>Ga0302303_10000047_pt1 | contig 157937 bp, 107 predicted proteins | sample III_Palsa_E2_1_FD_194542 | JGI IMG/M metagenome (GOLD analysis project Ga0302303, IMG submission 194542) | Peat permafrost microbial communities from Stordalen Mire near Abisko, Sweden - III_Palsa_E2_1 | ecosystem: Environmental > Terrestrial > Soil > Palsa > Peat permafrost | place: Sweden... | reverse complement strand
TATTGCCGCTGTTAATGTCGTCTTACCATGATCCACGTGACCAATCGTTCCTACGTTAACGTGCGGTTTTGTACGTTCAAATGTTTCTTTTGACATGACTCTCTATCCCCATTAATGGTATTCAAAAAATTAGGCGTTTTTATGATTTACGCTGTATTACTGCTTCGGCCACACTAGCTGGCGCTTCTTTATAGTGAACAAACTCCATGGTATAAGTCGCTCTACCTTGCGTCATAGAACGTAAATCCGTTGCATACCCAAACATTTCTGCCAATGGTACCTCTGCACGGACTATTTTTCCAGAAGGTGAATCGTCCATACCTTGTACCAGGCCACGACGTCTATTGAGATCACCCATAATATCACCCATGAAGTCTTCAGGGGTAACAACTTCTACTTTAAATATTGGTTCTAGCAACACAGGGTTGGCCACTTTGGCGCCTTCTTTAAAGCCCATAGATCCAGCGATCTTAAATGCCATTTCATTAGAATCCACATCATGGTACGAACCATCAAATAAAGTAACCTTCACGTCAACAACGGGGTATCCAGCAATAACGCCGTTTTTCAACTGTTCTTGAATACCTTTATCTACTGCAGGTATATATTCACGTGGGACGGTACCACCAACGATCGCGTTAACGAAGACATAACCTTCACCGGGTTTTTGCGGTTCAATACGCAACCAAACGTGACCGTATTGACCACGACCACCGGATTGTCGAATAAATTTACCTTCATGCTCAACCAATTTACGGATAGTTTCGCGGTAAGCCACTTGAGGTTTACCTACGTTCGCGTCAACGCTAAATTCACGCTTCATACGATCTACAATAATTTCTAAGTGCAACTCGCCCATACCAGAAATAATGGTTTGGCCAGATTCTTCATCGGTGTGCACACGGAAAGAAGGATCTTCTTGCGCCAATTTATTAAGTGCAATACCCATTTTTTCTTGGTCAGCTTTTGTTTTTGGTTCTACAGCAACAGAAATAACAGGTTCTGGGAATTCCATGCGCTCTAGCGTAATAATGTTATTAAGATCACACAACGTATCACCAGTGGTCATTGTCTTCAAACCAACGGCTGCTGCGATATCACCTGCACAAACTTCTTTAATTTCTTCACGTGTATTAGCATGCATCTGTAGAATACGACCAACACGCTCTTTTTTACCCTTTACTGGGTTATATATAGTATCGCCTGAGTTTAAAACGCCAGAATATACGCGGAAGTACGTTAATGTACCCACGAACGGATCCGTTGCGATTTTAAATGCTAACGCGGAAAACTTTTCATCATCTGCAGGCGCACGAGCTCCCATAGAACCCTCGCCATTTTCACCACCGCCATCATCTAGATGTCCTTCAACTGGAGGTACATCAACTGGGGAGGGTAAATAATCAAGAACAGCATCCAACATGGCTTGTACGCCTTTGTTCTTAAAGGCAGAACCACATAATGCTGGCACCATTTCATTTTTAATAGTACGAGCACGTAACCCGATTTTAATTTCTGCTGGTGTGAGAGCCTGACCATCAAGGTACTTTTCCATCAATTCTTCAGAACCTTCAGCAGCTGCTTCAACCATCTTTTCACGCCATTCTTCACAGGCTTTTTGCATATCAGCAGGAATATCGCGTAATTCAAATTTCATACCACGACTTTCTTCATCCCAGAAAATAGCTTTCATGTGAATTAAATCAACAACGCCTTGGAAATGCTCTTCAGCACCAATAGGCAATTGGATAGGAACAACATTAGCACCTAAACGATCTTTCATTTGGGCAACAACGCGGAGGAAGTTTGCACCTGAGCGGTCCATCTTATTGACAAAAGCAATACGAGGAACAGCATATTTGGTTGCTTGACGCCATACAGTTTCAGATTGAGGTTCAACACCACCTACGGCACAGAACACAGCACAAGCACCATCGAGAACGCGTAAAGAGCGCTCTACTTCAATGGTGAAGTCAACGTGTCCTGGGGTATCAATGATGTTAATACGATGTTGTGGATAGCTCTTATCCATACCACTCCAGAAACAAGTTGTTGCTGCAGAAGTAATGGTAATACCACGTTCTTGTTCTTGAACCATCCAGTCCATAATGGCTGCGCCATCATGCACTTCGCCAATTTTATGGGACACACCGGTGTAATATAAAACGCGCTCAGTTGTCGTCGTTTTACCCGCATCAATGTGAGCCATAATGCCGATGTTTCTATAACGTTCAATAGGTGTTACACGAGCCACAATCTATACCTCTAAGTCTCTGATTACCAACGATAACTTGCAAACGCTTGGTTAGCTTGAGCCATCTTTTCTTTATCTTGACGAATTTTAATCGCCATACCTTTATTCTCAAATGCATCTTGCAATTCACGCGCTAACCGTTCCATCATCCCTTTTTCAGGGCGTTTGCGCGCAGAGTCAATGATCCATCGAATCGCTAATGTAATACGGCGAACCGGACGAACATCGACTGGAATTTGATAGGTCGCACCACCAACGCGGCGGGAACGAACTTCAACCCAGGGTTTAACGTTATCAAGCGCTTTTTCAAGCAATTCAAGTGGATCCGCTTTTAAACGAGCTGCCATTTTATCGATAGCGCCGTAAAAAATACGCTCGCTAACCGATTTCTTGCCACTCATCATCAGATGATTCACAAACTTTGATACCAATTCACTACCAAATCGTCTATCTGGCAGTATTCTGCGTTTTGCAGCTATCTTTCGTCTCGACATTACTATAACCGTCCTACTAGATTGTTATGACTTATCTTTTGGTCGCTTTTCACCGTACTTAGAGCGTCCTCTACGACGACCACCGACACCCGCTGTATCCAAAGTACCGCGGATTATATGGTAACGAACACCTGGCAAATCCTTTACACGACCGCCACGAATCAATACCACAGAGTGTTCCTGGAGGTTGTGACCTTCACCAGGAATATAGGCTGTTACTTCAGCGCCATTTGTTAAGCGAATCCGCGCTACTTTACGTAAAGCAGAGTTAGGCTTTTTTGGTGTTGTTGTATAAACACGGGTACACACACCCCGTTTTTGAGGACTGCGGCGCAAGGCCGGAACGTCACTCTTTACTATTCTACTTGTTCTGGGTTTTCGAACCAGCTGACTTATTCTGGCCATTAGCAAATCTCCACGCTAAACCAACCTAAAATGAGAGTCAGATTATACACAGGAGTTTTCAGCAATGCTAGCGGTTTTTAAATTTTGTGCTACGTATAGGTGAATAAAATGATAAGATCTTTTGTAGCCTTGATGGAGCGCGGCGACTAAGGATCGGAACTATCGACTTCAACACAATATCTACGGTTTAAGCAGTTTTTTTACCTTTATATCGGTATATGACTATCAACACAGTCACGATACCACAAGTTATAAAACTTAGCAGAAAACCAATGGTTAATAGGTAATCTTGGCGGACATAACCATGTAATATGGTAAAAAATTGAATCAGATTAAAACCTCCAAAAGTCACTAACGATAGCTCCTTTGAATCCTTTGCTTTCCATAAGGCAATAATCTGGGGAATAAATAATGCCGCGTTGATAAAAAGACCTAGACTAAAAAAAGTTTCGATAATAAGTTCCATCATTATCCAATCCTTTACAAGATAGGGAAATTGTTAATCAGTATCTTAGCTTATTTTTATGCCCAATACCAAAAATATTGCTTACTGCTTACCACTACTTTTTTGAATTGACATCAAACTCAGTAAGTTGCATAATTTACAGCTCATACTATTAAGAAATAATAAGGGGCTGTTTTATGAGAAATCCCTTTAAAATTGTATCCGATGTATTGAAATTACTATTTAGTAGTAAAGGACTGATTTCGCTACTTCTGCTATCATCAGCCGCTCGCCAACTGAACGCGCAACAAGTTGCTGGATACCTAAATCCCCGCATGCAGCGTATTGCTGAATTGGCTAATTTGGCCTGGATGCAACATTATAGAAGGCATCACAAAGAGATTCATACCTCAGTATTTTATGGTTCATTATCAGGTCGCTATGCAACTGATTATGCGGGCCTGCATCAACAAGATTTAAATGAAATATATCATCTTACTATAAAAGATTGCGATGGATTGCTTCGCGCGTATTGGGAGGCTACTGACGGCAAGACTCAAAACCATGCCAAGTGGACCTCTAGACATCAACTAATCGACAAAGCAAAGAGAATACAGCCGGGAGTAGCTATTTTAATAAGTCAAACCTACGAAGACGCTCTTAATCTTAATTATATACAGTACCGTTATGCATTACTTGAGTTAGTACAGGGAAGAAAGAAAGCAGCAGCAAATATATTTCTAGACGCAGCTGAACAAGGCAATCCCGATAATTATTTATATCTTGTGATAGCAGAAACATTATTAAATGAGCTATCAAGATTTCAAGATGCTGAAAATATGTGGGAAAAAGCAGTGGCAAGACAAAGTGACGATGTCTCTTTTGTAGGCGCCTATTTAACACGTGCCACGATGAATGATCGCTATACGCATGAGCAAACAGTAGTTGATAATATCATTACCAAGATGGTTAATGGGAAAATGAAATTTGATTATCGGTTTTTGCTCCTGCAATTACAACATGTTTTCCATTATGCTGAGTTAGATGTGATTTGTAGCTACATGGATCAAGCACTCAATATATTCACTAGATTTGCTCCAACTGATCCTGCTCCGCATTTAAGCGTATATATCTATGGCCGCATGCTTTCCCAATATGCACTAGAACATTACAATTTTCCAAAAGCTGAGCAAGAAATATGGACTAGCCGTCTGGAAAACTCTCAATCAGAAATAACAAAAATTTTTAATTTATTTCCCAAAAACGAAAAGTTAAAAGAGATAGCAGCTGACACTAGTGATTTAGAACATACCTTTAAAAAAAGACATAATTATATTTCAGGGGTGGTCTCAGAAAATAGATGGCTCATCAATACAAACTCTTTTGCTACCTCTCAGCCATTACACCAAATAATCTCTCACGACATGCAACCCAAAAATGAGGTTTTAGCTGAAGGAGAAATATACCTGCCAGTATTAAGAGAATCAGCCAAGAAAACAAATAATTATAAGCGGTTTTTCGCTATTTTATTTCGCTTAGCGCAGATACATTATCATTATGGGGATAATAAACAAGCTATTGAGTTGCTATCAGAAGGTTGGTCTTATAAAGCGCAGGTTCCTTTGTACTTAATTGGTTTTTCTTTACATCTGTTTCAATCCAATAATTTACCGCAGCAAGTAACTAAAGTCTTAGAATATGCTGTTTTACAAGCTTCTACAGATATCAATTGGCAGCAACAACTTGTTGAGCACTATATGCAACAAGGTAATGGAGAAGCCGCCTTAAAAACGATAGAAAGAGCACGCTATGAAATAAAAAGAGGCGGTAAAGAGTTTGCAACACATACTGGATTATTGGCAACTCTTCATCTGGAAACGTTAATATTTTGCGGGAATATTCCTTTATTACTAGAAACATTGGACGACATCCTTCACGATCCTTCTTTGCTTTTAACCTCTCAACAATTAGTAGAAATACAAGGATTAGTATTAGCAACTTTAGAGCATGAACAATATGATAGCGCCTATAAAGAATATGCCAAAGATTACCGTATTTGGTTACAAAAGAACGCTGGCTTAATGCTAGACAAAATCGTGGCAGATAAAATACCGACTGTAAAAAACTTAATTGAAAAACCTTGGCTTGAGCCAGATCATACGGTACGCAATATCGGAGTAGGTATAGCAGGAACAGCTGCTGTAATGGCATTTGGTTGGCAAACAGTAGGCAAATCACGTTATAAAAAATACCGGGCTGGGCAAAGAAGACTACAAGTCATAAGAGCCTATCGCGCTATGTTAACATTTGAAGAAAGCGCGCGCGCTATTTCCAAACTCCCCTTTTCTACAGCAAAGAAGCCCAAAGTAATAGCTACTACTACTCAAGTCATCTCCATGGCAGAGTTATTAGGACTTCACGAGGGCACTCCTTTACCACGTAGACCAGTAGATCCTTTAGCAGCACAAGAAAAATTACCTGCTTCCCCTGCCCCTACTAAATCATTACCCGCAATTACGGAAAATAGAGAAACTAACTATCGATGGAACGATGAAAATGTTCCAGACTACTCTCCTGAAACCAAGGATTTTTTTATTCCTATAGAAGGAACAGCTGAGCACCCTGTGACCGTCCCTACTTTTTTTACCATGACCCCGGAATGCAAAATGGAAATCAAAGATGCTAAATATGCCATTAGGTTAGAGCGTAAATTAGAAGAGCAGGATGATATCGGCAACAAGTATTTAGTACGTAGAACGTATGAGAAGGAAAGTAGTGACTTTCAATTAAGATACAAAGCCCGCGCACGCTTAAAAGGAAAACGTGATACTGGTATATTTGGGTACGAAAAACATGCCTATAACAACAAGGACGAAGTAATTGCAACTGTTTGGGTTTTTGATAAAGCACGCAATCATAAGCAGGAAGATCATGATAATTTCATTGGTGTTGGAGTTGGCGAATTAATACGGGTAAAAGCAGAGAAATATGTAACTGCTCTCCCGCAGCAGGAAAAACAAAGTAAAGCTGCTCCACCTCGATCATTAACCTCAAGAAAGTAGGCAAGCAGAGCTTAATCTTTTTTTAATCTCTTGTTAGAGATTAAAATGATAGGCATAAACCATACTGCCATCTTTCAATAAGTTAATAACTTCTGCATTGACTTCTTTAGCAATGGCAGGACAACCCCAGCTCAAACCTAAACGACCATTTTTTTGCAGAAAATTGGCGCTTGCATAATGCGCACCATGAATCACAATACCGCGTTTTTTTGCATTGTCATTCAAGCCTGGATCCAGACCTTCTAAACGTAGTGAATAACCATTACGACCATTATAGGGCTCTTCCGTGATGAACGCACCGAGGCTGGTTTGCAAACTGTCTTGTTTATTAGAGAACTTGGTCGCTATTTTCACCCCACTGTTTTTACCATGGGTGACGTGCAATTCGTATAACACTTTTTCCTGAGCTAAATCAAAAATCCATAAACGTTTGTCAGTAGATGGTTTAGAATAATCTATTACTGCCAGATAGGGTTTTTTAACATAACCCTGTTTATAGGCTTTTTCATAGGCTTTGAGGGCAAGATCCAAGGCTTCTGGTTTTATATCTGTTGCACTTTTTAATAATTTATTAGTATTGATACCAAGCGGCGGGGATGGTTTGTTTTGCGCCAACGAACAGGCAACAGTGAAGAATATAAATATAAAAATTAACCCAAAAAAGCGGTTATTTCGTAAAACGGCATGAATAGCGGTCATGTTGCAACTCCTTAAACGCCATACATTTTATTAAGATTTATTCTCTTAAGAAAACTGCTTATTCTTGTAAGGAGTAATTATAACAGGTCTGTAGCTAGGAGGAAACTGGGAGTTGAATGGGAATTCAAGTTAAGGTCTTTGTAGAAAGATCGGGCCCCTCACCCTCGCAAGCCTTACGCTTGCATTCCCCTCTCCCACGGGGGGGAGAGGGGTATAAGGGTGAAGGGGACTTTATTATTTGACTGAATCGCCTACAGCGTCTTCCTTAGTAGTACCAGAATCGGTTCCACTTACGGTTTTTTCAGTTATAACAGTTTGCCCTTTAGCAGCATTAGCAGCAGCACGTCTTTTCTTGCGTTGCTCGTGATAGGCAAGACCCGTTCCTGCAGGAATTAATCGACCCACAATAACGTTTTCTTTCAAACCACGTAGCTCATCACGTTTACCATTCACTGATGCTTCTGTAAGAACCCGTGTGGTTTCTTGGAATGATGCAGCAGAAATAAATGATTCAGTGCCAAGCGATGCTTTGGTAATACCCAGTAATATGGATTCACCACCAGCTGCTCTACCTCTAATTGTCATTTCCTCTTCTTCTTCAACCAAACCAACTTCTTCGCTAATTTCGTCAGAAATTAAGTTTGCAGTAGCAACTTCAATGGCAGTATTTTTACGTAGCATTTGTCGTAAAATAACTTCAATGTGTTTATCGTTAATCTTCACACCTTGTAAGCGATATACGTCTTGTACTTCTGTTACGATGTAATTAGCTAATGCATTCACACCTAACAAACGTAAAATATCATGTGGGTTTGGCGCACCATCAACAATGATTTCACCTTTTTCCACATTCTCGCCTTCAAATACTGTTACATGACGCCACTTAGGAATGAGTTCCTCATGTGTCTTACCATCAGCACCGGTAATAATTAAGCGACGTTTACCTTTTGTTTCCTTACCAAAGCTAATAACACCTGTAGTTTCCGCTAACACAGCTGGATCTTTTGGTTTTCTTGCTTCGAATAAATCAGCAACGCGTGGTAAACCACCAGTAATATCGCGAGTTTTTGATGTTTCTTGTGGAATTCTTGCAATAACATCACCCACGCCTACATTTGCATTATCTTCCAATGTGATCACAGAATCAGATGGTAAGAAATAATGTGCTGGAATGTTGGTACCACCGAGTAATAAATCATTACCATTGGTATCAATCAATTTCACCATAGGACGTAACTCTTTACCGCCACTACCACGTTGTTTGGTATCAGTAACCACCATATGACTTAAACCAGTCATTTCATCGGTTTGTTTATGTACGGTTACGCCATCAATTAAATCAACAAATTGTACACGACCTGCTACTTCAGTGATAATTGGGTGAGTATGTGGATCCCAATTTGCAATGACCTGTCCAGCATTTGCGCTATCACCATCGGAAACGGATAATACCGCACCATAAGGTGTTTTATAGCGTTCACGTTCACGACCTTGCATATCGACCACAGCGACTTCACCTGAGCGTGAAACAACAATGTTTTTACCGTTCGCGTGTTGTACCACTTTCATGGTATGTAATTTAATACGACCACCAGATTTTACTTGTACGTTATTTACCGCTGTTGCTCTTGATGCAGCACCACCGATATGGAATGTACGCATGGTTAACTGTGTACCTGGTTCACCGATGGATTGCGCTGCAATTACACCAACGGCTTCACCGATATTCACTAAATGACCGCGCGCTAAATCACGCCCATAACATTTAGCACAAATACCGTATTTCGCTTCGCAAGTAATAGGTGAACGCACATCAATTTCGTAAACACCTAAGCTTTCTAATCTGTCCACGAGATCTTCGTCTAATAAAGTACCCGCTGGTAAAAGAACCTCACCTGAGCCTTGTGCTTTAATATCATTTAATATCACACGGCCAAGTACACGTTCGTGTAATGGTTCTACCACATCACCACCTTGAATAAATGGTGTCATACGAATACCGCGTACGGTACCGCAATCGGGCAGAGTGACAACTAAATCTTGCGCTACGTCAACTAAACGACGTGTTAAGTAACCTGAGTTTGCTGTTTTTAATGCAGTATCAGCAGAACCTTTACGCGCACCGTGGGTTGATACGAAATATTGTAATACGTTCAAACCTTCACGGAAGTTAGCAGTAATAGGTGTCTCAATAATCGAGCCGTCTGGTTTTGCCATCAAGCCCCGCATACCGGCTAACTGACGAATCTGTGCAGCAGAACCCCGCGCACCGGAATCCGCCATCATGTAAACAGAGTTAAAAGATTCTTGTTTTACCATTTTATTGTTTTTATCAAGCACTTCTTCGCTTGCTAATTTTTCCATCATTGCTTTAGCAACTTGATCGTTAGTACGCGACCAAATATCAACGACTTTGTTATAGCGCTCGCCGTAGGTAACTAAACCAGAAGCGTATTGTGTTTCAATTTCTTTTACTTCATCTTCAGCGGCTCTAATAATTTCTGCTTTGCTTTCAGGAATAACTAAATCATCAACACCGATAGAGGAACCAGAACGTGTTGCATAACGGAAACCGGTATACATTAATTGATCGGCAAATATTACCGTTGCTTTTAATCCTACACGACGGTAGCAAGTATTGATTAAGCTGGAAATCGCTTTTTTGGTCAATACACGATTAATATACTCAAAGGATAATTCCTCAGGTAATATTTCTGATAATAACGCACGACCTACTGTGGTTTGTACCAAAGATTGTTCGCCCGTTAAGCTGGTCATACGCAATCTAACAGCTGCATGTAAATCAACAAAATCGGATTCATAAGCGCGATGTACTTCAGCCACATCAGCAAATACCATGCCCTCGCCTTTCGCGTTAACTTTCTCACGGGTTGCGTAATAAAGACCTAACACCACGTCTTGTGATGGAACAATAATTGGTTCACCGTTTGCTGGTGATAACACGTTATTGGTCGACATCATTAAGGCACGCGCTTCTAATTGTGCTTCTATGGTTAATGGTACGTGTACCGCCATTTGGTCACCGTCAAAGTCGGCGTTATAGGCGCCGCAAACTAATGGGTGTAATTGAATCGCTTTACCTTCAATCAAAATCGGCTCAAACGCTTGGATGCCTAAACGGTGAAGTGTTGGTGCGCGGTTTAATAATACGGGATGTTCACGAATTACTTCTTCTAAAATATCCCAAATTTCTGGGCCTTCACGCTCAACCATTTTCTTAGCTGCTTTAATGGTTGTTGCTAAACCAGAGCGTTCTAATTTACTAAAAATAAAGGGCTTGAATAATTCTAAAGCCATTTTCTTTGGTAAACCGCATTGATGTAATTTTAAAGTAGGACCAACCACGATTACCGAACGACCGGAATAATCGACGCGTTTACCTAATAAGTTTTGACGGAAACGACCTTGTTTACCCTTAATCATATCGGCTAAGGATTTTAATGGGCGTTTGTTACTACCGGTTATCGCGCGACCACGACGACCGTTATCTAATAAAGCATCAACTGCTTCTTGTAGCATACGTTTTTCGTTACGTACGATAATATCTGGTGCGTTTAAATCTAATAAACGTTTGAGACGGTTATTACGGTTAATAACACGACGATATAAATCGTTTAAATCAGATGTTGCAAAGCGGCCACCATCAAGTGGTACTAAAGGACGTAAATCCGGTGGCAATACCGGTAATACTTCCAAAATCATCCATTCTGGTTTATTACCAGATTGATCAAATGCTTCCAGAAGCTTAAGACGTTTCGACATCTTTTTATATTTGGTGTCTGATGTGGTTTCAGCTAACTCTTCTGATAATTTAGCGATTTCTGCTTTCACATCAAGGCTTAATAACAGATCACGAATCGCCTCAGCGCCCATGGCAGCATCAAATTCATCGCCGTATTCATCTAATGCTTGTAAATAAGCTTCATCAGATAATAATTGACCACGTTCTAGCGGTGTCATACCACTATCAATGACAACAAAAGCTTCAAAATATAATACGCGTTCAATATCGCGTAATGTCATATCTAACAACAAACCAATACGTGATGGTAAGGATTTTAAATACCAAATATGCGCAACAGGACTAGCAAGCTCAATATGACCCATACGTTCGCGACGGACTTTTGCTAACGTCACTTCAACACCACATTTTTCACAAACCACACCGCGGTGTTTCAAACGTTTATATTTTCCGCATAAGCATTCGTAGTCTTTAACAGGCCCAAATATTTTTGCGCAAAATAATCCATCACGTTCTGGTTTGAACGTACGATAGTTAATTGTTTCTGGTTTTTTCACCTCACCAAAAGACCACGAGCGAATTTTAGCGGGAGAAGCCAGTTGAATGCTAATAGCATCAAACTCTTCGGATGAATGCGATTGATTAAGAAAATGTAAAATATCTTCCAATTTTTCTCTCCGGTTTTTGTGGGGTGCTACTTACAATTCACACGCCACGATCAAAATTAATTATCTGTATCTAATTCCATATCAATTGCTAGCGAGCGAATTTCTTTAACCAATACGTTAAAGGATTCTGGCATACCCGCTTCCATTCGATGCTCGCCGTCTACGATGTTTTTATACATCTTGGTACGACCGGCCACATCGTCAGATTTGACTGTTAGCATTTCTTGCAAGGTGTAAGCTGCGCCATATGCTTCTAGCGCCCACACCTCCATTTCACCGAAACGCTGACCACCAAACTGCGCTTTACCGCCTAATGGTTGTTGCGTTACTAAGCTATAAGAACCGGTGGAACGCGCATGCATCTTGTCATCAACCAAGTGGTTTAATTTCATCATGTACATGTAACCAACCGTCACTGGTCTATCAAATGCTTTACCGGTACGTCCATCAAATAATGTTGTTTGACCACTGGTTGGTAAATCAGCCAAGGTCAACATCTCTTTAATTTCTATCTCAGCAGCACCATCAAATACCGGTGTTGCCATCGGCACGCCACCGCGTAAGTTAGTGGCCAGTTCTACCACCCTTTCATCACTTAATGCAGGTAAATCAACGACTTTCACTGTGCCTTTATCATAAATCTTGCTTAAATATTTACGTAAATCGCCAACATCGCCGCCCTTATCAAGCATTTGACCTAATTTAATACCAAGCCCTTTGGCTGCCCAACCTAAGTGAGTTTCTAATACTTGACCCACGTTCATACGGGAAGGTACGCCTAATGGATTTAATACGATATCAACGGGTGTACCATCTTCCATATAAGGCATATCCTCTACAGGAACGATGGTGGAAATAACACCTTTGTTACCGTGACGCCCTGCCATTTTATCGCCAGGTTGAATGCGACGTTTAACAGCTAAGAAGACTTTAACAATCTTCAATACACCAGGTGCTAAATCATCACCTTGCATCAATTTCTTACGTTGTTCTTCTAAACGCTCATCAAATTGTGCACGCTCTGATTTTAAATGTTTTGACATGATTTCAAGCTGTTTAGCCAGATCTTCATCACGTAAACGAATTTCAAACCATTTATGACGTGGTAACTCTTCAAGATATTGTGCGGTAATTTTTGCACCGGATTTTAATCCTTCCGGCCCACCTTCTACCAACTTACCAACGATCATGCGTTGAACACGACCATATACGTCACTTTCCAGAATACGGAATTCGTCGTTAAGGTCTTTTTTCGATTTATTTAATTCAGCTTCATGGATATCTCTTGCGCGATCGCCTTTTTCAATACCATCGCGTGTAAAGACTTGTACATCAATTACAGTACCATTCATACCTGTTGGTACACGTAACGAACTGTCTTTAACATCGGATGCTTTTTCACCGAAGATAGCACGCAATAATTTTTCTTCTGGAGTTAATTGTGTTTCGCCCTTCGGTGTTACTTTACCGACGAGAATATCAGAAGCACAAACTTCAGCACCAATATGGACAATACCTGTGCCATCTAATTTCGATAAAGCACTTTCACCCACATTAGGAATATCCGCTGTTATTTCTTCCGGTCCTAATTTCGTATCACGAGCAATACAGGTTAACTCTTCAATATGAATTGACGTGTAACGATCTTCTTGTACAACGCGTTCAGAAATTAAAATGGAATCTTCAAAGTTGTAACCATTCCACGGCATGAAGGCGATCAATAAGTTTTGACCTAAAGCAAGCTCACCTAAATCGGTGGTTGAACCATCAGCCAATACGTCATTTTTCTTAACTACATCGCCCACTGAAACGATAGGACGTTGATTAATACTGGTGTTTTGATTAGAACGGGTGTATTTAGTGAGATTATAAATATCAACACCAGAATCCCCAGCTTCTACTGAATCATCACTTACTTTAACCACAATACGTGATGCATCAACAAAATCGATCATACCAGGACGCTTAGCAACAACAGTAACACCAGAATCGGTTGCTACAATACGCTCCATACCCGTTCCCACTAAAGGTTTTTCAGCCTTCAATGTTGGCACTGCTTGACGTTGCATGTTTGAACCCATTAATGCCCGGTTCGCATCGTCATGCTCTAAGAATGGAATTAATGAAGCAGCAACGGATACGATTTGACGAGGTGATACGTCAACAAACGCTACTTTATCAGAAGTGGTATAGGTAAATTCATTAGCTAAACGAACTGGCACGATATCCTCAGCAATTTTACCTTTGCTATCGAGTTTTACGTTTGCTTGCGCGATAGCATATTCACCTTCTTCAATTGCTGATAAATAAACAATTTCATCAGTGATTTTACCATCAACAACACGACGGCAAGGTGTTTCTAAGAAACCATATTCATTAGTACGCGCATAAACCGATAAGGAGTTGATCAAACCAATGTTTGGACCTTCCGGTGTTTCAATAGGACATACACGACCATAATGGGTGGTATGTACGTCACGTACTTCAAAGCCTGCACGCTCGCGGGTTAAACCGCCAGGTCCTAAAGCAGAAATACGACGTTTGTGCGTAATTTCTGATAATGGATTGTTTTGATCCATAAATTGTGACAATTGGCTTGAGCCAAAGAATTCTTTAATTGCAGCTGAAACAGGTTTAGCGTTAATTAAATCTTGTGGCATTAGCGATTCAGAATCTGCCAAGCTTAAGCGCTCTTTAACAGCACGTTCCACACGTACTAAACCAACACGAAATTGGTTTTCAGCTAATTCGCCAACGCTACGTACACGACGGTTACCTAAGTGATCGATATCATCCACTTGACCACGGCCATCACGGATATCAATTAACACTTTCATAACAGCAATAATATCGGCTTTTGACAATACGCCAGGACCTTCAACCTCTTTACGGCCAACACGACGATTAAATTTCATGCGACCAACAGCGGAAAGATCATAACGTTCTGGTAAAAAGAATAAGCTGGAAAATAAGTTTTCAGCAGCATCTTTAGTTGGAGGTTCACCAGGACGCATCATACGGTAAATTTCTACTAATGCATCTGCTTGTGTTTTAGCAGGATCTAAACGTAAGGTCTGTGAAATATAAGGACCACGATCAAGATCATTGGTATATAACACTTCAAATGATTTCACACCGCTCTTTTGGATAGCGGAAATAATATCCATAGTGAGCTCTGCGTTGGCAGGAGCAACCACTTCGCCAGTGCTCTCATCAACGAGAGATTTTGATAAGCCCTTACCTAATAAATAATCTGCTGGAACAACGTATTGGTTAATACCTAGTTTAACCATTTCACGAATATGACGTGCGGTAATACGGCGACCTGCTTCAACAATAATTTTGCCTTTTGCATCGTGCACATCACTAAATGCACTTTCACCACGTAAGCGTTCTGGATCACAATGTAATATAAATTGTGTTCCTTGCAATTCAATTTTGTTAGTTTCAAAGAAAATAGCTAACATTTCTTCGTCAAATAAACCCAAAGCACGTAGTAACATCGTTGCTGGTAATTTACGACGTCTGTCGATACGCACAAAAAGAGCATCTTTTGGATCGAACTCAAAATCTAACCATGAACCACGGTAAGGAATAATACGAGCTGAGTAAAGTAATTTGCCAGAAGAATGGGTTTTACCTTTATCATGCTCAAAAAATACGCCGGGAGAACGGTGTAATTGCGAAACAATAACACGCTCTGTGCCATTAATAACGAATGAACCGGTATCGGTCATTAAAGGAATCTCGCCCATGTAAACTTCTTGTTCTCGAATATCTTTAATAGGCTTGGTGTCACCAGGTGCTTCTTTGTCGTAAATAATTAAACGAACGCGCACGCGTAATGCGGCAGCGTATGTCAAACCTCGAATTTGACATTCTCTCACGGTAAAGGCAGGCACACCTAAACGAAAACCGCCATATTCAATCCTATCTCCCGAATGCGCTATGATAGGAAATACCGATTTAAATGCAGCATGTAAGCCGCTATCTGCTTTTTGATCATCAGCAACGCCTTTTTGTAAAAACTGATCATTGTATGATTTCAGCTGAATCGTTAATAAATCAGGAACCTTTAATTGATTCTGGAGTTTACTAAAGTCTTTACGAGGGCGTTTTTGCTCGGTATATGAAAATGATTCTGTAGAACTTAGTAGTTTAGACACTGTAGACATGTGAATTCCTCAGCGTTGTCGACGAAATAAAATTACTCAAATAAACAAATGTAACCTTAATGTTGCACATGGATCGCGCAGTCAAACTGCGGGCTCCACGTGCAACATCAAGGCTACATTTTATTCAGGACTACTTCCTTATTTAACTTCAACAGCGGCACCAGCTTCTTCAAGTTGAGCCTTGATTGTTGCTGCTTCTTCCTTAGAAACGCCTTCTTTAACTGTTGCAGGTGCTGCTTCCACTAAATCTTTAGCTTCTTTCAAACCAAGACCAGTGATGGTACGGATAGCTTTAATAACGTTTACTTTATTCTCGCCAAACTTTGTCATCACAACGGTAAATTCAGTTTGTTCTTCAGCAGCAGGTGCAGCAGCAGGACCAGCTGCCATCATGGCAACAGGTGCAGCAGCGGACACACCAAATTTTTCTTCCATTGATTCAATCAATTGCACGACATCCATCACGCTCATGTTTGAAATCGCTTCTAAAATTTCTTCTTTTGTAACGGCCATTTGTAATTGCTCCTAAATAGTATTTAATCAATAAAATGTTTTTTGCTTATTGCTGTTTCTTATCACGAATTGCAGCAAGTAAACGCACTAGTTTGGCTTGTGGTTCAGCAAGTGTACGTACCAGCTTGGTAATTGGCGCTTGTAAAGTACCCAGAAAACGAGCAATCGCTTCGTTTTTGGTAGGTAATGTAGCAATAGCGTCCAAATCCCCAGCAGCATATAACTTACCGCCTACGGCTAAAGAAGTGACTTCTAGTTTATTGTTGCCCTTCACAAACTCTTGTATCAGTCTTGCAGCAGCACTAGGTTCAGTGCGCGAAAAAGCTAATACAACAGGGCCTGTCAAACTGTCTTGCATACACTGAAATTCAGTGTTCTCAACAGCGCGACGAGCTAATGTGTTACGAACAACACGTAAATAAACACCAGAAGCACGTGCTTTAACACGTAATTGCGTCATGTCACCAACAGTTAAACCCGCGTACTTTGCAGTTAACGCAGCTACTGAATTTTTAGCAACATCCGCAACCTCAGCCACAATCGCTTTTTTATTTTCTAAATTAAGTGGCATCGATGCTCCCCCTTTTGACTGATGTCATATCTGCGCAGATTGATGATTAAAACCATCGATTAAGTGCTAAAACACACCTGCGGTCTTTGATAGTGACAGCCATAGGACGACTGCCGCTACACAAAGTTCTTTTTAACTAAATCAAATCTAATGAGCTGATATCAATTTGACATCCTGGGCCCATTGTCGTTGATAAAGTAACTTTCTTTAAATAAATACCTTTTGCTGTGCTTGGTTTTGCACGTTTCAAATCATTGAGCAACACTTCTAAGTTTGCTTTCAATGCAGTAAGCTCAAAACTCACTTTGCCAATGGTTGAATGAATAATACCGGCTTTGTCGGTACGGTAGCGAATTTGTCCTGCTTTTGCTTTGCGTACTGCTTCGGCAACGTCTGCAGCTACTGTTCCCACTTTAGGGTTAGGCATTAAACCGCGTGGGCCTAATACTTGACCTAATTGACCAACAACTCGCATGGCATCAGGAGAAGCAATAACAACATCAAAATCCATATTGCCTGCTTTCACTGATTCAGCTAAATCTTCAAAACCAACGATATCTGCGCCTGCATCTTTAGCAGCTTGGACATTAGCACCTTGTGTAAATACAGCAACACGAACCGCACGACCTGTACCGTGAGGTAATACACTTGCACCACGCACCACTTGATCGGATTTACGTGGGTCAACACCTAAATTCACGCTCACATCAACAGACTCTGCAAATTTTACAGAGGTCAGTTCTTTTAGTAATTCAACGGCTTCTGCTACAGGATATATTTTTCCTGGTTGGCAACGGGATTTAATTGCCTTCATACGTTTGCTTGTGTGTACCATTATTATTTTACTCCCTCAACATCAATACCCATACTACGTGCACTACCGGCAATAGTACGAATAGCAGCATCTAAGCTAGCAGCGGTTAAATCAGCTTCCTTCAATTTAGCGATTTCTGCTAACTGATCACGTGTTACTTTGCCTACTTTGGTAGTGCTTGGATTACTACTACCTTTGGCAACGCCAGCAGCTTCTTTAACTAAGAAAGAGGCTGGAGGGGTTTTAATAACGAAGGTAAAACTTCTATCGTTATATACAGTAATAACAACAGGTGTTGGCATACCTTTTCTTAAATGTTGGGTTTGTGCATTAAATGCTTTACAAAACTCCATAATGTTCACACCACGTTGACCTAACGCTGGACCTACTGGTGGACTTGGATTTGCCTCTTGGGCTTTAATTTGCAACTTTACATATGCGTCAATTTTCTTAGCCATTTTTTACCTCAATTGTGGGTGCAAACGCTTTTTTAGAGCTCCCCGGTTTATATTTTTTTCTCCATTAATAGGAGAAAAAAATTATCAATTACCCTTTCTCTACCTGCGAGAATTCTAATTCCACAGGTGTCGAACGGCCAAAAATTAATACGGCAACACGTAATCGACTCTTTTCGTAATTTACTTCTTCAACAACTCCATTGAAATCAGCGAATGGTCCATCAATAACACGAATGACTTCGCCAGTTTCAAACAGAACTTTAGGCCGCGGCTTTTCTACACCCTCTTCTACACGATGTAAAATCGTATCGACTTCTTTATCAGAAATAGGTGCAGGGCGATCACTAGAACCACCAATAAAGCCTAATACCTTGGGCACGCTTTTCACTAAATGCCAGGTATCGTCTGTTAAATCCATTTGGACAATGACATAGCCAGGGAAAAATTTGCGTTTACCGCGACGTTTTTTGCCGCCACGCATTTCCACCACTTCTTCAGTTGGAACTAAAATAGAACCGAAGTGTTCTTCTAAGCCATGTTGTTTAATTCTTTCTTCTAGGTACAGCTTTACCTGATTTTCATAACCGGAGTAAGCTTGTACAACATACCAACGTTTTTCCACTGCGCTTAACCTCCCGTAATTAGCGTCATTACGCGGAATAATATCGCATCTATTACCCACAGCAGAATAGACATAACAAAAACCATTGCCAATACAACCAAAGTTGACTGTATCGTTTCTTGGCGTGTCGGCCATACCACTCGTCGCAACTCGGCTCGAGACTCTTGTAAAAATAACCAGGCTTTATGACCTTTCGAGGTACGCGCTGCTAGTAATAAGCAAAACGCGAGGCCAGCCACAATGCCAAGTACACGATAATAGAGGGCAAATTCAGCTAAATAAAAATTAGCTGCAGCTGCTCCCAAAATAATGATGACGATAGCGCCCCACTTTAAGCCATCGAAATGGAAGTCTTGATCATTTACTTTATTGTTCATTTATATTGTCAGAGATTTTGCAGCCACAGAGATGAAACGAGGCATTCTATCACAAGACATCTAGTCTCGCAACGGTAAGCCCGTTTTTTATTATAAAAAAACCGCGCAATGAATGACTTCATTGCGCGGAATCTGGCAGGCCAGGAGGGAATCGAACCCCCAACCTACGGTTTTGGAGACCGTCGCTCTGCCAATTGAGCTACTGGCCTAATTTAGTTACTCGAGGATCTTAGCAACAACACCCGCACCTACAGTACGGCCACCCTCACGAATTGCAAATCGTAAACCTTCCTCCATTGCAATTGGTGCTATTAATACAACATTCACTTTAATGTTGTCCCCAGGCATTACCATCTCTACGCCTTCCGGTAATTCAACAGCGCCCGTCACATCAGTCGTTCTAAAGTAAAATTGTGGACGGTATCCTTTGAAAAATGGAGTGTGTCGTCCACCTTCCTCTTTCGATAATACGTACACTTCCGCTTCAAACTTCGTGTGCGGTGTTATAGAACCCGGTTTTGCCAATACTTGTCCTCGTTCAATGTCATCACGCTTCGTACCGCGTAATAATACACCTACGTTGTCTCCAGCTCGGCCTTCATCTAACAATTTGCGGAACATTTCAACGCCTGTGCAGGTCGTCTTCGTCGTTGCGCGTATGCCAATGATTTCAACTTCTTCACCAACTTTAACAATACCGCGTTCAATACGGCCCGTTACCACTGTTCCGCGTCCAGATATGGAAAATACATCTTCAATAGGTAACAAAAATGGCTTTTCAGTATCACGTAATGGTTCGGGTACATAGCTATCCAATGCATCCACTAATCGATCTATCGATTTAGCTCCCATCTCCGTCTCTTCGCCTTCTAATGCTTTCAATGCAGAACCAATAATTACTGGTGTATCATCGCCAGGGAAACCATAGCTCGTTAATAACTCACGAACTTCCATTTCAACTAACTCTAATAATTCAGCATCATCTACCATGTCCGCTTTGTTCAAATAAACAACTATGTAAGGTACACCAACTTGGCGGGCCAACAATATGTGTTCGCGCGTTTGTGGCATTGGGCCATCCGCTGCGCTCACTACAATTATCGCGCCGTCCATTTGTGCCGCGCCTGTGATCATGTTCTTTACATAATCCGCGTGTCCTGGGCAATCCACGTGTGCATAGTGACGTTTTTCTGATTCGTATTCTACGTGCGCTGTTGCAATCGTAATACCGCGTGCCTTTTCTTCCGGTGCTTTATCAATTTGGTCATATGCCATCGCTTGACCTTTACCACGGCGTTTTGCCATCACAGTTGTTATTGCCGCTGTTAATGTCGTCTTACCATGATCCACGTGACCAATCGTTCCTACGTTAACGTGCGGTTTTGTACGTTCAAATGTTTCTTTTGACATGACTCTCTATCCCCAAGTAACAAATAAAAAATGTGTGATATCCAGCAAATAAATCACTTTACCGATAAACAAACCACTAAGCAACACTGGAGCCCACAACCGGACTTGAACCGGTGACCTCTTCCTTACCAAGGAAGTGCTCTACCGACTGAGCTATGTGGGCCTTTATGCTCGTCGCAAATGAAGCGGCGGCGGCGCAACTCCATTTGCGACGAGCACAATATCTGGAGCGGGTGATGGGAATCGAACCCACGCTATCAGCTTGGAAGGCTGAAGTTCTACCATTGAACTACACCCGCACAAACAAAATGATCTAAAAAACTGGTGGAGGGGGAAGGATTCGAACCTTCGAAGGCAGTGCCGGCAGATTTACAGTCTGCTCCCTTTAACCGCTCGGGAACCCCTCCAAATTCAAAGAATGCCTATTGTGCTTAATTGGCAAGGTGCTGTCAATAAGAAGCTACGTTCTAATTACAAATCTCGACAGTTAAATAGGTTTCATAAATAATAAATCCCAGACATTATGCCCTAAACGATGGCCACGTGCCTCAAACTTGGTAATCGGTCTTGTAGTAGGGCGATCAATATAACCTCCATTAGCTGCGTGATTTTGTAATCGCGGCTCTTGCATTAAGGTTACTAACATATGCTCAGCATAAGGTTGCCAATCGGTAGCCATATGAATATAACCATTAGGTTGTAATACTCTCACTACTAAATCAAGAAACTCGGGTTGGACAAGGCGTCGTTTATGATGGCGATTTTTGGGCCAGGGATCAGGAAAGAATAAATGGATCCCCGCTAAAGTTCCTGGCGCAATATGATCACGTAATATTAAAACAGCATCTTCATTAATCAAGCGAATAGTAGTTAATTGCTCTTCTTCAATAACAGCCAGTGTATTACCAATACCCGCCTCATATACCTCTACACCAATAAAATTAGCTTCAGGGTGTTGTCTTGCCATATGCAATAACACATCACCATTGCCAAACCCTATTTCTAAAAAACAGGGGGCATTACGATTAAATAATGTTGTGAAATTAATCACTTCACCAGGCTGTAAATTAATACGCCACAAAGAAGATGCTTTTTGCAAAGCGCTTGCTTGTCTTTGTGTTATTCTTCCCTTTCGACGCGCAAAGCTTCGCACTGAACGTAAGGGAAGTTGTTTGTCGGGATGCTCATCAATTAACATAAAATACCCTATTAGGCTGCCTTTGCTCTTTTCTTGTGGCCTCTATCTAAAAGACTCTTGGACACAATTTTCGTTGAGTAATATTGATTATAGGTGTCTGTTCTCATTTTAACTCTTATACAGTAATTTGGTGTTCTTACAAGATGGCCCTTATTTCCTATTTTTTTGAATCTTTACTATGCTCTTTTCTTTATCTAGAAGACTATTAGGTACAATTTTTAGCGAGCGATAACGAGCATAAGTGTCTTTTTTCATCAGGTCAAGAATATGTTTTTGCGTATGCTCAAAATCAGCAATACGTAAAGGGGACTTATCTTGACTTTTTACTCTCTGAGACAATGCTATTCTGTCAGAATCTTCAATGTTAATGGCATTTGTATCTACATAGATATATTTAGAATAAAGCATATTGAGTTGATGCTGTACCCTTTGATCATTACCTGGCATCCCTTCAATCGTTCGCAAACGCTCTATTGCTAGATAATAAATAATATTTTCTACTGCTCGCACAGCAAAAAATTCTTGTCCAAAATCTGTTTGCGGTTTCCACAAGTTATTATCTTGTAAAATAGCATGGGCTTCTTGATCGGATAGCTGAGCAAATGCCTGTTGCTCTACATAAAGTAAGAGCGAAAATTGTGGATTAAATTGAGGCAAATGTAAATAGGTAGTCGCTACCTTGATAGCACCAAACTCCTTTAAAAAACCAAGTTGAATGAGTCTATTCATATTGGCAAATATAGCTCGCTGTTTTTCATCTAAACTACTTGGCTTCTCGTCAGTAAAATATTGATTGACTAACATTAACCATCCTTGCTGTTTTTTATCAGAGGCTTTGGTACATTGATTTTGCACAATCTCTTCTTTTACTTTCTCCCAATGCTTAGCAACGGGTGTTGCTGGTACATTGTACTTTGCTATTATATCAAGTGCAGCTTTTAATCGAGATGGATCAGTTATCAATAAATCACCTTGCTCAATGCCTTTTTCTATTAATTCAAAAGCGATATCTAATTGTACTCTATCGGTTTTTTCTAACTGCCACTCATCCGAATTGCGTTTGGTTCCCGTTGTATGGATACTCACTGAGTCACTAGAAAATGTAGCGCTCATATTATCATTATAAGTTTCCTTAATTAATTTCGTCATGTCCTGATTTAAAATTTCAATTAAGGCCAAAAGCACAGGATTTCTAATTACATTTGTTGCAATCTCTGAATTAGTAAAAAGCACAATGCGAGTTGATTCGGTCATTATAGTAATAATACCCTTCTCAAAAGTTGCAGTGTGTAAAGAATTGGCATAATAAGGATCACGAGGAAAAAAACGTAGCGGCCTGTCGCAAGTGGTAATTGCATTAGGAATAGCCTTTTTAATCACATGGAGTGGTAATTGTTTCCCATCTACAGTTTGCAAATAACAACTGTCCGGTTCGTTTAAATCAGCAGTTAATAATTTCCACGCACCATCATATCGTGTCATTAAAACCATTCGTTCTATAGAGAGTGGTTGCCGCTCATGCTCCTTCGGTATAACGTGAGTTGCTAGCGTAGGTAAATAGGCGTGAAGTAGTCGGTGCAAACCATCTTCCAATAAACTAATTTTTATAACCGCAGACAAATGAGGATCTACCGTTACTGCACTTTGCATTCCACTGTAAACCCCCTCAACTAACGATATTGCTCTTTTTATGACATTGCTATTATCAATAGCAACTTGCAAGGTATCTGTTAAACTTTCCCTTTGATAGATATGACGAAGTCTTGTTAATTCGAGCATATAGGGAGCAAGAGCAGCTTGCATGGGAAGACTTAATTCTGTGCCAATAACAAGATAAGCTTTAATAGCCTCTATTTCTTCGCCAGCAGGATCAAGTTCTGCCTTGTTATTAGCCATTTGATTTGTCATTTCGATTGCATTAGCGTTACAAAATAATTCATAAGCCTTCTTTTCAAACTCATCTTTTTTAGCTACTAGCTTCCTCTTGTTTTTTGCCGAATTAGCTGACCTTTCGGTATAAAAATCTAATATTCTTATAGCAGACATTAAGGTTACCGCTAAATCAATGGTATTAAATATTTTACCTTCCGCAGCTAATTTTAACATTCTATCAACTGCTGCTATTAATGCTCTTGAGCCATACGAAAGGTGTTGTTGAGATACCCTGGTAGTTTCTGATAGAGCCTCTAATTGAGGTCTTCCTTGCGAAGCATAACGAGATTGATATTTAGTGGTCAGTGACGCTATATGGGCATTCATCAAAGCATCGTAGAGTCTTCCTGGTAAACGTTGAGTTTTTGATTTGATCATTTTCTCTCTTAAGGCTTGTGGTATCTGGCTTGCCTTTTTATAGGATACAGCGACCACCAAACTTGCTATAGCGTTCCAATTTAACAGAGAAGCTAAGGGTGCTTTTGCCACATCAAACTTTAAATCATAACCTCTTATAGCAAATTCAAGCGCTTTTTTAAGCCCGATATCAGCTCCCGTTTCTGAATCTATACGTTGACCTATTTTTGTTAAATAAGCAAACATGATATACATCATGGCATCACCAGCAGCTGCTGTATAACCTTGTATAAACAGGATTAATAAAACTTGCTCATAGCCTGTCAAATTTTCTAAAGCATACTTTTTAAAATCAGAACCTATCGTATCTTTAACGGCTTGCTCACTTGCTTCTGTTCCCATAAAAAGTGAAATTACTGCGGACTCTATTTTTTTGGCATCTTTATCTCTTAATACTTGCTCGAGAATATTGGTTAACACAGAGGGTGCAATCAGAGGGGAACAATTATTATAGTCTAATCCTAATAAGGCTTCATTTGGATGTGCACAGCATAATACAGCCAAGAAGTTAACTCGGTATAATGAATTATTTAAACAAAAAGGCATAATAGTTAATATAATTTGTCTTTGCATCGCATAACGCTGCTCAATATTATCAGAAAAAGCAATATCACAATATCTAACAGCTATCATTGCTAAATTACATACTATAAAGCCATTACCACTTTGTAAGGCACCATTCAGAGCATGCTGCATTAATTTAAAATCGTCTGGAACAATATTACGAAAACGTATACTGACGCCAGCATAGCTCATAATTAACGAAGCATTTTCGGGATAAATACGATGTATTTTGTGAACAAGATCATAAAGCGGGCGGCTTTTTTCTACCTTCTGTTTAAAAGCACCTTGTGTCAATACCAATACTCTTGCCCAACAATCAACTGCGTGAGAACTGTATAATTTATGTTTTAGCATCATAGCAATCAATAGTTGAGTGTAACGGTAGCCATTGAGTGGTCTATTAACGAGGGTGGAAAATACTGAAAAGTTTGTTTGATATTTAATTAAAGCAAATTGCTTCTTTAATACTGGTACTTCTGTGTGAAGGTATGCCTCAATCGTAGCGCTCTTATTAGGATCAATTGGCAAAAGTAATATATCATCAAAATGATCCAACACTCTAAAATAAGCCATCTTAATAAATTCCAGATCCTCGTCGACAAATTTCTCGGCAACTTGTCGCCTTATAAAGGCTAAAACACTATTTGCAGGCTTATGCTTTGTAGATAATTTTTTTTGTAATACAGGCATGTAGTTTGTCACGGCAACGATAGTGTTGTCCGATGCGAGATTTAATAATTGCTTGCCTTTAAAATGTCTAGTTGCTTTTAATAGAGCAAAATCAATAACGTCTGGTGCGCCACCACTAAAAGTTTCTGTGACTTTCTGAGCTATTATATCTAATAACGTACCTGGATCAGCTGGTGTTAAGTGGTATTTTGCATATTGGTTGCGTAAGTCATCACCTTGCTTCGCTAATACCTGTGGCGGGTAGCCCCATCGGTTAAAAAGATATACCGGTAATTTATGATGATCATCAAGCTCCTCAACCGTTTGCTCACTGCTAGCGCGGGCTTTAAATTCAAACCGTAATTCTTCAGGTGCTAATGACAAGACCTCTGATACCAAATTTAATCCTGCCTCTGTATCCTTAGCAGCAATCATTATATCGGTTAATGCAGTAAAAAAATTTATTTGCAAATCCTCAGATAGCTGTTTAAAGATAGTAGTTGTTTTGTAATGTAATGCATCAGAAATATTTGCTTGATATTGGGATGGCGGGATGTGTTTTAATTTTATTATACGAATAACAGCAATTTTTGCTGCATTTTTTAATTCGTCCTGCTGATAAAACTCAAGTAATAGATCAGCAGCAGATAGTATCGCTTCATTATCTCCGTGCATCACAAAAGCAGGTATTTTTTTCTCTAAAGCCTCTGCGTCTGTATCAACGTATAACGGATTTAATTTTATTGCTAATCTGACAGCTTTTTGCTGCAAAACTGCTATATTGACGTTTGTATAATCACTTAGATCTCTTAGTGATTGCTCAGATTCCACATGTAAATTCACTTTTGTGTCAATCACAACGAATGGTGGAACATTATTCTCAATAATTTCTTGATGTTTATCGAATACCAATGTCGCTTGATGAGTAGATTCATTCTCAACTAACGTATCATCTGCTAATAATAAATGAACGGCGCTCTCAGCAGTTTTATAATAAAATTTTCTTATAAATTGCACTGTTTCAGCAGGACAAATAGGCAAATGAGGAATAACTAATTGTACGGGTGTGATACGGCTTATTTTATTGAGTATTACAAATAATTTGTCATGTGTTGTAGGGTTGTTACTATTGAGCCCTTCGATTTCTGCTAATAAAATCTGTTGCTCTTCCTCTCCATATAATACTATAACCCATTTTCTTAACTGGGAAACAAGTAATTGAAAAAAATTGGCTAATGACTTATCTTCATCTGAAAAAATACACATATAATCTTTATTTTCAGAATCAGAAGCTGTAATTTTTGCTAATAATGCATTAGCACCTACGCCACGAATTAAACAAGAAGTAAATGCTTGTTGTTGCATTAAATTGCCTTGCACGATGCTAGGCAAAGCAAAAATTGAAACGTTACCAGTCATGGAAATACTCCTCAATTATTTACTAACTCAATTTGACGTTTTAGAGGGGTATGATTTACTTCCCGCAAACAAACTACCAAACTACACTGACATAAATAAATCAATTTTATGAAAGAAAATAAAATAAGTCAATAAATTTTTTATATATCTATATTGGAATTATTCATTTTCGAAGAAAAAATAAATTACATCTTTATATTCCAATTATGGATAATCATAGGGGTGGAGATTTTGTCACATTAGCGTTAGGATATTGGCAAAAAAGACACATCGAGCATGCTCCCACTCGTAATTTTAAATTATCAAATATTTGATTAAATAGAAGTGCGGAGCCATTTGCATAGTTACATAAAGTAGTATTAAATATCGAAATATTTTGTCCCGTCAAGATTACTAAGTACTGTAATTAACCTCGTTGCACGACGCATAACACCATATTTGAGTGGAGCTAATTGATCAAACGCTAAGAAGTATTTTTTTTAATTAATGCTGTTTCCAGGCCAATTGTGGTTAGGGCACGAGCTAGGCTGGTGCCGACCAATCATCCATTAACAATGACGACGTTGTAGAAGGAATCTTATGACGCAGACATTGCAGCTTCAATGTCTGCTATGGTTTTGGGTAAAGCTTGAGATAATACATCATTACCTTTTTCAGTGATTAATACATTGTCTTCAATGCGAACACCGATATCCCACCATTTTTTATCAACACCTTCACTGTGAGCAGGAATATATAAGCCGGGTTCAACGGTAATAACCATACCCGCTTGTAAGGGACGCCATTGATTTTCTTTTTTATAAGCACCGGCATCATGAACATCCATTCCTAACCAATGACCGGCATTATGCATGTAAAAACGGCGATAGGTTTTTTGTTCAATTAATGAGTTGACATCGCCTTTTAAAATACCTAATGAAACCAACCCTTCCGTTAATACTTTTATTATAGTTTCTTGCGTTTTATCCCATAATAATCCTGCTTTAATGATAGCTAAACCGGCTAGTTGTGCATTTAATACGAGTTGATAAATATCACGTTGTGGGCCAGTAAATTTACGATTAATTGGAAAGGTGCGCGTTAAATCTGCCGAATAACATTCATATTCTGCACCAGCATCAATTAATAATAATTCGCCATCTTTTAATGCCATATTATTATCCGTATAATGCAAAATGCACGCATTAGCTCCACCTGCGACAATGGAGGGATAACCAGGGAAACGTGCACCGTTAGTGCCAAATTCATGTAATAATTCAGCTTCAATTTGATTTTCTGTCATACCAGGTTTACACACTTTCATTGCACGCTGGTGAGCACCTATCGAAATATCAATTGCTTTTTGCAACCAGGCAATTTCCATATCCGATTTGATAAGACGCATTTCGCTGAGCAAACCTTGTAATGTGGTAATTTGAGCTGGTGCTTGTACGCCACTGCGAATTTTTGCGCGCACGCTATTGAGCCAATTGGTGACACGGTGATCATTTTTTTGATTCATACCAAGGGTATGATATAACACGTGTTTATTTGCCAATAACTCAGGTAATTTTTCATCGATAGTATCGATGCTAAATGATTCATCGGCGCCATAAATTTCTACAGCACCTGCTTGACCAGCGCGTCGTCCAGTCCATGTTTCTTTTTCGGGATCACGAGGACGATTGAATAATAAATAATGTCCTTTGGTGTCTTCTTTGATAAATACAGCAACAGCACCAGGTTCACCAAACCCTGTTAAATAATAAAAATCACTATCTTGACGATAGGAAAAGTGCGCATCACCGTTGCGTAAATATTCTGGGGCTGAAAATAGTATAGCAATGCTGTGCGGGGCTAGTTGGGAAAATAAGTGGGTGCGACGTGCGGCAAATTCTTTTTGGGTGTTTTTCATATAATATTACCTTATGTTATAAAGCATAATGCGACTTTGATCCTCCTACATCGTCATCCTCACGAAAGCGGGGAGCCATCGGATATCAAACAACGTATGGATCCCCGCTTTCGCGAGGATGACGAACAGGAGAGATCGTCAATGCACCAAACAATTTTCTTCTTTTGGAGGTTTATCATCGCGCATCGATGATAATGTATTTAAAATTAATAATACGGCGACGCGAACATATTCCACAACCTCAATAAATGCTTTTTCTTCCTCTTCAGACTGCCCCAAATTATCGCTCGCTAATTTTGCAATAGCACTAATATCCCTTAGCGCTTCGCTAATGTCATTTTGCACAGCTTCTGGGTCAATGTAATAACCACCTAAACTAAGACCTGCTAAAAAACCAACGCACCATTCACCTAGTGCTTGTGTGCGCTCACTTAAAAGCTCATCATCATTAGGTAGAAAAGGCATAAAACTATATAAAGGATCGGTTAATTGCGAATTAGTGTTCTCAATTAATGTCGTTATTTCTTGTTGCGTATTGGTATCTAAATCGTCCCAATTGGGCACATCCTCACCCAGTTCATGTAACCAACCCATCACGTTAAATTGATATAGGGACTTGGTGCAAAGCAATCCCACCAATAAACCATGAGCCTCTGATAAAGCCAAATCGGTATCTAATTGCATTAATAACGTATCGTAATTAACGAAATTAAGGGATTGATGGATAGATGTATTCATAATAATAACCGCCGAATGTCTGCTAACACACTACTATAATAACTAATAAAACGCGCTGCTAATGCACCATCAATAACACGATGATCATAGGATAATGATAATGGCAATAAGAGACGCGGCACAAATTGCTCGTTTTGGTAGACGGGTTTTATTTGTGATTTAGATACACCTAAAATAGCCACATCAGGTGCATTAATAATTGGTGTAAAAGCTGTACCGCCGATTCCACCTAAACTTGAAATACTAAAACAACTGCCTTGCATTTCTGGAGCAGTTAATTTTTGTGCCCGCGCTTTGGCGCTGATTTCAGCTAATTCTTTTGCTAAAGCAAATAAACCTTTTTGATCTACGTCACGCACTACTGGAACAACTAATCCCGATGGCGTGTCTACAGCAACACCAATATGATAATATTTTTTCACAAATAAGGTAGCGCCATCTGGTGCTAAAGAAGCATTAAAACGAGAGAATTGTTTTAACGCAGCAACAGCAGCTTTCATTAAAAAGATAAGTGGCGTTAATTTAACACCTTCTTTTTCAGCGATTGCACTTTGTTGTTTACGGAATGCTTCCATATCCGTAATATCCGCCTCATCAAATTGCGTAACATGCGGGATGCTAACCCAATTGCGGTGTAAATAGGATGCGCTTAATTTATTAATGCGCGATAATTCTTGTTTTTCAACCTCGCCCCATTGGCTAAAATCAATAGCTGGCATGCTAGGTACTGATAAACCTAATCCTGATTGATTATTACCACTGCCAGATTGTAATTGTGCTTTAACATATTGCTGTACATCAGTTGCCATAACACGGCCTTTCCGACCTGAACCTACTACACGGCTTAGATCAACACCCCATTCACGCGCTAATCGACGCACGGATGGACTGGAGTACATTAATATAGCTGCAGATGCGTGTGACTCGCTAATAGGAGCAGATGTCACTGGAGCTGCTGGCGCTGGTTTCTTTTCTGGAGCAGCAGCTTGCAGTGCTGGTGCACTGGTAGTAGTAGTGCTTTGTGCTGTAGCTTGGCTTTCTATGCGCGCAATTAAAGTTCCTTCAGAAACTTTATCTCCAACTTTTATCACGACTTCTTTAATAATGCCGTCAAAAGGAGCTGGTAAATCCATGCTGGCTTTATCAGATTCTAAAGTAATTAATGTTTGTTCTGCTTTTACTTCATCACCTGGTTTTACGTTCACCTCAATAACAGTAACATCTTTTGCAGCGCCAATATCAGGAACAAATACATCCTGTACTTGGCCTTTTGTCGATGCAGGAGCAGGCGCGCTTGCAGGAGCAGCAGCTGTGGGTTGTGAATTAGCAACATGGTTATTTGCTTCAACATCTAAAATAATATCGCCTCGAGATACTTTATCACCTACTTTCACGTGTAAAGCTTTCACAATACCACCATCAGATGAAGGAATTTCCATGGATGCTTTATCACTTTCTAAAGTAATTAAGGTATCTTCTGGGTTAATCGTATCGCCAACGGCTACATTGACTTCAATAATAGCTACATCGCGAAAATTACCTAAATCAGGTACGGTTACTTTTTTTATTTGTGTCACAATTAATTCTCCTTAAACAGTTACTGGGTTAGGTTTTTCTGAATCAATACCTAACTTAGTAATTGCTTGTGTTAACACAGCGGGTTTTAATTCGCCCTCTTCCACTAATGCAGTTAATGCTGCCAATACAATATATTTACAATCCACTTCAAAGAAATGGCGTAATTGTTGACGAGTATCACTGCGGCCAAACCCGTCTGTTCCTAATACCACATAACGTTGTGGTATAAATTGTCTAATTTGATCAGCATAAGAGCGCATATAATCTGTTGAAGCGATAACAGGCCCTTTATGATCGCGTAAACATTGAGTTACATAAGCTTCACGTTTTTGTTTTGCTTGTGGATGTAACATGTTCCAACGCTCTACGTCTAAACCTTCGCGACGTAATTCATTAAAGCTGGTTGCGCTCCACACATTGGCAGATACTTGAAATTCATTGCGTAACACTTCGGCTGCTTTAATGACTTCGCGTAAAATAGTCCCGCAACCCATTAATTGCACATGGTGTTTTTGTTTGGATTTATCTTCTGATAATAAATATAATCCTTTTAAAATACCTTCTTGTGAACCTGCAGGCATTTCTGGGTGTTCATAATTTTCATTCATTACCGTAATGTAATAATAAATATTTTCTTGTTCTTGATACATACGACGCATACCCTCTTGCATAATCACGGCTAATTCAAATGCAAAAGTGGGATCATATGCCACACAGTTAGGAACTGTTGCAGCCATTAAATGGCTGTGACCATCTTGATGTTGTAATCCTTCGCCAGCTAACGTAGTACGACCTGCTGTAGCACCTAACAAGAAACCACGTGCTTGAGCATCGCCTGCTAACCAGGCTAAATCGCCAATACGTTGAAAACCGAACATAGAATAGAAAATGTAAAATGGTATTAATGGTTGTTGATGCACGCTGTAAGATGTTGCAGCAGCTAACCAGGAAGAAAATGCGCCTGCTTCAGTAATACCTTCTTCCAATATTTGTCCTTTTTTATCTTCACGATAATACATCACTTGATCAGAGTCGACAGGTTGATATAACTGACCAACAGAAGAATAAATACCTAATTGACGAAACATACCTTCCATACCAAAGGTGCGCGCTTCATCAGGAATAATAGGCACAATGTATTCTTTTAATTGTGGGTCTTTTACCAGAATATTTAAAATACGTACAAAAGCCATGGTAGTAGAAATATGTCTTTCACCTGTTGCTTTTAATAAAGCATCAAAAGCACTTAACGGCGGAATAGGTAATGTTTTATTAGGAGTATGACGCGCTGGTAAATAACCACCTAATTCCTTACGACGTGCTTTAAGATATTTCATTTCAGGGCTGTCATCGCCAGGACGATAAAATGGGCAATCAGCAATTTGTTCGTCGGTCACAGGAATTTTAAAGCGATCGCGGAATGCTTTTAATGCTTCTACATCCATTTTCTTTTGTTGGTGAGTAATATTTTGTGCTTCACCTGCTGCGCCCATACCATAACCTTTTACAGTTTTTGCTAAAATAACTGTAGGTTGCCCGGTATGTTTTACAGCAGCAGCATAAGCAGCGTAGATCTTTTGTGGATCATGGCCACCCCGTGTTAAATGCCAAATATCATCATCACTCATATTGGCAACCATGGCTTTTAATTCTGGATATTTACCAAAAAAATGTTCCCGTGTATAAGCACCACCATGCGCTTTATAATTTTGATATTCACCATCAACGGCTTCCTCCATACGTTTACGCAATAAACCTTGCGTATCTTTAGCAAGAAGTGGATCCCAGTTACCACCCCATAATACTTTAATAACATTCCAACCAGCGCCACGAAATACGCCTTCTAATTCTTGAATAATTTTGCCGTTACCACGTACTGGGCCATCTAATCGTTGTAAATTACAATTGATGACAAAACAAAGATTATCTAATTTTTCTCGCCCTGCTAAGGAAATAGCGCCTAATGATTCAGGCTCATCCATTTCACCATCGCCACAAAAACACCACAACTTTCTACCGGTGGTATCAACTAAACCGCGATTGGTTAAATATTTCATAAAGCGTGCTTGGTAGATTGCAGTAATAGGACCTAAACCCATTGATACGGTAGGAAATTGCCAGTAATCTGGCATCAACCAAGGATGTGGGTAAGACGATAATCCTTTTCCACCTACTTCTTGACGAAAATGTGCTAATTGCTCTTCTGTTAAGCGGCCTTCTAAAAAAGAACGTGCATAAATACCTGGAGATGCGTGGCCTTGAATAAATAATAAATCACCTAGGTGTTTATTATCAGAGGCATGGAAAAAATGATTAAAACCCACTTCATACAAAGTGGCAGCTGAAGCAAAACTCGCGATATGTCCACCAAGCTCCGCAGCATATCGACCACCGCGAACGACCATGGCAACCGCATTCCAACGAATAATCGCTTTTATTCGCTCCTCCATCGCCACATCACCCTGTAATTTTTCTTCTTTATCGATAGGGATAGTGTTGATGTAGGGAGTTGTTAACGTATTATTGCTGCCAATGGCAACGCCAGACTTGGTAGCTAATTTATCGAGTAGAAAATGGGCGCGCTCAGGTCCATCTTCTGCTAAAACAGCCTCTAAGGCTTCCAACCATTCCGCTGTTTCTACGGGATCGATATCTGTGTAGTGACCAACCATGCCAAATCTACCTCACATTCAATTGTAAATATTATATGTATCGAGGAATTGTAGCAGGGTGGTTGAACTAATAGCAAAGATTTATTGGGGCTAGAAATAGAGGGAGTTAACTATGATGTAGCCTTGATGGAACGTGGCGAAATCAAGGATCGGATCCTTGATTCCGTCGCGCTCCATTAAGGCTATCTGTTTATTTGGAACTAAGCCTCATAGAAGCATGAGCGTGTGTCTTAACGGCAGCTTGTTGCTCTAGTTGAGCATTAGCATCTACGCTATAAGTGGTATTCCGAATGGCATGCAGGCTCCTTAAAATAGGCCCTGTAAAAGCAGCATTCAGCGGAGATGTCCCGTTGCGAGCAGCAGCTAAAACCTGTCGTGCAAATAAAACTGGTGTTGACATATCTATCACCTCATTAAATCAAAAATTTTACTCTTTAAACAGCTATTACTGCACTGTTGTTGCCTTATCTACTAAATCTATTGCTTTCTCAATTGTCGCGTTATTGACGAATAAATCAATATCTTCCTTACGACGTAATGCTACATTGCGGGCAATATCCACATCATCCGCTTCCCAATGCCTTGCTTTATCTGCTGGCAATTCGAGAATATCTTGCTTAATTTCCCACAATACCCGCTCTGGCAATTGTACACCCTCTTGATTGAGGCGTTGTGCAATTTGCTCATCCGACAGACCGCTTTGTTGATATTCCAACATTTGCGGGAATACATCTACCAAGAACTTATTAAAATCCATTATCTCATAAATACTCTCTAAACGCTCACGTATTGATTCAAGCAGCTGCTCGCTCCACTCCGCATGATGCGGTGCTTTGGCGCCCATTGCTTTGAGAGCGCGTACCATTTGTTCTCCAGAGTATCTTTTTTCATCAAACTCTCGTAACGTTTGCGATATCTCAATTGCAACATTATTTAACTCAATACGCTCTAATACTTTTTGCAATTGGCTCAATACCCATTCGCCGCCTTCAGGAGCTAAGAACCCCTCTTCATTTAAAGAGTCAACCATTTTGCGTTGTGAATAACCACGGCTCTTATAAAAAGCGATAATCGGCGCCAAAATTAATGCAAACATGATAGCATTTTCTGTTTTTGGCTTATTAACCCGTGTAATTTCTTTTAACGCATTGGGATTACCCAATTTTGCCATCGTTTGCTCTAAACCACGACGAATTCGCGCTGAATGTTCTTGGCGAATCTGGCGGTGGTTTTCCACAATAGCTGGTAATGTTGCTTGATTAACCAAAGGTTGATCTAAGCACACAAATTCTCTACCTGAGCTTATCAGGAACTCCGTAAAATGTTCATTACGGACCATAGCTTGTAAGTGCACAACCACGAGGACAGCGCCTACATGTTTACATTGATCTAAAGCTACTTCTAAAGCAGGAAACCGCTTTCGCTTTCTATCACCAACTTCCTGGTGTTCTGCTACGATAACTTTGTTATTCTTTTTTGCATATTCTGCCAGTTTTTCTTGTTGCTCGGCTACTGTTAGCTGTACGGCTGTCGTACCCTCATCAATGTCCTGTGAGGCAATTATATAATAGCCTATGATGCGTTCAGGACTTTCGCTCATAAAAATCACCATCCTTTTATCATCTATTCATACCCTAATGGCGAAAATCACAATTCTGAATAGTGTAAGTTAATTAAATCATATATTCGGTTGTTGGTCAACCTGACCTTTTTCTATACTCCTACTATTAAGCATACCAGCAATTGGCTGCTCTTCAACTTTACAAAAGGCTTATTTGGGAATCAATACCATATCCGATTTTGAATAGATGGTGATAGGTTTGTCTGCTATTCTTAACGAGTATGATGTAGCCTTGATGTAGTGCAGCGGAATCAAGGCTACATAAGATTTACAAAGAAATCTTGTGTTGTTCCCTGGGATTGCTTACTCTTAGATAGATGAAAAATAATAGTCTTTAAAAGGAATTGGATATGCTAACTCGCCGTCGCTTGTTACTTACTGCTTTAGTTTTATCATTTGCTCCTTTGGCGCAAGCAGAAATGAATTCTTGTCCAGAAATAACCGAAATTCAAAGAACACCTGGCGAATACAGTTGGACTACCACCCGCGAAGGATGGGAAGGACAATTCAAAGCACCTCAAAATGCTAAAGGCTTTTCCACTAAGATTCAAAATTTTGCTGAGGCACGTTGGATAGCATTCTCTAACCTGCCAGATACAACAGGGTTTGTACAATGTGATTATGTTGGTAATATAGGTGAAGAGGTTATCCGTTTTAGTCAAATGGGTAATAGAACAACCCAAAAACCAACCAATATTAATTGGGTTGAACAACATGTAGTCACGTTTCCTAGTGTTCAAGCAACCTGTTCAGCATCACCATATGATTGTTCGTTTTGGGAATCGCTTTAATACCATCGCTAATGCAAAATAGCGTCGACTATTTACATTATGATAAAAATACAACAATTTTTTCGTATCATATATATTAATCATGTATTAATGCGCCATAATTTAGGCGAACTATTACTAACAACACCTTGGCTACAACCTTTTCATTTTTTATCTTATTTAAATCCTTTTTATTGGTTTCGTAATAAATCCATCACGCGTGGCGAAAGAATTCGTCATGCATTAGAAGATTTAGGGCCTATTTTCGTAAAATTTGGTCAATTATTATCGGGCAGGCGTGATTTGCTACCAGACGATATTGCTGATGAACTAGAACGATTGCAAGACAAAGTCCCACCCTTTCCAAGTAATATTGCCATTGCATCCGTTTGTAAAGCTTACGGTAAACCCTTAGAAGAAATTTTTGCGTATTTTGATCCAACACCACTTGCCTCCGCTTCTGTAGCGCAAGTTCACGCAGCACAATTACCTAATGGTAAAGCGGTAGTAGTAAAAATTTTGCGACCGGGTATAAAAAAAATCATTCAACGTGATTTAGGGTTATTGCACACACTGGCTCAATTAGCACAACGTTATTGGCCTGAAGCAAAAGAATTTCGCCCTGATGAAATTATGAGTGAATTTGAAAATCATGTGATAGATGAGCTGGATTTAACGATAGAGGCAGCCAATGCTTCCCAATTACGACGTAATTTTGCTGAATCTCCTCTACTCTATGTGCCCGAAGTTTATTGGGATTATGTAACAAAGCAAGTGATAGTGATGGAGCGTATTTTTGGGGTTTCTGTAGGTGATTTTCCGGCATTACAAGCTGCAAAAATTGATTTCCGATTATTGGCTGAGCGGAGTATTGAAATATTTTTTACTCAAGTATTTAAACATAGTTTTTTTCATGCTGATATGCATGCAGGTAATATATTCGTCAATGTGACCGATCCTAAAGATCCCCGCTTTATCTTAGTTGATTTTGGTGTCATGGGAACGCTTGACCCAGATGATCAGCGTTATATTGCCGAAAATATGCTGGCTTTTTTTAAACGTGATTTTGCCCGTGTTGCCAAACTACATATTGAATCTGGCTGGTTACCCGAAAATGCGCGTATTGATGAGTTTGAAATAGCACTGCGCGTAGTTTGCGAACCCATTTTTGAAAGACCATTAAAAGATATTTCATTTGCCCAATTACTACTACGCCTAATACAAACCGCAAGACGGTTTCATATCCGCATTCAACCTCAATTAATTTTATTGCAGAAAAACTTTTTCCACATCGAAGGCTTAGGACGACAATTATATCCTGACCTGGATCTCTGGGAAACGGGCAGACCATTTTTAGAAAAATGGATTCGAGAACGCCTCAGTTTAAAAACATTTCTGCGTGAGTGCAAAAATGATTTTCCTTTTTGGATGGAGAAATTGCCGCAAGTTCCTGATTTATTATGGCGACGGTTACTACAGGATCAACGGACACGCTATCACCAACATAATCAGGAGCTGCTGTTAAAAAATTTAGCGCTTGAGATACAGCAAAATGCTAAACGACAACGACGCTGGTTTTTGTTGGGGTTAGTGATAGTGATGAGTGTTGTGGTGGTGGAGTTTTATGGGGAGTATTTGAATGGGTGGTTTTGAAACGGTTCTTTTCATAATATTATATCCACCTCCCATGATGCTGAAGTATCGATTCGTTTTTTAATAACCTTACCTCTCTCCTTGTAGGAAAGAAAGATCGACCGCCCTAAATAGTTATTTTAGGGAATATTTGAGTTTAAAATTTCTTCTTTAGCTTGTTTTAACTTTATTAACTTATGGGAGTTTTTGTACAAAGCTCTGCTTAACCTACTGAAAAAATTTCTTTTTCAATATAGTCATGAATGTCCCACGCATATAATTGAGTGTGCATAATTAACATACCGCTTAAACCCAACTGTTGAATCTCTTCAGGCAAACCGTTAATAAGAAAAGAGGAGGGGTGAGTAAACTTTGAAAACATTTTGAAAAAAACATTATATTCTTCTTCCTTACCTAATTCCTTGGCTATATCACTGATACGCATATATGACTTAGGCATTTCAATAGTATGTTGCTTCATCAATGTTTGTATGTGTGTTCCTTCTTGCTGTAGAAGGCTATCCTCTGCTTCAAAACCACAAGAATTACTTAATCTCTTTGTAACATTTATAATGTCATTTTTATCTTTTTGTACCTCCAAATATCATTTTTGCAAATTATTTGCATCTATTTGAACATACCTTGACCAGAGGTGTATTTCAAAAAGATTACGTGCACAGAAAGCCCATACTTGGACAAAATCTTTCTTACGCTCTGCTGCAAGCTCCAGATAGGGAATGGACGCCAAAAGAAAATTACGTAATACTATGCTTTTTTTCTCTTTTTTATTATTTTTTATCCGATTTGCAAGATTCAAAAATTTTTTGCTTATTTTATACAAGGCAGGCCGAAAATCTTCAGAACTGATACTCTGCATTATGCCTGGAAGACGACTTTCATTATCTACATAGCTTTTCAAAACCATATTCATTTTTTTACTTTAAATCTTGCCGCTTTGCTGACAAGCTAATGGGGATATGAAAATTTATCCTGCTTACAGTAGAGTTATAGATTGCTGTTTCCCCGCCTAAGCTTGCCTCTAACCCCATAACCTTTATACCAGCTTTTGCACCACCGCCATCTTTATTTTCAGCAGTAACAGCAACATCAAAACTTAGCTGCTGATAATAGTAATTATTTGTAATATGGTATTGAGCCTTGAACGGCGCAATAAACGCAGGGGCTATAACAGGACAAACTCGTTCTGGATCATTTAATTGATCTTTAACCTCTTCAACAGCATTAACAATATCTAATATTACTGTTTTAATAAATTCCTTGAGTTCCATTTTTTACTCCTCTTTTTAGTCTCTAGCTTGTTTGCGTCCTTCTACAGGGTGTAATATTTTCAAAATTTCTTTTGGCCGCTGTGCTATACAGGTAAGATATGCCAACGTTGTAGAATCAGGGCTTCTTTTTTCTTGTTCCCAGTTTCTTAACGTCTGCAATTTAATATAATAATTCTCAGCGAACTCTTTCTGAGTCATATTCAGTTTTTTACGTATAGCCGCTACATTAATATGCGGACGAACGAGCTTACCAGGCTTTTTGCTGTTTAAAGCTTCTTGTACCGCTTCTATTAACTCTTGACCCAGTGTTTTCTTAGGCATTTTATTAATCCTCTTCTTTATATTTACGTACTAATTCAGGTATTAACTTTTTCAATTCATTTTTTTCAGTATCTGTGATATTTTCCATGTCGTTTTTGCTATAAAGCATGATTAAAATAATCAAAACATTTTTTGAATAATGATAAAGCACACGTACCCCACCACGCTTACCCTTATTATTTTTTCCTGTGACCCAACGTAGTTTTCTAACACCACCCGTGCCGGCAATAATGTCACCTTTTTCGGGATGTGCCTCAAGGTAATCAAATAAATCTTCCTGCGCTTCAACAGTTAAAAGTTTTTTGGCTTGCCTATCAAAGCTAGGGATTGTTTTTATTTTTAATATGTTCATGCTTAATGGTAGTCCATTGGACCACTCATTGTCAATAGATAGCAATAACAGTGACAAAAGTCAACTCCCTACTTTGTAGCTTTCCCCTCACCCTCGCAAGCTGCGCTTGCATTTCCCTCTCCCGCAAAGGGAGAGGGGTGAAGAGTTGGGGATTAGGAGGTGAAGAAACGCATTGATAAATCTAGGGGGATCAGTTGCTTGGTGATGATTCCTACGGAGATGTAATCTACGCCGGTTTCAGCGATGGCTATGATGTTTTCGAAAGTTATATTCCCTGAGGCCTCTAACAACGCTCGCCCTGCGGTAAATTTAACAGCATCTTTTAAATCATTTAACGAAAAATTATCTAATAATATTCTCTTTACTCCCGCAGCAAGCGCTTGGGCTAATTCAGTGTAATTTTCAACTTCAATTTCTAAAAGAATATCGGGTGCAATTTTCTTTGCATTAGCAACGGCTTGCGCTATTGATCCAGCTGCTAACAAATGATTTTCCTTTAATAAAAATGCATCAAATAAACCCATGCGATGATTCATACCACCACCACAACTAACAGCATATTTTTGTGCATAACGAAGACCAGGGATGGTTTTGCGAGTGTCTAGGAGTTTTGTTTTAGTATGAGCAATTTTTTTAACATAGCACGCAGTTAACGTGGCTGTGCCTGATAATAATTGCAAGAAGTTTAAGGCCGTTCTTTCAGCAGATAATAACGCGCGGGCATTTCCTGTTATAGTGCAAAGGGTATCGCCTGCTGACAATTGATTCCCATCTTGTTTATGCCACTTTATCTGAACTTTTTCATCTAACAAAGTGAAGGCAGTTTGGGCAAAAGCCGTGCCGCATAAAATACCAGGCTCTCGGGTGATAATAGTAGCTTGAGCTTGTTGCTCTACAGGAATTAATGCGGCATTAACATCACCAGTCCCCATATCTTCTTGTAAAGCATTTTTTACAGATGTAACAATAAGAGAAGGATCTATCATATTATTTAGCCAATAAGTAATATAACACTACACCAACGACAACTAATGCCACACTTCCCCAACCAATATAATCCATATAACGCATTAATTGTTTTTCGAATCGTGCCCCGCCCCAACGCATTAAACCAGCAACAACGTAAAAACGCGATGCTCTATCAATGATAGAAACAATAATAAAGGGTAATAAAGCAATGTTAAGCGCGCCACTTGCCAAAGTAAATAATTTATAAGGCATTGGTGATAAACCAATAATTAAAATTCCCCAAAATCCCCATTTATCTAACCATTCCTTGATTAATTGCATAATATGAGCAAATTTTTCCTCATAACCCATGGCAAAAATTAAAGGTTCAGCAACTGTTTCAAATGCAAAATAACCAATAACGTAGGCAGCAAGCCCTCCCAAAACGGAAGTAATCGTTGTTAATGTAGCAAGATACCAAGCACGATCAGGTTGCGCTAAGCTCATGGGAGCTAACATAATATCAGGCGGTAAAGGGAAAAAAGAAGATTCTGCAAAACTGACTACGCCTAAATAATAGGTCGCATGGCGATGTGCCGCCCAACGCATCATCATCGCATATAATTTAGAAAAAATTTTCATTTAACAACACCTTTTACTAACGGTACAAAACGCACCTGCTCTAACAATAAGGCAGAAAACTGCTCTCCTTGACGTGTAATAATTTGCAACTCTTGAACATCGTGCTCACCACCAACTGGAATCACCATACGTCCGCCATTCACCAATTGATGCAATAATTCAACTGGCACTTGAGGACCTGCCGCACTCACTATGATGGCATCATAAGGGGCCGATTTGGGCCATCCTAATAGTCCATCACCATAGTGAACATAAACATTATTAAGCTTCAATTGTTGTAATAAACGGCGACTTTTATCATATAAAGAGCGAACTCGCTCAATGGTATACACTTCGTCAACCAGTTGTGATAATACCGCGGCTTCATATCCTGAGCCTGTGCCAATTTCTAATACACGCTTGGGAGTTTGCGGTGTTGCTAACATCGCTTGCATCATACGAGCTACGATATACGGCTGTGAAATGGTTTGATTAAAACCAATGGGTAAGGCGGTATCCTCATAAGCACGATGGGATAAGGCCTCATCGACAAATAAATGCCTAGGCACTTGCAACATCACATCAAGAACTCGCTGATTGGTTATACCATGACTTTGTAAACGTTCAATAAGCCTTATTCTTGTGCGCTCTGATGTCATTCCAATGCCCATCAAATCGCCATTTTTCGTCATAATACCGTGCTCCTAACCCAGCGAGGCAGTAGATTGGCCATGATACCTTAATTTGTTATAATTTGAAATATTACCCCTCATTTTAAGGCTGCCTCATGGTGAAGAATAAACCGATTATTTTTATGTTTTCAGGTCAAGGTAGTCATTATTACCAAATGGGTAAAGTGCTTTTTGAGCAAAATGCAATTTTTAATCAATGGATGAAGCAAGCAGATGCGATTTGCAAAGAAATAATCAATTTATCTGTTATTGAGCAATTATATCAACCACAACACAAAAAAGGCGATAATTTCTCTAATACCTTATTAACCAATCCTGCCATTTTTATGGTTGAGCATGCATTGGGTCAGGTATTGCTCAATAACAATATTATCCCCGATCGCGTTTTAGGCTCTAGTTTGGGTGAATATGCTGCAGGAGTTTTCGCGGGCTTATGGACTTTTGAAACCGCATTGCAAACGGTTATCCACCAAGCACAGCTCTTGGAGACCAATTGTGCCAAAGGTGGAATGTTAGCTATTTTATCTTCACCAAAGCTGTATGACGATAACAAAATACTTCATGAACACAGTGAAATAGCTGCGGTCAATTTTAATTCCCATTTTGTAGTGGCTGGAAAGCCTGAAGGATTAAAAATGATAGAGTCTTTTTTAACAGCCAGGCAAATCTCTTTTCAAGCACTCGCTGTTAGTCAGGCATTTCATTCTACGTTCGTTGATCCTGCGAAATTACCTTATTTGGATTTTCTACAGCAACAATCTTTGAGCTCAGTTACAATGCCATTCATTTCTTGTCTTAATACACAATATCATTTATCGCCAATCCCTCATGAACATTTTTGGGATGTTTTGCGAAAACCGATTCAATTTCAAGATACGATAAAAGCACTTGAGAAAGAAGGAAGTTATTATTATGTGGATGTGGGTCCGGCAGGAACATTAGCTACTTTCGTTAAGTACAATTTAACAGGTGAACACGAATCTAGAACTCTTGCATTGATGTCACCCTTTATCAATGACATGAAAAATATAGAAAACTTACACTGTTTTCTAAATCAAGAATAACCTATAAATAATAGTCGCACGAATTATTTATTAAAAGAGTTTAGCAGCACGGAAAAATCAGTATCGTTCATACAATCTTCTAAGTAACGTATTGCGGTGTCTATAGGTGTATTGCGTAGAAATTTCATCTCTATTTCAGCATATTTCTCGGGATGTTGATGAAGACGTTTTAAAAATAAACTATCGGTAAAATACGCTTGTTTAGAAAAAGCATTTGGTGTTGTTACAAAATCATTATTAACTATTAATTTTGCCAACTGAGCATTATAACGTTGAATATTCAAAAATAGCTCTGCAGTAACCCCTCTGGATAAACCAGCTGCTGCGCCCAACTTGTAAGTGCGCGCAGTAGGATGTCTCCTGTCACCATCAAACAGCATCATCGGTAAAATAGCTTTTTCTTTATGCAATATCTGGTAATTACCAGAATTATTTTTTGCTAAATAACTTTTTATTCGTTGCTCATAAACCTCATCATTATATCTAATATTTTCTCTAAAAAAATAAATTGGACATATTACTGCTTCACATTCATTTGTTGGTAAAATATAATATGCGAATACTGGATTTTTTGTTGATGTGTCGAGATCCAATAGGGTAAATACCGTTGGATCAAAAATGGGGTTTTCGGTACGCACACCCCATCCGACAAAGCATTGTAGCATATAGTCATTTCTACCAATCAATTCTTTATCAAGATCTGGAGGACGACTATCAAAAAGATAATCAGCATTTATTGTGCCTTTATTAGTTTCAATTACAATTCTATCTTGCTGCTCATGAATAGATACTGAATGAGTATCTAACAATAATTCAACATTATCGTACTGTGCCAACATGGCTTGTGCTGCTTTATAATAATCGTCAGCTTTAATATATTCAAATGCATACTCACCTAATTCCCTAATAATTGATTCAGACTCTGTACACATTTTCATCTTCGGCCAACGATGAGAAACACAACAAGAAAATAAATGCTCAGTCACTTTCCAGTAACACCAGGTCCTATCACGGGAATAGGTTTTTCTAGGCTCAATAATAGTAATGTGCTTGTCTTTTAAGCCTTCATGAAGTAGATGTGCGGCAAAACTTAATCCAGCACAACCTCCTCCTAAAATGATATAATTTGTATTTTTATGCATCAATTTCACCTCATAGCATACTGCCATTAATTTATTAAGCAAGAAATTCCATTAGATATTGCGCCAAAATAGTGTTGTTTTCACGTCGCAAAAGGTTAAAGTGATTGCCAGTAATTGAAAAATATTTAACGTTTTTACCTGTCAATCTTTTGATGTGCGAAAAAAGCTTATCATTAGAGCTTTGAAAATTATTAATAGCTGATTCTTTCGTATCAAATGAAAAAACTTCATTAATACTACCAGGAAATGTGTACTGTAAAAATTGCACCATATTGTTTTTAATAATATTAATATTTTTATCTATTTCCTCAATGCTAACTGTTAGCAAACCTAACTCATTCAATTTACCTCTAATAGCAAGTAATAAATCTTGGCTTGATCCTTGCTTGAAAACCTCATCAGTACCACAAAAAGATTGATTTAGTGCTTGCAAATAGAATTTTGCTGCATCTTCATATGTTAGTTCAATATCTTTGCTTTCGTTATTAACATAAGTATCAATGGCAGCTAAAAAATCAACTTTTTCGTTGCAAGTATGAAGTTGATTAGATATTTCAATAGCAACCATACCTCCCATTGACCAACCTAATAAATGATAAGGTCCTTGCGATTGTATTTTTTTTATTTCATTTAGATATAAACTTGCTCTTTCCGGTAGGGAAAAAATACTTACGTTATTTGTTAATAATTCAGGTGCTCTTATTGCATAAATAGGTCTATTTATTTTTAGTTTCTCTAATAGGTCAATAAAGATTTCATGATGCCCATCAATTCCAGGGATGCAGAATAAGGGGAATTTTTTACCATCACTCTTTAAACATACAGTCAATGTCTCATCCGTTGGCGTTAGATCACTAGCACATAATAATGAATATACATAATTTTTTAATTTTCCAACCGTATTATACTCAGCAATCCAGTTCGGCGAAAAAATTGCTTTACTGCCAATTAGAGGTTGTAGATGTTGTTGTAGCTGTAATAGCATAAAGGAACTCATACCCAATTCACGAAGGTTTTGATCATCAAAATCATCTTCTAGAACAATACCAAACACAATTTTAAGCACATCAGCGACTTTAGCAAAAATTAACTGCTTTTCTTGCTCTACTGAACAAGTTTGAATTTTTTCTAGAAAATTATTCGCATCACTCTGCAATTTATCAACAGAAACCATTTGATCATTATTTTTTTCATTTAAAACTGGTAATGTTTTATTAAGGCTTTCTGGCCAATAAATCTCTTTTAAAAATGGATATAAGGGGAGTAAAGCTTTTTTAACATTTTCATAGTTATATAAATTCATACCACGCCAATTTATATTTTCACCACTCATAAACTGCTTTAATAAACTGCTATTATTGGTTTCATCCAAATTGTCTAACGAAGAGTTTATTGTCTGTAATTTTTCAACAAAGTCTTCATGCGTAAGCCCTTCGATGCCAACACGCTTTTTAAAATGTGTTCTACCAATCTGACTGGTATAACAAATATCAGCTATATCTTGATCAGTATTTTTCAAAAAAACTATGTAATTCTGTATTTGTTGGTGTAATGAGGTCGAATTTTTTGCGGAAATCAGCAATAAATGTGATGTATTTGAAGATTTTTGGGTAACTTCGACTAATGATGAAGTTTCCTCGATAATAACATGGGCATTAGTACCACTAAAACCAAATGCGCTAATTCCTGCGCGTCGCAAATAACCATTTTTTCTTTTCCAAGCCGTAGAGTTGATGGGAATTTGTGCAGGGATAGCTTCAAAATCAATGATAGATTGATTCTTTTTTTCAAAATGTAGTTGTTTTGGTATTTCTTCATTCTGCAAAGCTAACACTGTCTTAATTAAACCAGCAATTCCTGCTGCTGCTTCAGTATGCCCAATATTAGCTTTGACAGTGCCAATAATTAAAGGCTGAGTACGTTTATTATCATTATTTTTTCTACAGAAAACATTATAAATTGCTTTGGCTTCTATCGGATCACCAATCTTTGATGCAGTGCCTTGAACCTCAAGATAATTAATATCATCGGGTTGCAAATTGGCATTATATAATGCGGTTCTAATTAATTCTTCTTGCACCTTTCCATTAGGAATCATCAATCCTCCGCTAGCACCATCATGGTTTACTGCGCTTCCCTTTATTACCGCTAAAATGCGATCATGATTTTTCTGGGCATCTGAAAGCCTTTTAAGAACTACAATACCACATCCTTCACCACGTACATGCCCATCAGCGCCTTGATCAAATGTTTTACAACACCCATTGATTGATAGTAAATTTGCCTTCGCTGAAATTACAAAGCCATAAGGTGAAAGTAATAAATTGATTCCTCCAGCTAAGGCAAGATTCGATTCACCGCTACGCAAGCTTTGACATGCTTGGTGAACTGCCACTAAAGAACCAGAACATGCCGTATCTAATACGACTGAAGGACCTTTTAAGCCAAAAAAGTGAGAAATTCGACCTGATAACATCGACAAAGAAATCCCTGCTGCTTTTTGTGCCTCATTATCTGTTTGTTCATGCAGTAACTCACCCCACTCATTACCACTAATCCCAATAAATAAACTTGTAGATGAGTTTTTAATTTCTTCAGGTACCAAATTTGCATCCTCTAAAGATTCCCAAACAACTTCTAGCAAAAGACGTTGCCTGGGATCTATCATTGGTGCTTCAATTGGACTAATGTTAAAAAAAAGTGGATCAAATTTATCGACACCATCCTTTAGAAATGCCCCATGTCGAGCATAGCTTTTACCAACACTACTATTATCAGCAGAATAATAGGCATCTACATCCCAACGATTTTTAGGTATTTCAGTAACGGCATTTTGATGATTTTTCAGTAACTGCCAATATGCAGCAGGGTTATCGGCGCCTCCGGGGAAACGACACCCTAAACCAATAATGGCAATGGGTTCCTGTTTAATAGTATATAGCTCTTTTTTTAGCTCTTTAATTCTTATCAAACTATCTTGGAGAATTTTTTCTTCATCAGAATGATTCATTGCTATTTCTCTTTATTATTTGAAAGCTCTGAATATAATGAAGCATAAAGATCTTCTTTAGTCATATTATATATATTTTCAACTGTTGAATCTTGACTGCTTATCGTTGTCGGATCATCATTCGTTGGAATAGAGATAAATTCGACGCTATCAGATAACAGCTCTTGACAATAATCAGTTAATTTCGCTAATGTTGAATATTCAAAGACCGCTGTATCTTCAACTTTTTTAGCTAATAGAAGTTCCAGACGCTCTTTGAACTCAAGTGCCATTAAAGAACTCATGCCCATATCAAAAAAACCAAGGTTTTCATCAAGATCATTTGTCATATTTAATGCAAGTTTCACCTCAGCAAGGATACGTGCATGTAAATAACTTTTTCGATTTTCTTTCGAAATTGCCAGTAATTCCGCAGAAAAATTGGATTCAGATGGTAACTGTGTGTTATTTTTTGGCAAGTATAAATTTTTAGGCCAATAAATACTTCGTTGAAAAGGATATGTTGGTAATAAAACCTTTTTTAGATATTTTCTGATTTCCTTAGAGTATTTATAATCTAAGACTGCTGCCTGCTCCTTTGAGAGGTATGATTTTGATTCTAAATTTGCAATAAGCTCAGCTTTGCTTTTTCCTTTAACTAAAATACATTTATCAAGTTGAGCTCTACCATCTTGACTGGTGTAACAAATATCCTCAATTCTTTCATTGCTTCGCTTCAAATAGTTTAGATAGTTGTCAATTTGTTGTTGCAAAGCCTCTATTGTCTTAGCAGAGATTATTAACACATGTGTTATTTCATTTGTTTCTGCTTCAATCTCAGCTGGAATTGAATAATTTGATTGATTTATATATTCTTCCAGGATCATGTGTACATTTGTTCCATTAAATGCAAAGGCACTAACACCTGCCCTACGTTTATGGTTTTCTTCCTTCTTCCAGGGTATAGTTTGTAATGGTAATCGAGCTGGGATTTTTTCAAAATCTTTAATTGATGAATTTAATGATTCAAAATGCAAAAATTTTGGAATTTCTTCATTTTGTAATGACAAAACTGTTTTAATAAGTCCTGCTATACCAGATACTGCCTCAGTATGACCTATATTCGTTTTAACTGTGCCAATCGTTAAAGGTCGTGTTCGTTTATTTTTCCCTTTGTCCGCACCAAAAACATTGTAAAGTGCTTTGATTTCAATAGAATCTCCAATCCGAGTTCCAGTACCTTGTGCTTCAATATAATCGATATCATCAGGTAATAATTTAGCTTGCTGTAAAGCTCTAGTAATAACATCTTCTTGAGCTGCGCCATTTGGAATCGTCAAACCGCCACCTGCGCCACCATGATTGATTGCGCTTCCCTTTATAACCGCTAATATAGAATCGCCATCTAAGATAGCTTTCTTGAGCTCTTTGAGCACAATCATACCGCATCCTTCGCTACGCATAAAACCATCAGCTTGTTCATCAAATGTTTTACATGCTCCCTGTAAAGACAACATTTGCATACTGCATTCAAGTGCCATTGCTTGTGGCGATAAAATAATATGAACTCCACCGGCAATAGCGAGCTCACATTCTCCCAAACGCAAAGCTTGGCAAGCTTGATGTACAGCAGCCAAAGATGATGAACATGCCGTATCTAGTGATAGTGTTGGGCCTTTTAGGTCAAACACGTATGCAATACGACCTGCTGCTGTCGATGCTATATTTCCCGTGACAACATAGCCACTTGTTGATTCTGGTATAGCCTGGCTTACAATGGCATCTTTATAGTCTGAGCTACTAATACCAATAAAAACTCCAGTTAAGCTATCTCGTAATTGTATAGGGTTAATTCCCGCATTTTCTAATGCTTCCCATGTTGTTTCTAATAATATACGTTGTTGTGGATCAAGCAATATAGCCTCTTCTGAATTAATTCCAAAAAAAGCTGCGTCAAATGATTCAATGGGGGTGTCTAATAATCCTGCACGATCTGTATAAATTTTACCTTTTTGATGCTGATCTTTGGTGTGATAATTAGCATGATTCCATCTTGCTGTTCCAAGTTCACTACTAGCATCATATCCCTTTGCTAAGAGCTGCCAAAATTGTGTGGTGTTATTTGCACCTCCAGGAAAATGACAATTCATACCAATAATTGCAATTTCACCATGTTTTACAGTTTCTAATTCTCGTTTTAATTCTTTAATTTTTATCAAACTGTCCTGTAAAATTTTTTCAGGGTTTGGTATATTCATGATGATTTCCCCTCTTCATTGAGTTCAGACCATAATGCTGCTACTAAGCTGTCTTTATCCATTTTATAAATAGGATCTGATATCAACGTATTACTATCATTAGGTTCATCACATTTTGCAATTAAACCATTATTAACAGTCTCTGGTACTAGTTGTGATTTAATATACGCTGTTAACTTAGCAATTGATGCATAGTTAAAAACTAATGCAACATCAAAATCCACCTGTGGAAAAATTTTATTTACTCTTTTTACTAATTCCGCCGCCATGAGTGAGTCCATACCCATATCAAAAAAGCCTTCATTATCCTCAATCATCTTGCCTGCAGCTAATGCTAGCGTTTTAGTGACCTCTGATATAACAATCTGTTTGATCATTGTTTCATATTGATCTAAAGGGGTATTTGCTAATTGATTTAAAAGTTCAGCCGCTTCTTGGGGCATGGTCATCAGTTCACTCAGCCATGACGGGATTAGCAAGGCTTGTTCACTAATACGAGACCAATCAGCGAATACCACTGACATATGAATAAATTTATTTATTAAAATATAATCTAAAACGGCTAAATACTGTTCAGGTGTTAATGCTTTAAAACCTTGGTGTTCATGTCTTAACGCTAAATCTTTTGCCATTCCCACATTGCTCCATGGTCCCCAGCTAATACTCTGAGCATTTAACCCTTGATGATTACGGTAGTAAGCTAAACCATCTAGAAAACTGTTAGCTAAGGCATAATTAGCCTGGGCTGTTGAGCCTAATACAGAAGCTATTGACGAAAATAATACAAAATAATCAAGATCAATGGTTTTTGTCGCCTCATGTAAATACCATGCCCCTTTTGCTTTAGAGGAAAATACGGTTTCTACATGTTCTAAATCTTGTTGATCAAATAATGCATCTTTTAAGACACCTGCCGCATGAAAAATTCCTTTTAACGGAAAATCTTTGTTATGACAATTATTGATTAACTGTTTAACTTGCTCTTGATCGCTAATATCGCAACGACAAATATCGATGTGCTTTCCAGTTTGTCGCAAACCTTCAATTATTTTTAGTGCTTCTGGTATAGGCGTACTTCTTGCTGCCAGTACTATACGCGCTGCTCCTTTATTACTTAAATATTCCGCTAGCTTTAAACCTATACCCCCTAAACCACCTGTAATTAAATAGGTGGCATTTTGATCAAAAATAATTGAGTCTGGCGGTAAGGTAATGATTACCTTACCAATGTTCTGCGCTTGCTTTAGGTAATTAAAAGCTTCGATACTGTCAGAAACTGGGAAAACCGTTAAATCAATAGGTTTTAATTTATCAGCAGCAAATAGCTGCATTATCTCTTGTAAGAGCACTTGAATATACTCGGGTTGGGTTGACATCATCATATCCACAGCAACCATATGGTATTCAATGCTTGGATATTTAGCGTTTACTTGCTGTTCACTCCAAATATCGCGCTTACTAATTTCAATAAATCGAGCACTTTTTGCACAGCATCGCAAACTCGTATCAATAAAATTTGGCCCAGTTAAAGAATTTAAAACGATATCAACACCTTGGCCATTTGTAATGGCAGCAATAGCATCGCCATAATGTAAGCTTCTCGAATCTAACACATGCTTAATGCCAAGTTGAGTTAAATAGTGGCGCTTTCTTTCACTACCCGCAGTAGCAATAATTTGTGCTTCATATAGTTGTGCAATTTGAATTGCAGCCAAACCTACCCCACCACAACCAGCATGAATTAAAATGATATCATCCTTTTTCAGCTTGGCTTTATATATTAAAGTATAATAAGCGGTTAAAAAAATTGTTGGGATACTCGCAGCTTGTGCAAACTGAAAAAAATCAGGTTTTTTAGTTACTAAAGCCTGATGAGTAACTGTTTGACTTGCTAAAGCACCTAACGCTACCCCCATTACCTCATCACCAATTTGACACTGTGTGACATTTTTTCCAATTGCTTTAACAATACCTGCACAATCTCCACCTAGAGGACCTGGATCACCAGGATATAAATTCATAGCATTTAATACATCTCGAAAATTCAAACCAACGGCTTTAGGAGCAATAATAATTTCATTATCCCCAGGTAAAAGCACTTCCTCTTGAACAACTTGTATTTCATCAAGCAAACCTGCTGAATTTTTTATCAAACGGTAAGGTAAATTGGGTATTGAAAGTTTATGAAACATTTTATTTAGCTGTGTTTGTTTATTTATGCGTGATATATACCACTTGGAATCACGGTAAGCGAATAACCTTTCATTACTTACATCATGAGCTAAATCATCTATTAAACACTCAATATCTTGCCCTGCATTAATATCAACTTGACGAATAATTATTGTGGGGCATTCTAAAATAGCGGTTTTTATAAAGCCATTTAGCATAGCTTGATTAAGAATGACTGGTTCACCATGAATAGAATAGGCTTGTTCCGTAATAATATTAATAGTTATATTACTGGTTTTTTCATGGGCATGTTTTTGCAAAAATTCCAATAATTGTATTGCACCTGAAATACCAATTGGATTATTTTCTTTATTCCTAGCATCATAATTAATAGTAGTGTATTGTTGCGCACTACTATTAATTTGATTTGATTGAGAAATTTCATAGGGCTGCCATGTAATCGCATAACACATATCACCAGGGCTATAGTGATTACCCGTCATTTTCTCAAGTAAAGATCGAGTGATTAATTTTAACTTAAAATCTTGGATTTTCGCCACTATCGTTTCATTCTCATCAAATAATACAAGATCAAAGAATAAAAATTCCGAGCGTTTATTCTCATCATCTTTCTTAAATGCAATGTGCACATAGCATGAAGAAGGTATTTTTTTATATAAAATAAAGCTGGAAAAGGCGGTTGGTATATAAACCCCCTGGTTGTTTTTTTGAAATTTTGAAAATTCATCATCCAAAAAACATGCTACAGCTTGCAAAACACTATCTACTAGTGGTGGATATGCATAATACTGTGAGGGGATTGGTTCTAAACATTCAATTTTAGCTAAAGCCATATTATGACCTTGATACAATTCGCGTATCAATTGAAATGATTTTCCATAGCTCAACCCCTGATTAAATAATTTCTCATAAAATTCACCAATATTTATTTCATTTGGACAATTTCTTTTAATATCTGCCAATGATAGCTCTTTATTTAATAAAAATGTGTGGGCTAATTTCGCCTCTGACTTGGCATATAATTGCCAAAGATCAGGCTGTTCAAAATGATTTTTGTTGCGCGCATAAATAAAAATATCTTGTTTTTCTTGTGAATTTCTTGATATTATCGTTTGCAATTGAACTGCATTATTCAATTGTAATTTTAACGGCAGGTCTATTGTTATATCGTTTAACTCGACCGCTTGAAATTCTTGATTTTTTTCATAATTAGCTTCCAGTGCAGCTAAAAATAATTCAACATAAGCTGTCGCAGGGAAAATGATTCGATTAAAAATCTGGTGATCACCCAGATAGGATACTTGACTATTATTAATGTTTATTGCTTTTTCAAAAACCAATCCATTGCAATTGGCCACCTCTGGTAGCCGTACCCCTAATAGTGGATGAATCCTCTTTTGAGAGGAATTATATTTTACATTCTCATTCAAACCATCTATCCAATATCGCTCACGTTTAAATGCAACATTAGGTACTTGTGGACGTAATTGTTGCAAATCTTGCTCTGGTGCCTCTTCAATAATCACATGTGCATTAGTCCCACTAAATGCAAAGCTACTAATACCAGCCCGACGTACTTGTCCGACTATTTTTGGCCACACAATTTCTGTTAATGGTAATTGGGCTGGAATCTCATTTAAATGATTTAAGGCTGGATTTAACTCTTTAAAATGTAAGTGACGGGGAATCATTTCATGCTGTAATGCTAGAATTGTTTTAATTAAACCCGCAATACCTGACGCCGCCTCAGCATGACCAAGGTTTGTTTTTACTGTACCTATTATTAAAGGTCGCTCCCGCTGATTATCATTTTTTTCTGCTCCAAATACTTCTTGAATGGCATTAATTTCTATTGGATCGCCAGTCGGAGTTCCTGTGCCATGGGCTTCAATATAATCAATATCATCCGGTTTCAACCCCGCATGTTTTAAAGCTCTCCAAATGACCTCTTCTTGAGCTGGACCATTTGGCACTGTCAAGCCACTGCTTGCACCATCTTGGTTGATGGCGCTTCCTTTAATAACTGCAATTATTTCATCGCCGTCGCGTTGTGCATCACTTAAACGTTTTAATATGACAATGCCACAACCCTCAGCGCGCATAAACCCATCAGCTGCTTTGTCGAAAGTCTTACATTTTCCATCTGACGATAACATCTGCATACTGCATTCCAGTACCATCGCTTCAGGCGATAGAATAACATTTACACCACCTGCAATCGCTAGATGAGATTCTCCCTGACGTAATGATTGGCAGGCTTGATGAACGGCTACTAATGAAGATGAACAGGCTGTATCAATTGCAAAATTGGGTCCTCTTAAACCTAACGTATAGGAAATTCTACCACTTGCTGTGCTACAGGCCGTACCGGTTGCCATATAACTTTCTATTGTTTCAGGACCTGCATATTTCGTTAGAATATCGCGATAGTCAGAACTGTAAATTCCGATAAAAACACCTGTTAAACTATTTTGTAAACCTTTTGGGTCTATTCGTGCATTTTCTAAGCCTTCCCATGTTAATTCTAGCAATAATCGTTGTTGCGGATCTAATAGCATAGCTTCACGTGGGCTTATTCCAAAAAATTTCGCATCAAATTCTTCTATTGGGATATTCAATAAGCCCGCTCGTTTAGTATAAATTTTACCAAGCTGCTGCCTATCGTCACTATAATAATCATTCATGTCCCAACGTTCTAAAGGAATATCAGTACCAGCATCAAATCCCTTTGCTAATAACTCCCAAAACTGTTGTGGATTATTCGCACCCGCAGGGAAGCGACAGCTCACCCCAATGACAGCTATGGGTTCTTGACTTGTTGTTTCAAACTCGAATTCTTTATTTAACTTTTTACCAAATAATTCCGCCTCGATATAACGACTTAACCCGACAATTGTTGGGTAATCATAAGCTGCTGTTGAACTTAAATTGACTGTCGGAAATAGATTCTTAAGACGTGTTTTTAATTCAACCACCATTAGCGAATCCATACCCAACTTAAAAAAACCAACTTCATCGTATTTAGTTTCGGTAGGAGGTAAGCACAATATATCAAGAACATATTCTCGAATTAAACTAAGTATTTGTTCGTAAGATAATTTTTCGCCCTCTGGTATGACTGTCGGTGAAATATTACTTTCTGATTTTAAGAAGGATTCATTATTGCAATCATTGTCATTTGACAATACCTCTAAACAGCTTGGCCAGTAACGCTCTCGATTAAATAGCGTTTGTGGTAATGAAGGTATTACCTGACTTAAATCTTGCTCTGCTGCTTCTTCCAAAATAATATACGCATTAGTACCACTAAAACCAAAACTGCTTACACCTGCGCGTCGTATATGATCAGTTCGTCTTTTCCAATCAATTGTTTCAATAGGGATCTGCAGAGGAATAAGTTTAAAATCAACCGCAGCTGGATTCGGTTCACTGAAGTGTAAATGCTTTGGGATAGTCTGATATTGTAATGACAATACTGTTTTAATTATTCCCGCTATGCCAGCAGCAGCTTCTAAATGCCCAATATTAGTTTTTACCGTTCCAACAATTAACGGTTTTTCGCGTTTATTATTTTTTTGATCTATCCCAAACACACGATAAATTGCATTTATTTCTATAGGGTCACCTAGGCTAGTTCCTGTTCCATGAGCCTCAATATAATCAATATCATCTGGCAATAATTGCGCTTGCTGCAAAGCAGTTTCAATCAGCTCTTTTTGCGCTATACCATTAGGTACAGTAAGTCCACTACTATTACCATCTTGGTTCACAGCACTACTTTTAATGACGGCCAATATTTTATTGCCATCACGCTGCGCATCACTTAAACGCTTCAATATAATAATGCCGCATCCTTCACCACGCACGTATCCATCCGCATTTTTATCAAACGTTTTACAGTGTCCATCGGGCGCTAACATATGAGAACGACTAAAATCGATATTTAACGTAGGTGATAGCAATATATTCACACCACCAGTAATAATTAAATCGCACTCTCCTTGGCGAAGGCTCATACAGGCTTGATGTAAAGCTACAAGTGATGAAGAACACGCAGTATCAATAGCGATGCTAGGACCTTTCAATCCCAATGTATAAGAAATACGCCCTGCAGCAGCACACGCTGAAGTACCTGTCGCAAAATAAGCTTCGATGTCATTAGGTGCTAAGGATTTATTGAGCAAATCTGCATAATCATGTGTTGATATACCGATAAAAACACCAGTTCTTGAATCAACTAAATGAGAGGGATTAATTCCAGCATTTTCAAGGGCTTCCCACGTCACTTCCAATAATAGGCGTTGCTGTGGATCAAGGTATTCAGCTTCTCGAGGCGAAATACCAAAAAAAAGAGGATCAAATTCGTCAATAGCGGTATTCAGTAAACAACAATTACGAGAAATCATCGAACCTACTGCTTGTGGATCAGAATTATAATAATCATCGATATTCCAACGACTGGCGGGTACTTCTTTGCTCGCATCAAAACTCTTTTTTAGTAATTCCCAGAAACTCTCAGGGTTATTAGCGCCACCTGGGAAACGACAGCCTAGGCCTATTATTGCAATTGGCTCAAGATAGGATAATTTTTTAATTTGTTTACGCGCTGAGTCTAATGCAGCTAAAGCTTTTGCTAATTGTAATTGATCATCACTCATGATCTTGCTCCCCACTGATAAACTTTTCCCTGTCTAAAAAGTTCATAGATAAAAACTTATCTATGTTTTCTTCATTTATCTTATCTTTAGCACTATTTTCAAATAAATCTTCCATAATTTCAGTAGACAAATAATTATAAATTCTCAATATACTAGGGTAATCAAAGGCTAGCGTATTTAAAAGCGGTTGATTCACCAATTGTTGAATACGATTTTTAAGATCTAATGCCATGAGTGAATCCATACCCATTTCAAAAAAACCTTGATTTTCTGAAATAAATTCTTGCTTAGGAATGGCTAAGGATTTTTTAACAGCATCAGTAATAGCGTTTTTTAAGACGATCTTTCTTTGATCCAAAGATAAAGCTTGTAGCTGTATAATAAAATTTTCGCTTTGTTTTATTTCAATCAGATGAGACAACCAGCTTGGAGTTGGTATTATTTGCTCACCTATGCGTTTCCAGTCAGCATGCATGATCCCTAATTGAGGTTTATTATTCAGCAATGCATGATGAAAGGCGGAAAGGCCCTCACTAACGTTAAAAGCTACCCATCCTTGTCGATAATGTTGTGAAACAAGATCTTTTGCCATTCCTACCTCAGCCCAAGGCCCCCAATTTATTGCTTGTGCTACCAACCCGAGTTGATGTCGATATAAAGCTAAAGCATCCAAGAAGCTATTTGCTACAGCATAATTACCTTGTGCAGAGGATCCAATAAGCGAAGCAATTGAAGAAAACAGAACAAAATAATCTAATTTTATATCTTTTGCTAAAGTAATTTCATGTAAATGCCAAGCTCCTTTAGCTTTAGGAGCAAATATTTTCTCAAAAGATATTGCGGTCTGTTTATTTAAAGGTGCATCCTCAATTAATCCAGCCGCATGAAAAATCCCTTTAAGGGGATAATCGCTGCTGTGCACAGCATTAATTAAAGTCTCTACAGCTTGTTTATCACTGATATCAATTTGATGATGGACAACATCTATTCCCTGCTGTTGTAAATTTAATATAACAGCAGTCATTTTGGTATTCGGTGAACTTCTGGAAGCCAATATAATTCGCATTGCTCCTTGTTTAACAAGATAGCGAGCAACCTCTAGGCCAATACCACCTAAGCCACCGGTAATTAGATAACTAGCGTTTTTTTGCAGTTGCATTTGATTGTTTGGAAATTCAATCACCACTTTACCAATGTTTTTTCCTTGTTGCATATATTGCATAGCATCTGATAATTCATTTAAATTGTAAGTAGTAATAACGGGTGGAGTGATTGTTTGATCTTTTAATAAGATTACTATTTCTAATAGAAGACTTTGTAAAACTTCAGGTGCACTTATTAACATATTATCTATCGCAACAATATGATACTCCACATCAGGTCTTAATGTTCTCATAGCTTGAGGTTCATAAATATTACGTTTGCTAATCTCAATAAAAACACCATCTTTACGGAGGCAGGCCAACGTTGCCTCTTTAAATCCTTCCCCTGTTAATGTATTTAAAACAATATCAACGCCCTGGCCTTCAGTATCTTTTAAAATTTCTTGTGAAAAATTTATTGTTCTTGAGTCGTATACATAGTCAATACCTTGCTCTTTTAGATAGTTTTGCTTTTCAGTACTTGCTGTAGTGTAAACAATTGCTCCAGCTAGTTGAGCCAATTGTATCGCCATCAAACCGACACCGCCAGCACCAGTATGAATCAATATTTTAACCTTTGGCTTTAGTTTTATTAGATGATATAAACTATAATAGGCTGTTAACATAATGACAGGTAAACTCGCCCCTTCTATAGAAGACAAGTGTTCTGGTAATTTTACTAATAATTTCTCATTGGTCACTACGTGAGCACGAAATGCATCTTTTACTATACCAAAAACTTTATCACCAATAGTAAATGCTGTTACTTTTTCACCAAGTCGGGTAACCACTCCCGCACAATCAGCACCAAAACTTGAGCTAATTCCTGGATATAAATCTAGCGCAATGAGTACATCACGAAAGTTCAATCCCACTGCTGTGACTAAAATTTCTACCTCATCAGGTAAAAGTTCCTCTTTTTCGCAGGGCACTATATGTAAAGAGTTTAAGTCTCCCAAAATTTCTTGTTCTAATCGCCAGTACGGGTAGTTAGCAATAGCTAGTTTTCCTTGATCTCTAGCAATTGCTTTTGAACTGGCTATACGAGGCACATAGCAACGATCATTTCTTAGAACAAAAATACTCTCTTTAGCAGGAAGTTGGCTTAATAGTTTATTATTAAAGATAATATTTTTTTCAATATCTACTTGTCTAATATTTAATTCGGGATTTTCCAATATAGCCGTTTTAATAAAACCATTTAGCATGGCTTGATTTAAATTAATAGGATCCTTCTGATCTTTTGTGCAAGCATCATGGTTAACATGATATGCCTGTTCAGTAATAATATTAAGTTGAGCTATATGATCATCTTCAATAAGTAGATTTTGAATAAAATCAAGTAATCTTATGACGGGAGAAACCGTTACCATCTCAATTGTATTTTCCCTAGCATCATAAATAATAATATTTTTATTATTTTCAACTTGCTCTACTGTTTCATTCTCATTAAGTAGTACAGACTCTTCCCATACAGTTTCATAAAAATAATCAATGGTTTTATCATGTCGTTTAAGTAAATGTTCCATTGTGCCACGTTGAATTTCCCTCATTACAAACCCTTTGATATGGCCAATTTGCAACCCATCGCTATCAAATAAACTAAAGTCGGCACAAATACTTTGTTGGTTTGATTCTACAATATGACCATGTATCCACTTGGGCGCGTTATCCGTAACATTGATAGAAAATTTTTCAATGCTAAATGGAACCATTAACTTTTTGACATTATCTTTGATGATTGGCAATAAAGTTTGAAATATACTGTCGATAAGTCCCGGATATAATACATATCCTTTTGTTTCGATTGGCTCGTTAGCCCAACGAAGTTCTGCAAGTATTTCATCTTTTTTAACCACAAAATTACTAATCCACTGAAAATGTGGACCTAACTTTAAGTTAAATTTACTAATTTCATTTATAATATCTAAATTAGGTAAAGCATTTTTATCTGAAAATTCTGACTTTATTTGTGCCAGTTTGGATATCATCACTACGGAATTAGAAAAATCCAACTCCATTTTTGCATGTAGTAATAAATCATGCTGAGGCATAAGCTGGCTATAAATTTCGATAGATGACCTACTATCCTTAATAGAAGTGACTTTTATCACCAAGCGGGTTGATATATTTTGTTGACTGATAATTAGTGGCTCAATGAATTCCACATTAACTATATTAAAAAACTGTCCATGAAAGTGCTCCTTTATCAATGATAGTGACATTGAAATATATGCTGCCCCAGCAATAATTATTTGATCGTAAATAACATGATCTTTAATAAAATCTGGGAAATTTTTGTCAATCATACTTTCATAATATATATCTTGACTACCTGGCAGATCTAATTTGCGTTGCAGCAATGGATGAATACCTGTTTCCAAGACAATTGATTGTGAATTAACTTTGTTAAACCAATAGTGTTCTCTCTGGAATGGGTAAGAAGGAAGTACTGTCTTCTTGAAATGGTGATGAAGTTTTTCATCGTAGTAATAAACCTGGCTTTCTTCTTCATCCAGCGTATTGTGCTTAGCTAAATTTGCAATCAATTCATCAATTGTTTTGCCAATTACATAGATCTGCTTAGTAAGCTTAGCTTTGGCAATTTGACTGGTATAACATATGTCATAAATATTTTCTGTAGTATGTTCTAAGTGCGAAATAAATAGTTGGCTATATTGATTAAGCGCCTCATCTGTTTTTGCACTAATTACTAATAAATGATAGTTATTATGGAGTGTCTCATTAATCTCGGCGGGAATATTGGAAAGTTGGTATGCTGGTGGTTCTTCAATAATAACATGTGCGTTACTACCGCTAAAGGCAAAACTGCTAATACCAGCTCTGCGTGTATGTCCAGGTGATTTTTCCCAGATAATTTCTTGTAAAGGTAGCTTCGCTGGAATCATCGATAAATGACTTAATGCTGGATTTAATTCTGTAAAATGCAAATGGCGTGGAATTTTTTGATGCTGCAATGATAAGATTGTTTTAATCAATCCTGCAATTCCTGATGCAGCTTCTGCATGACCTATATTTGTTTTTACAGTACCTATTACTAAAGGCTCCTTACGTTGATTACTTTTTTGTTCTACACCGAAAACCTGTTCAATAGCATTAATTTCTATAGGGTCACCAACTCGTGTGCCTGTACCATGTGCCTCAATATAATCAATATCATCAGGTTTTAACCCCGCTTGCTTTAAAGCCCGCCAAATTACTTCTTCTTGAGCAGGACCATTAGGTACAGTCAGGCCGCTACTAGCGCCATCTTGATTAATTGCACTACCTTTAATAACGGCTATTATTTCATCACCGTCGCGTTGTGCATCACTTAAACGCTTTAATATAACAACTCCGCAACCCTCAGCCCGCATAAACCCATCAGCATTTATATCAAAGGTCTTACATTTTCCAGCTGGCGATAACATTGACATACTGCACTCTAGCGCCATTGCTTCGGGAGATAAAATGGTGTTCACGCCTCCAGCAATCGCTAAATGGCATTCGCCTTGACGTAACGATTGACAGGCTTGATGAACGGCAACTAAAGATGATGAACAAGCTGTATCAATCGCAAAATTGGGGCCTCTTAATCCTAATGTATAGGATATTCTACCAGCCGCTGTACTGCCTGCAGTACCTGTCGCCACATAACTATCTATCGCTTCACTACCTGCATGTTTGTTTAACATATCCCTATAATCAGTGCTGTAAATGCCAATAAAAACACCGGTTAAACTATTGTATAAATTCTGTGGGTTGATGTGAGCATATTCTAATCCTTCCCAAGTAACTTCTAACAATAATCGTTGTTGAGGATCTAATAACATCGCCTCACGTGGACTGATTCCAAAAAATTTGGCATCAAATTCGTCTAAAGGAACATTTAACAATCCAGCACGTTTTGTATAAATTTTTCCATGTTGCGTGCTATCTTCACTGAAATATTCACTCATATCCCATCGTTGTAATGGAATATCAATACCACCATCAAATCCTTGTGATAATAATTCCCAAAATTGTTGCGGACTATTAGCACCACCTGGTAAACGGCAACTTAAGCCAATAACTGCAATCGGGTCTTGACTAACTACACTATCATCTATCTCATGAGTTAATATTTCGCCTGATAATTGAGCTGTTATATAGTTACTCAAACCAACAATAGTGGGATAATCAAATACTGCTGTAGAGCTTAAGTTAAGCTTAGGGAACAAATTAGTAAATCGAGATTTTAATTCTGCAGCCATTAATGAATCAATACCAAGCTCGAAAAATCCTATTTCATCTTTACTCAGATCGCTCGTTGGTAAATAAAGTACATTCAAAACCTGCTCACGCACTACTTGTAAAATATCATTATAGGATAGATTGTCTCGCTCCAAAATACTATTGGTTAATGAATTATCTTGTTCTAGGATTGCATTTTCTTGACTGCTGGCTAGCTCAGGTTGTCTTTCGTCTAAACATCTAGCCCAATAACGCTGACGATTAAATATTGTTTTAGGTAAATCTAATTTTAATTGCATTTTATTTTGCAAAGGAGCTTCTTCAAGAATCACATGAGCATTTGTTCCACTAAAACCAAATGAACTAACTCCAGCACGTCGCAATCTATCGCCTCGTTTCCACTCAATAGGTTGTAATGGAAATTGAGCTGGAATTGCATCTAAATTAATTGTGGGATTTAATGTCTTAAAATGTAAGTGACGTGGAATTTCCTCATTTTGTAGTGATAAAACAGTTTTAATAAGTCCTGCAATACCTGCAGCCGCTTCTAAATGACCAATATTGGTTTTAACTGTACCAATAGTCAGCACGCGCTCTCGTTCTTTACCAAATACATTTTGAAGGGCATTCACTTCTATGGGGTCGCCCAAACTTGTTCCTGTGCCATGGGCTTCAATATAATCGATATCATGAGGGTATAATTTTGCACGTGCGAGAGCATTAGTAATTAATATTTCTTGTGATGGACCATTCGGTACTGTTAACCCACTCGAAGCACCATCTTGATTTACTGCAGAGCTTTTAATGACCGCCAATATACGGTCATGATCTCTTTGAGCTGCACTCAAGCGTTTTAGGATTATAATTCCACAACCCTCGCCTCGTAAATACCCATCAGCAGAAGCATCAAACGTTTTGCAATGACCATCTGGAGACAACATATGCGCTTGGCTAAAATCAATACTAAGTTCTGGTGCAAGCAACACATTGACGCCGCCAGTAATAACTAAATCGCTTTCACCATTGTGTAGAGATTGACATGCTTGGTGTAAAGCAACCAATGAGGAAGAACAAGCGGTATCGATCGCAAGACTTGGTCCTTTTAAACCAAACGTGTAGGAGATCCGACCTGTTGCTGTGCTCGCTGCATTGCCTGTTCCAAAATATGGTTTAATTTCTTGGTCATTCAAATACTTCCCTAATAAATTTCCATAATCATGGCTCGATATTCCTATGAATACCCCTGTATCGGTATCACGCAAGCTATCAGGTAAAATACCCGCATTTTCTAATGCTTCAACACTAACTTCTAATAATAAGCGTTGTTGAGGATCTAAATATTCTGCCTCACGTGGGCTTATCTTAAAAAAACCCGCATCGAATGTATCGATCGGAACAGTGAGGAAACCACCATTTCGCGTTATAATCTTTCCGGCGGCGTCTGGATTTGGATCATAATACGCATCAATATCCCAGCGATTTTTTGGTACTTCACTACTTGCGTTAAACCCTTGTTTTAATAATTGCCAAAAATCATTAATGCTGTTCGCGCCCCCTGGGAAACGACAGCTCATTCCAATTATAGCGATAGGTTCGTTGAAATTATGAGGCTCGACAGGTGAATTTATTTTAAACGGTAATTTTTTAATATCTAAACGGTCAGCAATAAAAGCCATTAATTTATCCACTGTTGGATAATCAAAAAGAAGTGTATTAGAATAAGATTGGCCAAATATATTTTGCAATCTATTTTTTAATTCCAACGACATCAGCGAATCCATACCCAATTCAAAAAAACCTTTTAATTCATCAATAGTTTGATGACTCATTAAACCAAGCACTTTGCGAAGTTCATGAATAATGGTGTTTTTTAATAATGCCTCGCGTTGCTCTTTGGGTACATTTTGCAATTGCTCTATAAATGTTATAGTTTCTTCTTTATCAACAAGTTTGCATAACCAACTAGGAATCTGAATTAATGAGTCCCCAAATAATTTCCAATGACAATTAACCAATGACAATTGAAAATAATTTTGTTTTAATCCGTAAGTCAGTGCCTGTAATCCTTCCTTACTTGTAAAAGGTTTTAATCCTTGACGTTCATGGTTAGCAATTAAATCCTTTGCCATACCAACATCCCGCCAAGGCCCCCAATTAATCGCTTGTGCGCATAAATCGTGTAAATGGCGGTAGTGGGCAAGCGCGTCAAGAAAGCTATTGGCAGCTGCATAGTTACTTTGAGCGGGTGAACCATTAAGCGAAGCTATTGAGGAAAATAACACAAAATAATCAAGGACAATATGTTTAACTACAGTTATTTCATGTAAATACCAAGCACCTTGCGCTTTGGCAGCAAAAACATTTTTAAAACGTTGCTCCGTTTGTTTATCAATCGGAGCATCATCAATAACGCCGGCAGCATGAAAAACACCTTTTAACGGATGTTTCTTACTATGAGTTTCGTTTATTAATTGTTCGATTTGGTATTTATCAGTAACATCAGCATGATAAATAATAATATCGATACCTTTCGACTGTAATGCGCTAATCGCTGCTTTTGCTTTATCACTAGGTTGATTTCTAGAAACTAGCGTAATTTTTTTAGCGCCATGCTCTGCTAAATAATTAGCCAATTCCAGCCCTATACCACCTAAACCCCCTGTAATTATATAATTTGCTTTCTCCTCAAAGAGATTGCCAACCTCTGGTAGTTCAATAACGACTTTACCAATTTGTTTTGCTTGTTGTAGGTAGTGAAAAGCTTGAGTTGCATCACTAAGAGCAAAGATCGTACAAGGCAGAGGTATTAATATATTTTTGTTAAATAAATGCATCACTTCATTTAACAGACTATTTATTTCTGTGGGATTTTCTTCGGCAAGTTGATCAAGAGCCAGAATATCATAACTAACATCATTCCTCACTGCTTTTACAGCATCGTGGCTCCAAATATCGCGTTTGCCAATTTCTATAAACCTCGCATTACTTGCACAGCTTGCTAAAGTCGCCTCAATATAACCATTGCCTGATAAAGAGTTAAGTACGACGTTAACCCCTTGTCCTTGCGTAACTTTCATAATCTCTTCTTGGAAAGTGAGACTTCGAGAATCAAAGACATGATGCACGCCAAGCTGCCGTAAGTAAGCTCGCTTTTGTTCACTACCCGCAGTAGCAATAATAGTCGCATTAAGATATTGTGCAATTTGTATTGCTGCTAACCCTACACCACCTGCTCCTGCATGAATTAATACCGTCTCATCTGCTTTAAGCTGTGCTACTTTAACTAATGCTAAATACGATGTCATATAAATGGTGGGAATACTTGCTGCCTGTGTAAAATTCAGCATTATTGGCTTGTGAGTAATTAATGCTGTTTTAGTGATGGTACTGCTTGCCAAGCTACCGAAACTAATTCCCATCACTTCATCACCCACTTTATAATCCGTGACAGTGTCACCAACTGCTATAATCACGCCAGCGCAGTCTGCTCCTAAATCGCCTGCATCTCCTGGATATAAATTCATGGCATTTAAAACATCTCTAAAATTTAGCCCCACAGCACGTGGTGCCAACATAATCTCATCCGCTTTAAGCTCGCTTGATTCGGATTTTACTAAATGCAAATGCTCTAGCATGCCACTTGTATCTTTAATTAATCGGTATTCATCTAAAGGAATGCTTAAACGTTGTAGAACTTCATTAGCATCTCTTTCCTTTTTGATACGAGCGACATACCAGTGATTTTCACGATAAGCTAGAATTTTTTCATTACTGATTTCTTTGCTAATAAAAGCCAACAGAGGTTCTAGGATCTCATCTACTGCAATATCCATTTGACGAATGTTTAATTCAGGATGCTCTAGGATTGCTGTTTTAATAAAGCCATTGAGCACTGCCTGGTTAAGGAGAATGGCTTCACCGTTAATAGAATAGGCTTGATGTGTGATAATAATTAATGCTTTTACTGGCTGATTTGTTGCTATTATGCTCTGTATAAATGTTAATAGCTTGTTGGCGCTATCACTGCTGATTACCTCCGCAGATGGACTGCGTGCATCGTAGTATATAAAACCTTCATCATTAATCTTATTATCGACATTAGGCTCATAATTTTCCCATACAGGGATGTAACACCAATCTTGGATATTTTTGCGATCAGTAATTAATTTTTCGAATGCAACTTTAGCAGCCCGTTTTGCTTTTAACCCTGCTACTGTCATTAAAACCTGACCGCTTTGCGTAAATAATATCAGATCAGCAGTTATGGTATCAGTGCCTTTTCCCACTAGTTTTACATAAGCAATACACGATGCACCAAGCCCTGAATATAAATTAATTACATCAGCTCCTATTGGAAGATAAGTAGCATGCAAATCATACTTTTCTTCAATCAACCAAGCCAATACTTGGAACACACCATCAAGTAGTGTTGGATAAGCGTGATAGCGGTTATCATTATTTTCCTTCACGTTTATGGCAGCTATCGCTTCCGTACCAGTAGAATGTAGTGATTGTATGGTCTGGAAATTTGAGCCATAGTCAATTCCATTTGCTGTAAAGCGCTGGTACAGTTGTTGAATATCTACTTCAGTCGTCATCTGAGATCGTAACGCTTCTAAGTTATACATTTCAAAAACAGGCGCTGTCAAACTCCCTTTTGCACGCATGTGTAAGTGCCAATCGTTAACACCCTGTTTACTATAAATTTCAATCTCGCGTGTTTGATGAATGAGTACCTGTACCGTGATTGAATCTAAATCACTTAATAATAAAGGACTTTCAATACTAATCTCACTTAATTTTAACATCTGTAATGTATTTTCTTGGTAAGCTAAACTCGCCAAGGCAAGTTCAATATAACCAGCCCCAGGAAAAACAATGTGGTTAAATACGGTGTGATCCTTTAAGTATGACAAGTCAGTATCTTTAAGATTAAGCGTTTTTTCAAATACGAGGGTGCTTTGATTTGCTACTGCTGGCAAATGAATACCTAATAAAGGATGAATTTCCTCACCCAACTGATTTTTGTGATTAACTTGCCTTAAAATGTTTGCCCAATAATATTGCCGTTGAAAGGGGTAGGTTGGTAACGACACCTTATGAAAATAGTTTTTACTGAGCTCAGTATAACTGTAGTTTGCAATCTTTTCTGCAGAAAGATAATCACCCGTTTCAAGTTTTTGAATTAACTCTGCCAAACTACTACCAATAACTGCAACTTGCTTTTCAAAGCGATTGCGTGCTACCTGACTGGTATAGCAAATATCTTCAATAGAAATTGAACTTACCCTTTTTAAGTAATCGAGATAGTGTTGAACATTTTGTGTTAACGCTGCATCGGACTTAGCAGAAATTAATAATAAATGCTGTTTTTGAAGTAATTCTATTGGCACAGTTTTTAATTTTACTTCGGGAGCCTCTTCAATCACAACATGCACATTGCTACCACTAAAGGAAAAACCACTAATTCCGGCTCGCCGTATTCTTTCATTTCGAGGCCAAGGGGTAGCTTCAAGAGGAATACGAGCAGGAATTTCATCAAGATTTATAGCAGGGTTAATTTCTTTGAAATTTCGATGTGGTGGAATAATTTCATGCTGTAGAGATAATATTAATTTAATAATACCCGCAATACCAGCAGCTGCTTCTAAATGACCAATATTAGTTTTTACCGAACTGATTAATAATGGGTTTTGATACTTACGATGCTGTCCAAATACTTTTGCTAGTGCTTGTGCTTCAATTGGATCTCCCAAACGGGTACCTGTACCATGAACCTCAATATGGTCAATATCAGCAGCATTTAATTTAGCATTAGTGAGTGCCTGTTCAATAACCGCTTGTTGAGCTACGCCATTAGGCACAGTAAGCCCACCACTCATACCATCTTGATTAGTCGCTGTACCTTTCACTAAACCGAGTATATTATCGCCATCACGCTGTGCATCACTTAAACGTTTCAACACAATAATACCGCAGCCCTCTCCTCGCACATAACCATCAGCAGATTTATCAAATGTTTTACAATGACCGTCTGCAGCTAACATATGGCTTTTACAGAAATACAAAGTCAAGTTAGGATTAATCATTAAATTAACACCACCTGCTATTGCCAAATCACTTTCACCACTATGTAAACTTTGACAAGCAAGATGAATTGCTAATAAAGAGGAAGAACAAGCTGTGTCAATGGCCATATTAGGACCTTGCAAACCAAATAGATAAGATAATCTTCCTATTGCAGCACTATGACTATTACCTGTACCAAAATAGGAATTTACCGTTTCACTAATTCCTGCTTTTTCTAATAAGTCGCCATAATCATGAGTAGAAATTCCTACAAATACCCCAGTTTTTGACCCACTCAAGCTGTTTATTGTATAACCGGCATTTTCAAAAGCTTCCCAAGATACCTCTAGCAATAAACGATGTTGCGGGTCCATAATTTCTGTTTCACGCGGGCTAATTCCAAAAAATTCCGCGTCAAATTGTGCAATGTCGATATCTTGTAAAAATCCACCACTGCGTGTGTACATTTTTCCTAGGGCATTTGGGTCTGCATCAAAATATTCATTAATGTCCCAACGATCTTTAGGTATTTCTGAGATACCATCAAAACCTTGTAATAATAGATCCCAATAATGTTGCGGGCTATTTGCTCCGCCTGGGAGCCGACAACTCATGCCAACGATGGCAATCGACTCATTAGTAGCAATAATCTCTGACGAAACAGAATTTTTCGGTACTATTTGATTAATTTTTAATAAATCAGTGAGGTATGTGGTTAATTGATTAATGCTAGCGTGATTGAAAATATCTGCAGCTGTCAGATTATAATTATTACCCAAAGCATTTTTTAATTGCCTGCGCAATGCTAATAACATTAACGAATCCATACCTATATCAAAAAAACCCCGTTCTTCATCAACAGACTGAGAATGACTAAGTCCCAATACATCTTTAACAATCTGTTTAATCTGCTGATGTAATTGACCTAATTGCTTGTTTTGAGGAGCGAGTTGCAACAATTTTACAAGATAACCTGTTGCCGCATTTTCTTTCACAACATCGCTAAGCCAACTGGGTACTGTATTAAGATATTTTCCATAGGCAGACCAATCTATCGATAACACCATTAATTGAGGATGCAACTCTGCTAATACTATATCGAATGCTTTTTTACCTAAAGAAGTTGATAATGACTTCAAACCTTGAGCCAACAATCGTTGAGTGAGATTAACTGCCATGCCTGATTGTTTCCAAGGTCCCCAATTAATAGCGATCGCCGGCAATTGATTTTGGTTTCTGAAATGGCTGAGAGCATCTAAAAAGCCGTTAGCAAATACATAATTAGTTTGCCCCGCTGATCCAATAACGCTGGCAACAGAAGAAAACATTACAAAATGAGTTAACAAATAAGATTGGCTATATTCGTGCAAATACCACGCGCCTAATGCTTTGGAAGCAAAAACTTGATCGAAACTGGCTAACGTTTGTTCTTTTAATAAACCATCGTTCAAAATTCCTGCCAAATGGAAAATACCTTTTAAAGAAATATGCTCTTCTTTAATTCGCGCAAATAATTGCTGAATTTGCTCTCTTTCACCCACATCACATTGCCAAATATGGATAATAACACCTTTCGATGTAAAGATTTCCAGCTGTTGCTGAGCTTGTTCTAGTACAACATTTCGCCCTACAACTATAAATTCTTTTACCCCTTGATTGACCAAATAATCCATCAACACCAAACCTAACGCTCCATAACCACCGGTAATTAAGTACGTACCTGTTTCATCAAAAACTGGAGATATGTCACCTTTCTTTTTATAAGGGAGGACGCGTGGCGCATACCAACAATCATTAATCCGAGCAACTCGCTTTTCTTGTGATTGTAATAAAGCAGATAATAATAATTTGCCTTGCTCACTAGCAATAGTGTATTTGGGTAAATCGATTTGATACCAAAGCCATTGAGAATATTCTATAGCAAGTGTCGGAATAAGCGCGGATAAACTTGCTGCAATTAGATCACTACTCGTTTCATCCTGTGCACCAAAGGTCACACAATAAATAGTAAATTGATATTGCTCCAAATATGCGAATTGTAATAAACTATCAGCCAATTCATGTTGTGCTCTCTTAATCGTTTCACCATCGTTTGAATCGAGAGCCGGAATTATCCATATCAAACGGGATGGTGCTCTTTGCTTAAGATCATTATTATTTATCGCTTTAAGCGTATTTACTTGTAATACAGTTTGACGTTGTTGTATTAAGTAATCCGATAGAAAATCAGTCAATTCATTTTTTTCACCCACGATTAACCAACTTTCTGCACTTGCTAATTTCTCAGTGACTAATTCCGTAGGTTTCCACATAACTTGATATAGTAAATCTTCAACAGCAGGCTCATGATGGATTGCACGCAGTAGTTTTTCTTGAGGTGCCTCATGAGCAACAAAACCTTCAATTACTCCAACACATTCACCACTTTCATCATACAACTGAAAACCGGCGTTAATATTATGCTGTTCAGAAGGCATAATAGTAATCACAGCATCATTTATTCGATGCGCAGCACTACTATATGAAAAACGTTTAACACTAAAAGGTACATAAGTTGTTGTTGCATTCTTGTTTTTGTCAATGTGTGCAGCATAGAGTGATCCTTGAAAAATAGCATCTATTAGTCCAGGATGAAGTACATAGTCTTGTTCCTCTTGAGAGTTTTCAGCAGCACGAAAATGAATTAATATTTTATTATCTAACAGCCAGCCCTGACTAATCCATAAAAAGCTACTTTGTAGCTGCAAGCCATGTTCTTTTACCTTGCGGTGATGTGATTCTTGATCAAAAAATATTCCAGATGCAAATTGATTTTCTAGAGATGAAAAAGAATCATCTGCTGAAATAAGCATAGTGTCCTCTATCGATGCCACAGCTTGTGCATGGAAAATCCAAGAACTATCATCAGTTGATATCTCGCGGCTGACAATTTTAGCACGATAAGATTTTTCTTTGAGTGGTTCCATAATTAACTGCAATGTGTAGGCTTTATTTGCCTCAACAATCATTGCCTCTTCAAAGGTAATATCTTCAATCTCATATCTACCATGACTATTTATTGATCGCAAAGCGGATAAAATCAGTGAAATAAATGCACCTCCCGCAATTACTGCCACATCATAAATATGATGATCTTTTATAAATTCAGGATGTTGCGCTGTAATTATTGATTCAAAAACAATTTTATCCAACCCAGGAGAACGAAGTTGATGCCCTAATAACCCACTTAATGCAACACCATTTAGAGCAGGAGTAGCCAAATGAGATTTTTTTAATACATTCGGCCAATAATTTTGGCGTTGAAATATATAGGTAGGTAATGAAACTTTTCTTAAATACGGTTTTATAACATCACTATATTCACTTTTATTTACTAATTTTTTTTCAATTAAATAATCTTGTGCGTTAATTTTTGCTATTAACTCTGCTATATTCTTTCCTTTAACTAAAACCTGGTGCTCAAAATGAGTGCGACCAATTTGGGATGTATAACAAATGTCCTGGATAGCATCCGTTGTACTTTTCAAAAAATACAAATAGTGTTGAATTTGCTGTAGTAGTGCTTGTTCTGTCTTAGCAGAAATAAATAAACAATGCTGTTGATCATTTATTAATTGTTGTATTTCAATGGGAATAATATTAGCATCTAAAGGAGCTTCCTCAATAATAAGATGGATATTAGTACCACTGAAGCCAAAACTACTAATACCGGCACGTCGAATACGATCTTCTTTTCGCTCCCAAGATATAGCTTGCAAGGGTAATTGCGCAGGTATTGCTTCAAGATTAATCGCGGGATTAATGCTTTCAAAATGAATGTGTGGAGCAATTTTGTGATGCTGTAAACATAAAATTGTTTTAATTAATCCTGCAACGCCGGCTGCTGCTTCTAAATGCCCGATATTACTTTTTACGCTGCCCAAGATTAATGGCTGTTGACGTTTATTATTTTCATTAATCGTAAAAACCTGTGCTAATGCATTAACCTCAATAGGATCACCTAAAGCAGTACCAGTACCATGTGCTTCAATATAATCAATGTCATCTGGTGTAAGTTGAGCACGTTGTAATGCTTCTTTAATTACTCGTTGCTGCGCAGGCCCATTAGGGACAGTTAATCCGCTAGTCGCACCATCTTGGTTAATAGCTGCACCGCTGATAACCGCTAAAATTCTATCGCCATCACGTTGAGCATCATTCAATCTTTTTAGAATAACAATACCGCAACCCTCACCACGCATAAAACCATCAGCATATTTATCAAATGTTTTACAAGATTCGGTTGGCGATAGCATGTGCATACGACAAAGTGTTGCCATAAAGTCTGGCGATAAAATAGCATTAACGCCACCACTTATAGCGAGATCACTCTCGCCATTACGTAAACTTTGACAAGCCTCATGAATTGCAACTAGGGATGAGGAACACGCTGTATCAATAACCATACTAGCTGCTTGCAAGCCAAATATATAGGATATATGACCTGCAGCAGTACTTGCTGAATTACCTGTTCCAGCGTAACTATCAATCCCAGTGACTGCGTCAGAATGTCTGAGTAAATCAAGATAATCCTGACTGCATAATCCTAAAAATACACTGGTTGCACTTTCTTTTAAATCACTAGGACAAATCGCTGCATTTTCTAATGCCAACCAGGTTTGCTCAAGTAAGATACGATGTTGAGGATCTAAAAATTCAGCCTCTTTTGGTGTAATATTAAAGAAACCAGCATCAAATTCTTGCATTGGAATGTTTATCAACCCAGCACGACGAGCATAGATTTTACCTGGTTTATCCGGATCAGGATCATAATAAGTGTCCATATTCCAACGACTAATAGGTATTTCAATGCCGCCATCATAACTTTGTTCTAATAGTTGCCAAAATTGCTCCGGTGAATTAGCACCGCCTGGAAAACGACAGCTTAAACCGATAATAGCAATGGGTTCATTGTCATTAATAGTTCTATTTATAATTCTTTCTTTAACTTGTGTTTTTCCAGTTAACTGTGCCTCAATATAGTTGGTTAATTTAACGATCGTAGGATAATCAAAAACAACTGTAGTGCCAATTTCAATATTAGGAATTATTTTTTTAATCCTTCGGCCTAAACCTACGGCCATTAATGAATCCATACCTAATTCAAAAAATCCTGTATCATCATAATCTTGCGAGTCAATCGGCAGTCCCAAAACAGTTAATACGTTTTCACGAATAGCTGCAAGGAGTGATTCATATGTTGGCACTTGGTTATGATTAATTAAATCAATTGATGGTTCTGTATTACAGTATCTGGTTTCTCCCCAACATCACGCAAAACATAGCGTTTTTTAGCCAAGAAAATCATTTCCTCATTAAAGCTATTCATGAGCTCAGACAATATAAGTTTGATAGATTTTTTAACGGGGTAATTACTATCCAATTGGATAAAAGCAAGAAGAGACTTATGGATCTTGAATAATTGTTGTTGTTTTTCACCAAGACCCAGCTCCGTCACCTGCAACAGTTTATCCAAGATAAATTCATGATTAAAATGCACAAGATAAATAATTTTATTAAAATTATTTTTTTCTAATACATCCAATATATTTTCTGCCGTTGAATTGTTATCTGAGTCACCATCTAAACATGAAAAATCAACAACACCCGCCATGACAATATTTTCAGCAGAAAATCTTTCATTCAAAGCCATAAAATCTTCGACACTAAAAACAAGGTGATATGATAAACCTTGATCCTGCAACTCAACAGATAATTGTTGGGCATAGCCTAATGAATCTCCAATTAAAATCCATTCTCCGTCACCAATATCTAAAGTCTTTTGCTTCGTCAAATCTAATAATGCTGATTTCCATTCATAGCATGAAGGACGAGATGCTTTATCTAATATTTTTGCCCAATGGCGTTTACGATCGAAGCAATATAAAGGTAATGATACCTTTTTTAAATAAGGTTTAATTTCATCATTATATAAAAATTGTTGATTTTCATTTATATCATCGTAATTTTTATCTTCAAGTTTATGGATAAGTTCTTCAATATTCTTACCAAGCACAACAACTTGCTGTGCAAATTTTGCTCGACCAAACTGACTGGTATAACAAATATCATAAATAGCATCGCTTGTATGTTTAAGATATTGAATATAACTACTAATTTGTTGCGATAATGATTCGGTTGATTTTGATGAAATAATCAATAAGTGCGATTGATTATCAAGTTTATCGCGTATGGACTGCGGCAGTATTTCTGATGATGTAATAGCTTCTTCAAGAATAATATGTGCATTAGTTCCTGTAAAACCAAAACTGTTGATGGCTGCTCGTCTGGGGCGGTTTCCTTTTATCCAAGGAGTTGGCGTATGCACAATGTTGGCTGGAATATTTTCTAATTGTATGCGGGGATTTAGTGCATTAAAATGTAAGTTTGCGGGAATTACTTCATGCTGTAATGATAGGATTACTTTCATTACACCTGCTATTCCTGCAGCAGCTTCTAAATGACCTATATTAGATTTAACACTACCAATGTATAAAGGTTTGGCTCGACCCTGGTAGACAGTATTTATTGCACCTATTTCAATAGGATCACCTAAGGGCGTGCCAGTGCCGTGTGCTTCTATATAATCAATATCATCTGGTGCTAATCCTGCTAGTTGTAACACATGGCTTAATAACTTTTCTTGAGCTAAACGGCTAGGAGCAGTCAGGCTACTACTTGCACCATCTTGATTAACAGCGGAACCTTTAATGACAGCCAGGATTCTATCACCATCGCGCTTTGCATCTGCTAGACGTTTAACGATAACTATTCCGCAACCTTCGCTCCTCGCATAACCATTGGCATCATCGGAAAAACTTTTGCAACAGCCATCTGGAGATAGCATATTGGCTTGAGAAAAACTAAGCGATACTTCGGGTAATAACATCAAATTCACGCCACCTGCAATTGCTAAATGGCATTCTCCAGCATTGAGATGCTGACAAGCTTCATGTAGTGCGACCATTGAAGAAGAGCATGCCGTATCTATTACCATAGATGGACCTTGTAATCCTAGACAGTAAGAAATCCTACCTGATATAGCGCCTTGTGAAGTACCAATATTTAAATAACCTAATTCTTCCTTCTTTAAATTAAAACGCTCTAGTAGGACTTCATAATCATGAAACATAGCACCTATAAATACACCTGTTGCAGAATCAGCCAAACTCAGCGGATCAATACCGGCATCCTCTAATGCATGCCAAGTAGTTTCTAGTGTTATGCGCTGGTTAGGATCTAAAAATTCAGCTTCAAGGGGAGAAATATGGAAAAAATTAGCATCAAAATGATCATGATTGCTAATAAAACCCCCTTTGCGAATGGACATTTTGCCGGTTAGTTTTGGATCAGCGTCATAATATTCATCTATATTCCAACGACTGGCTGGGATCTCTTCTAACATATCATCACCAGCTATTAAACCCTGCCAATACTCTTTTGGAGAGTTTTTAGAGCTAGGAAAACGGCAAGCTACACCAATAATTGCTACAGGTTGAAATTGAGAATTTTTGGAATCGTAGTGAATCGTCTCTTTTTTACCTTGGATCAACTCACTAATATACTGTGCTTGCTTTGCGCAAGTAGGGTAATCATATGCAACTGTACGACTAATACGTAGATCACTGCCAAATTCTTTTTCTAATAATTTAAATAATTTATCAGCTTTTTTACTGCTACCACCTAATGATGAAAAATTATCTTCATTCGATATTATTCTTGTATTGAGTAAAGATGCCCATGTATTAATAATTCTTTGGTATATATCATCCATAAATTTTTGCAACTCGCTTATAAATTAATAGGTACTACCTAAATAAAGCCATCATTACAAAATAAGTATAGGAAATAGTTTGCTACTTAATACAAGAATATTTAGAAAGTTGGTAAATTATAAAAATATAAGCAGGTAGAGAATTATGATTCCCTCTAAAGAATTCATTTGAATGACTGGAATGTGACTTGCTTTTATCCATTGGGTCTTAAGTTTAATCACTCTTAAAACCCACGAGATGGTTATATAGCATTACTTACTCTGACATAGATTGCCTAAATCCAGTTAAACTAGCACTCGACTCGCCTGATGAGTGACGTTCACGTTCTGTTGAGTCTTTTTGTGCTTTAGAGCGGTCGACAATATTATCACCAAAATGTCTTGAAACAAAGCGTGCATAGGTGTCGGTTCTTACTGTACCAAGTATATGACTTCCTGCTACTTCATAATCTTGAGGTGTTGCCAGTAACAAGCTCCTTATTGGTGACATAATATTTGCAGGAAGATTAATAGATTGTCCTAGCTCACCCTTTATGTGAATGTGAAGTAGCTCCATAACTTTCACACTAGTCTCATCTTGAGTAGATCGTGCTATCCATAACATAGCAAGTACAAAGAGATTTTCATGACTCTGCTCTCTCTTACAATATTTTCCAAAGTCAGTATGAGGTTCCCATCCACCAACCACACTGTCTTTTTCATGATTTAACAAATCAGCGATCATTAAATTAAACCGCTGAGTAACACTCTTACCATCGCTTACCCCGATCAGCTGTCGCCTAAGAGCAGTAGCTTCAACAGCAACCAGCAGCTCTATTGAAGGTTTGAATGTCGGCGCATGTAATAGCGTGAATAATACCGAAGATTTCCCCGTGTGCGTTATAAACCCATTTACACACAATAAATGTATTTTATTTAATAACGCTAATTGAATCGGTGTTAGCAATTTGTTTTTACCCAAACCGGCGAAGTCCTTATCTAGGTTACCCAACCAAATATCTTGCCTTTGTATGATGTAATCTCTAAGATCTCTTAACTGGGTGGCTATTGCACCGCTATGCTTTCTGATTATTTGAAAAACATGCTCTAATCTATCTCTGGATTGCGATAATAAAACTCCATCATTAGCCCAACTTTCTAAAGCACTTAAAGCGGCCAATATTCGCAAAGATTCTGAAGTTTCCATGCCTGTACTACTGGCATTAATACTCCATTTATCTGCCACTGATGAGTCCTCAGAATGCTGAGTAGTCATCTCAGATCTTGGGCTATCATGAAGCTTCTCTACTAATTGTTTTAAGATTCCATCAATCGCAGCAAATAATAAGAGATCAACTTGTACTTGAGTTTTTGTAAATACAGCCTCTGAAGGAGTATGTATTAATAATGTACCATACTCTCCTTTTATAATAATAAGTCCTTTAGTTGTTTGAACCCTCAAGGTAGTTCCTCCAAAACATTCTTCTTGATGAAATACGATACCCGGGTTCTGGTATGCAACTACGGTAAATAGCCCCGTATTACTAATCACGGGGATTGGTATTAGTTTTGGATCTGCAGTTTCTAGATGCGGCTCAGCAACAAATAAATCCCTGTATAAAGTAACATGTTTATTAGCGTTACTAGCTCTAGGTGGGAGAACTACTTCTACTTGCAAATCCTCTCTTTTTAAACCAGCAGACAACCCTAACTTTTCTGATAAAACAGGTAGATAAGCCTCTAGCAGTTGGCGTAAGGTAAGTCCTAAGACATCTACCATTCCTGATGCGGCCATGTCTGGATTCATACCAACAATACCATGATAAAAAGCCATTGGTTGTATTACTGGGTGTGCGGATTCACTTGATGGGAAATTTTTTCTGCCATCAGCGGCTTCACGTTGACCAATACTTGGGAGCATCTTTAATTGGTTTAGCACTGCTTCAGGGAGAGCAGGTAATTGCTTCGTTTGCTCAGCACTCAAAGTACCAGTAATAATTAAAGTCTGAAGTGCTGCAACCTGTTGGGTTGTAGGGTCAATATCAGGCTGTTTCGAAAGTATCGTCCTAGATACCGCGGAAGCACCGCAATTTCTAAAAGTTGTGTAAGCAGCACGATTTACATCCTTAGCCATTCTACCCTTTTTCTGATTCTCTGTATCGGCAGCAACATGGGCTACAACCATTAACATTAGAGCAAAGTCAGCGCCACTATATTTGTACAGATCATTATTTGGATCGTTAACATGTTCCTGTAACGCCACCAAGACCGCTGAAACCCCTTTTCTTAATTTGCTATCAGCTAACGTAGCTGAAATACCATGTATCTGATATTGCGCGCTACCTTCTACAATATAGTCAACTTCACATCTTGCAATCAGTGGCATTGCGTAAGCACCGGTCAGTTGATTTACTGTTTCGTGCCATACCCGTACAGTAAAGCGTTGTGTTAATAGGAATTGAAAACACTCAGGAACATCGCGAAGACGCCGAAATCGCACAGCAAGCACTGTAAGAATTGCTGCCAAAATAGGCGCTTTAGTGGGCATTGGGTCTTTAGAACTTAATAACCCATCAATATTTACAAAGCGTTCACACCAGCTATAAGCTTCATCAATCTTTAAATGTACCAATGCAGCTAACAGTTTTTGCAACATCATATCAGCGAGACCAGCCAGTTGATCGCTCAAAAATAAAACTAGCATTGAACGTTCATCTTGCGTCAACGCTTCAATATTGCTTTTGGCAAAAAGTTTCTGAATTGCTGCTAATATTCTTTCTGACTCACTAATTAATGACACTTTAATAGGTGTCTCTTCAGCGACTGCAATTAAGGTAGTATTCAAAAACTCTCCATAACGAGTTATTGCAGCTTCTCCACCATCCTTCAAGCTTGCATAAATAGATGGAGAAACTGTTATCCCTTTCTTTTTAGAATCAGGTTTATTACCACTGTTTTCGCCACTTTTCGCGGCTTGATCTAAAAGCGCTTTTAATTTTCGAGATAACATATCATCAATAAATGTCGCTGGCAGTAAATGACTATCAATCCCTAAAAGTGCTTGATCTTGCTCTACAAGAGCACAATTTAATAAATAAAGGCCCGCATCAGGGTTATTAGCGGTATAACCCAACATCAATGCTACTATTTCACATTTTCTTGCATAGCGCGCTGGAATATCTGCACCATAAACTAGATCTAACTGTAGCATAACAAATCTGGCAAAAGTACCAACCATAACACTACCTTCTTGCCTCATCGCTAATTTCAAATTGGCTATGAGTATTTCAAGATCACTCGGAGTTATTATGCGTATCCTATGCATTGATAAGTAATAGTTAAAGACTGCGACGGGGCTAGTAATAACCTTTAATGATTCGCCAATTTCATGAATTAATTTCACACCATTTTCAGCTTTTTTCTTAAGTCCACCTAAATGAAAATACGCGGTTACCGCACATGCCGCAATTAATTCGGTGGTAAAATGGCCTTTGGAAAGTGATAAATCAGTAAAAACTTGCAAACTGCGAAAAGCAAAATTAGGATTACCCACTAGCAAAGCCAGCGGACGCAATTTGGTGCCATATTCAGCTAAGGCAAATTGTACTCTTAATTCATTAGCAGATTCAGCAATTATTTTGTCAACCTGTCCCTTACATGTAGCATCATTTGCACTTAATTGTTCAGCTGTAAAATTTTGTGCAATTACAAATCCTGCAATCGTTATAGCTCCTTTACTACAACCATCAAATGCTAGTAACACTTTTTTTCTGATATACTCAAGAACTGTCCCAGCCTTAGGTTCCATAGCTTGATAGCTAATATACCGCATGCGTAATAGTGCTATTTTATCTGCCAATTTATCTGGGGGATTTTGTTGAGAATGCCTAAAGATTTTCTTCTGAGTCGCCTTATCTCTAAAAGTTGCTGGATCGGTAGGATCATCAACCAAAAGTTTTAATTCCTCTGAGGCTACCTTTTTCACTTTCGTAAATAAGCCCAATGCTGCCACTGGATTATTTAACAAACCACCGTAAACTTCTGTTAACACACCAATTAGCTCTATTATCTTGTCATCAAGAAAAATTTGTGTCCCTGTATTTTTGGCTTCAATTAGTTTAGTTAAATGTTGCTCAGCACTAGCTACAGCCCAATCCACTGTCTCGGGAGTTGCGGCTTTTAATTTAAGTATGTAAAAATCAGTTATAATTCGTAGATCAAGTTTTGATAAATTGCCCTCACAATATGTTAAAGCTAAACTTGCAGCCGTGTTTAGTTTATCTAGCTCGCCTTGCTCTTGCCAAGATCTAACCCTTTGTTGAAGAATAATTAAATCCCAATCAGTAATCGTTTTCTTTTTTAATACAATATCTGCAGCTATATGGGGTATAATTGACGACAGAACATCAATAAAGCTCAAGTCTGTGCCATTATTTGATCTATCTTTAAGAGAAAGATCATAATCAACATTACCAACAATAACCATAGGATTACTTAAAGGATCCTTACTCTTAATCACTTTAATATCAGCTAGCAACCCACCAAGGCTATCACCAAGAATTGGCTTGGCAAAATGATAAAAACCCGTATTGCTATTGACTTTTATCACCCCCATCGCAATTGCACTTTCGATTAATTTATCAAAATATTGAGCAAATTGGGTATTTTTAACAACTGACATATCAATCAGATAACCCAATTGGGTTTCTATGAGTATCGCTTTGAGTAATCCAGGATTGATACCGTCTGGAAAGCAGCTAATCGTTGTAACAATTATTTTCCGCATACTTGTTTGCAACTCAGTATCCTTAACATCTGGACCTTTTGGCACTAAGTAGGGATCCAATGCCACTAGCGGATTTCTATTGGTAAGTGCTTGTTGTTTCTTTCTCTCGGGTTTAGGAGTTGATGAAGTAGCATCACTGGAATTATCCGCCTCGAGCTCTACTGGGTATAGTTCTATTAGAGGAGTAACAGTGGGGAGTGACTGAGTTGGCTTATGAGAATCTTGAAATGCTACTGGTTTCTTACTGCGCTCACCATTTTTTTCAGATAAATTCGTAATGTTTTCTAATCTCACGGTGCTTACCAAGGCATGATTGGGAAGAGCTGTATCCTTGCCAGCCATTGCAGCAATCATATCAAATCTATTATGTTGTTTAGCAAAGCCAACATGTTGAACCTTGTTGGTTGACTTACTATTGTCTGCAACAACCAAATGAATATTAGCTTCAGGGGTACATTTAAAGATTTTAAGAAAATTTATGACTATAGCAGGTAAAATTGGAAAGTTTGGGACGAGAAGCTGAACCCGCTTAATTTTACTTAGATAAATTAACAATTCAGCAATTGCTTCAATTTTTTGTTCAGGGTTTTTAAATAAATCATCCAATAAACCTACCTTTTCCAATTTTTCGGCATCAGATTTAATGGAAGATGTAACCCACTCTCGCATTTGAGTTAATAATGAATTAAAAAAAGCCTCATGAGAATGACTTAACGAATTAAAATACCAAGTAAAATATGTTTTGGACTGATTATTATTAGCAATCGTTTCTAAAAATGCAGCAGCATCTGCGTCTTGTACAAGAACAGAAGTTGATTGACCTTGTCTTAAAACCAATCCACTATGAACCTGGGAAAGTATATTGGATAATTCTGGAGTTAGCATGATGATGTTGTTCCTATAATTCTTGATTATTAGTTTTAAAGAGAGTTTTAATTCAACACAGATTAATTTTAATTACTTCGAGCTTACTATATTCTATAGTATCGCTAGACATAATAAATCTTTATAAAAAAGAACACAACAGAAAATCATTGGTAAAATGATAGTTACCTATACATTTCATAGTCAAGCAACGCAACTACAGTAGACTAATCACAATTAAATTGGGGTTTTTTCAATAAAAGGATATTTATACTCATCGCTAATGAATTTGCAGCGGCCTTGCTGCAAATTCATTAGCGATGAGTATATAACTTCAATATGCTAGCAAGAATAGTAATGATTTGAGATTTATTGATGGTAGGGTCGATCTTTTGACCAGATGCCGCAATAAATTAGTTAATTAAATAGCTTCTACTGAATGGTACGGTATTCATATACAACAGTAATACGATGATTTCACAAAACACAAGAAGATTACAAAAAATATTTTTATAAATTGACTGGTTATGCATTAATACAATTTAACAGCTATCTTTAATTTAAAGCAAAAATTCCCTTGAGATAGTGGAGAGCGACAATGGACCCTCTAGTAAACCTAGATTGGACTGATAAAGGCATAGTTATTGTTACTATGCAAGATGTTACTTACAAAAATACTTTATCAAGCGAATTGATGAGCAAATTACATAACACATTTGATGAAATCAAAAAAAATGAAGCAGCCAAAGTTATTGTATTAAAAGGATTAGACTCTTACTTTTGTTGCGGTGGGACCAAAAGCGACTTATTAAAATTAGCTGAAGGCAAAATGACATTTGCTGACATGCCAATTTATCGTCTATTGCTTGATTGTGAATTACCGGTAATTGCAGCCATGCAAGGCCATGCTCTCGGTGGGGGCCTAGCTTTTAGCGCGTTTGCTGATCTACTTATAATGGCTGAGGAGTCTACGTATGCAAGTAATTTCTTAAAATATGGTTTTACGCCAGGGTTTGGAGCTACCTATATTATTCCCAAAAAATTTGGGCCTATTTTGGGTCCGGAATTATTATATACCGCACAAGAATATGAGGGTCGTGATTTAAAAGCCAGAAACACACCTATCCGCATTGTTAAAAGAAATGATGTTGTAATGACAGCAATGAATATCGCCAATGAAATGAGTGAAAAGCCTGCTATTTCTTTAAAATTATTAAAGCAGCAGTTAACCAAAACCATCAAAGATGAACTACCTCATTATATTGAGCAAGAATTAGCAATGCATAAAATCAGTTTTGCACGTCCTGAAGTAAAAGAAATGATAGAGAAGTATTTCATCGAATAACAGTATGTTTTTTTCACAGGAGTGAAACATGATGAGCGTTGGTATCGAGGCCATGAATGCGTATGTAACGCGTGCTTATATTGATGTTAAAGAATTATTTTTAGCGAGAAACTTAAAATTGGAGCGCTTTGATAATTTGATGATGCTTGAAAAAGCTGTCAATGTCCCTTGTGAAGACGCCATAACTAACGCGGTCAATGCTGCAAAACCCATTATTGATAGATTAAATGAAAAAGAACGGAACGCCATTGAAATGGTGATAACATCCAGTGAGTCTGGTTTGGATTTCGGCAAATCCTTAAGCACATATATTCATCATTATCTTGGTCTTAGCAAACATTGCCGTCTTTTTGAAATTAAACAAGCCTGCTATGCTGGCACGGCCGCTTTGCAAATGGCAATGAATTATGTTGCATCTGAAGTATCACCAGGCGCAAAAGTTCTAGTCATTTCCGCTGATGTAGCACGTGCAGCAGCAAAAATGACTTATGCAGAACCTTCACAAGGCACCGCATCCGTTGCCATGCTGGTTGGTGATGAGCCTGAAATATTTGAGGCTGACTTTGGAGCTAATGGATTTTATGGCTATGAGGTGATGGACACTTGTAGACCTTTACCCGAAATTGAAACAGGTGATCCGGATTTATCATTATTAGTTTACATGGATTGTTTAGAAAATGCCTATCAACATTATGCATCACGTATGGATAATATTGATTTTCAAACCAGCTTTGATTACTTAGCATTTCACACGCCTTTTGCTGGATTAGTTAAGGCAGCACATCGAAAACTACTGAGGGATTTAAAAAAACTACCCCCACAAGAAATTGAGGCTGACTTTAAAAAACGTATTGAACCTTCTCTTGCTTATTGCATGCATGTCGGTAACATCTATTCAGGAACAGTATATTTAGCTTTAGCTGGCCTTATTGCAACTGCTGATTGTCAATCACCTAAACGGGTGGGATTATTTTCTTATGGTTCCGGCTGTTCATCAGAGTTTTATAGTGGCGTGATTACGGCAAAATCTCAGCAAAAACTACAGGAAATGAAAATCAAAGAATCTTTAAACTCTCGCTGTAAATTAAGCATCCCTGAATATGATAAGATTTTAGAGCTCAACATGGAATGGGTATTTGGCATAAAGGATAAAAAAGTAGAGCTCTCAGGTTTTGCAAAGATTTATGAAGAGCAATTTCTAAATCAAGGTTTGCTGACCCTAAAGGAAGTTAAAAACTATCATCGTGAATATGCATGGAGTTAGCAATAAATGTCTGAAGAATTAGTAAAGCTTTCCTATTTGCAAGAGACGATAGCTATTGTTGCCATGGAAGACAAAGCAACTAAAAATAGTTTCTCTAAACCATTTATTAAAGAGCTTTGTCAGGTTTTTGAAGAAATTAATTCCAATCAAAAAGTAAAAGTCGTTGTCATTCACGGGTATGGTAACTTTTTTTGCAGCGGTGAGCTCCCAGAAATGATAGCAACCATCAACATCAAGCAAAAAAGTTTTACCGATTTAACATTTTACCGTTTACTGTTGGATTGCCATGTACCGGTAATCGCAGCAATGCAAGGGCATGCTATCGGTAGTGGTTTAGCATTTGGCGCCCTGGCAGACCTGCAAGTAATGGCATATGAAGCATCATATACCACGAGCTTTACCCCTGGTTTTGGTTTAACTTACATAATCCCCCGCAAATTTGGCATAAGCGTCGCTGACAACATGTTATATGGCGCAAAAAACTACTCGGGCACGCAATTAAGTCAATGGGGAGTTTCTGCAAATTTTGTTAAGAAGATAGATGTCATTACCACAGCTATTGACCTAGCAAAAAAAATAGCAGAAAAATCACGTGAAAACCTATTGTTATTAAAGCAGCATTTAACCAATGAAGACAAAACCCTATTACCGCAGCATATTGAAAAAGAGCTAGGCGTACTTGATCAATAATTTATTCGCTATCGCCTTGAGCCTACCTTCCCCTGTCTTTTTTGATCAAAGTTACCCTATCTAACAGAACTTTTTGGCAATTACTATTGGTTCTGCCATAATTTACAATTACTAGAATGGGGATGCTTTGATACAATGCAACGGAATCAAAGCGACGTTATGGTTATTATAGAAATGAGAATTAATGCATGATCACTTTATTTTTACAAGGATTATTAGTAGGCTTCGCCATAGCAGCACCAGTTGGTCCAATTGGAATATTATGTATTCAACGTTCTTTACAAGATGGTTTTAGAATAGGTTTATGGACTGGTCTTGGCGCTGCCACTGCAGATACCTTTTATGGGGCCATGGCAGCGTTTGGTTTAACAGCCATATCGTCTCTTTTGACGGCTCATGAAAATGTTATTCGCTTAGTTGGCGCCGCTTTCTTATTATTAATTGGTATTCGCTCGTTAATCGCACACTCACAACAAAATATTAAACCATCTGAAACTGAGCCTTCTGCCTGGCATGCTTATTTCTCGACTTTCTTTCTGACCTTATCAAACCCCGCAACCATTTTATCGTTTATCGCCATATTTGCCGCGCTTGGATTAGGAACTGAAGATAGAGAATATTCAGAAGCACTAATACTGGTCATCAGCATCAGCATAGGCTCTACTATTTGGTGGCTTTTGTTAAGCGGCGGTGTCGCTTATGTTTTGAATCGTTGGATGAACGCTTCGATCATGCGTTGGGTTAATATTACGTCAGGACTCATTTTATGTGTTTTTGGCGTGTTTGTTTTGTATCTAACGATTTAGCTGGGTTTGTGTTGACATAACCCGCTTTTCCCTTTAATCTAAAAAAATCCTTCATAAAGGTAAAAACTAATTATGACCTCTTTATTCAATAACGTATTATTTATAACATGCTGGCGATGGTGGCACTAATCCGTCTTCGTCCTGTTATTTTTACGTTATTCAATAAAGGTTAAATAAAATGTTTTCTACCAAGACCATAAAACTTCCTCGGCACTTTGTTCAGCAATCACTCGCCTTTTGGCCCCTGGGGGGCATATAATTATTCCTTTTTACTGGGTTTTGGGATGTGCAATTAAGCACAAAAGCTATAGCTAAATATTTAAAGCGAGTGAATCATGAAAAAATTATCAACCCTATTATTGAGCGGTCTTATAGCCTTAGGCCTTGGGCACGCGGTAACTAATGCCGCGGAACAACCATTACCTGCAGTTACCATAGGCATTGTGTTACCGATGGAACATGCTGCGCTAGATGATATTGTCAAAGGTTTCGAAAGAGAAATCAAAGCAACCTATCAAGGCCCGGTAACATTTAGTGTGCAAAATGCACATGGCGATATGAATATTCAACGCGCTATTTTGCAACAATTTGCTAAACAAAAAACAGCGATAGTGGTTCCTATTGGCACAGCAGCCACACAAATGGCGATTGCTACTAATAAAGATCAACCCATTGTGAGTTTAGCGTGTTTATGTCCTACGCAAACACCTAATATGACGGGCGTGCGAGATGAAGTAAAAATTGAGACACAAATGGATTTTATTCATCAGTTTTATCCCAACATGAAAAAAATGACTCTCGTTTACAGCAATAGTGAAAAAGTATTTGATGATGTGGAAAAAACAGTCAATGTGGCTAAACAACTAGGTATTACTGTGCAAAAATTAATGATCCAAGCTTTGCCAGATTTGTATACAGTTAGTCGGGCTATTAATAAAGATAGCGAAGCGATTTTTATTTTAAAAGATCATATGATTGTCAGTGGTATTCAAACCTTAACGCGTGAAGCAGAAAAATTGCATATTCCTGTTATTACCTCCGATGAAGGATCAATTAAATCCGGTGGTAGTTTTGCATTAGGCGTGCGTGAGCAATCGATTGGTGAGCAAGGTGCTCTATTAGCAACCAAAGTGTTACTTGGTGAAGATGTGAATTCTCTACCCATCGAAAATTTACAAGCGTTAACAGTATTTGCCAATATCGCTGCATTAACTAAAGAAGATATTGATGTAAAAAAATTAGAACAACTTGCTACAGTTTCTGGTTATAGTTTTAGCGCGGTACAATAAACAATGGATATATTAATTCCGGCGCTTGAACAAAGCGCCCTCTTTTTCCCACTCGCTTTAGGCATTTATTTAAGCTATGGGATTTTACGTACCACCGATTTAACTATTGATGGTAGCTTTGTATTAGGCGCAGCAGTATTTGCTCGTTTTTTAACGAACGGAGTGAGTCCATGGCTGAGTTTATTATTGGCTATTCTTGCCGGTTTTTGTGCTGGCATTGGCGTTAGCTTCATTCAAAAAGGCGATCGCATTAATGGTTTGATCGCAGGTGTATTAGCATTATTCATTTTATACAGCGTCAATTTCCAAATCATGGGTAGACCTAATATTGGTTTATACGAAGCCGATAATCTATTTGCTCTTGCAATGCCTTTAGGTCCCAATGGTCAATGGATTATGTTGGTAGGATTAATCACGCTCATTTTATTATTTATGGCCTTTTTATTAAAAACACGTTTGGGTTTAGTCTTGCGCGCATTTGGCGATAATTCGCATTTGCTAAAAAACCTAGGGAAAAACGCCGAAGGATATCGTTTTTTGGGTTTAGCATTAAGTAACGGTTTGGCAGCCTGCTGTGGTGCGTTAAGTGCTCAAATATATGGTTATGCTGATATTAATATGGGATTTGGCGTAACCCTAACCGGCATTGGTGCTGTTGTTATTGGCTTGCAATTAATAAAACATTTCACTATCAACAGACCCTATTCTGTCGTTCTTGATCTTTTCGGTTGCTTTATTGGTGTGTTTTTATATTTCCTAATGATTAATATCTTTTTACGAATAGGAATTGATCCTATTAACCTTAAATTGGTACTTGGTTTAGTATTAATTTTCTTTTTACGTGCCGCTAGTACGCGTCGCCAAGGTAATGCTTATGGACACTAATCATTTATTACAAATTGAACATCTGCAAATTAAACTGCCTGCAATGGATAGAGCGATTTTGCAAAATATTCACTACACCATTAACCCAGGGGATTTTGTGGTGGTTTTGGGTGGAAATGGCTCTGGAAAAAGCTCACTAATCAAAGCGATTAATCGCACCTACCCGATTAGTTCAGGGAAAATACTCTTTCAACAAAAACCCATCGCGAATTATTCACAAGCTGATTTTGCTAAACAAGTTATTACTTTAACGCAAGATACTAGTCATAGTTTATTTAATGATTTAACTGTTTTAGAAAATTGCTTGCTATGGGAATTGCGTCATGAGTCTGTTTCTTTGCGTTACGCCACATTAACACAACGCCAGTTTTTCCATGATTATTTAGCTGCCTTTAATGCACAACTACCCGAAAAACTCGATACGACCTGCTCGCGTTTATCCGGTGGAGAAAAACAAGCGCTCATTTTAGCGTTATGTTTGCGCCATCCACCGACTTTACTATTATTAGATGAGCATACTAGCGCGCTTGACCCTAAAACCGGGCATTATATTATGGGCCGTACTCACGCAGAATTAATTCAGCATCATATTACTTGTGTGATGACAACCCATGATTTAGACGATGCAATGGCATATGGGAATCGGTTATTGGCGTTAAAAGAAGGGAAAATTGTTTATCAAGCTGATGGTGAGCAAAAACAACAATTAAAACGCAGTGATTTATTAACATTTTGCTATTAGGATTTAGACCATGGACTACTTACAACATCTTAATGCAATGGGAATTACCAGCTGGGTACCACGGTCCACGGTGCCCACCCTACTTTCAGTTTATACTTTGCAGGGGCAAGTTGATGCGCAATTTCAGGTTATTTTGGATAACCCCCCACAAAATGCTAAAGAACAGCAATTATTACAAGCTATTTTAAAAATATTGCCAGAGCACCATGTGGCTTACCTATCCCATGACAAAGATGCGGTGACTATTTCTTATTCACCGCAAAAAACCTGGGTATTATTGGGCGAAAATGAATTATTTTCTAATGAACTCATCCTGCCATCTTTATCAAATGTTATTATCAACCCATCCTTTAAAAGGAAAATTTATCAACAGTTAGCTTTCGTGATACCATGAATCTATCTTTTCGCCCTATGAAAAAAGAAGATTTAACAGCTGTTATTACTATTGAAGAGGCTGTATATCCTTTTCCGTGGACGGAAGATATTATTTACAATTGTATTCAATTAGGCTATGAATGTTGGGTCGTGGAAGAAAGCAATAACATTATTGGTTATAGCATTATGTTAATTGCTGCAGGAGAATGCCATATTTTAAACCTTTGTGTCGCTAAAGCGGCGCAGCAAAAAGGGTATGGTGCCGCATTATTAGATAAGGTGATTGAAATAGCTCGCAATAAAACACTTAGCCGCCTTTTATTGGAGGTACGCATTTCTAATCAAGCTGCTTATCACTTATATAATAAAAAAGGATTTACATTAATTGGTCAGCGTAAAGGTTATTATCCAACTTTTAACGGTCGGGAAGATGCTTTAGTTTTAGAATTACTAGTAAATTAGTAGGAGAACTGTAATGGCAAGACCCTTATGGTATAATTATGCGTTAATCACATTACTTCCTGATCCCGCATTTAAAATTAATTATATGCACCAATCTCCAGAAGAAGACCCTATTTGGAGAACATTTTTTACAGCTCGTCACTTTCTTTTTAATATTCAGACCACAGAAACCTTGATTGTTTACTATCAACAATTAATAAAAATTTTTATAGGCATATTGAAGGCTCAATCTGAAGGTGAAAACATTGATCCAGATGTTATTCATGAATTATCAAGCATTTTAAAACTGACCAGAGAAATGCGAGTCCAACAAGGGCGTGTACTTGCCCCATTTAATTTTCAAACTAAAGAAGAATTATTTTTTCGCTATCAAGAATTCAGTGAAATATATACTGCTTTAGCGAAGCAACAATGTGTAAACCGACAAATTGTCTCCTCTTTACCTCACGAATTAACAACCACTTTAAAAATAATTAGAGCGATGGGACGAGAAATAGGCCTTATACTACTTGCTCCGCCAATATATCCTGTACCATCACCTATTCCAGCAAAAGGTATTAGTAGGGCATTTTCTCTTGTACAGTATCATTTATACTCTCAAATCGAAGCGCAACCAACGAATAACAGTCGACCGGTAGATGGAATACCTCTACCAACTCAAGCAAGCACTGTGGAAACAGGCAAGAAACCTAACCCTTATAAGTAGATGTAAATCACTCGCTCAAGAATTTGCAACATCATTTGATTAATACTTTTAAAATCTTTTATTGCAAACACTTCTTTTGATTGGGTAAATCGGCTAGGTTTAAAATCACCAGGGCAAGCATTTGCCATCTGATGAAAATCATCTGCTGTAATTTCTAAATGACATTGAAAACCATAAATATTAGGTGCGTAACGGATAATTTGGCGAGGACAACCTTCGCTATACGCTAAAATAACGCTACTACTGGTTTCCCCCGGCATATCATTATGCCAATGAACCACAGGAAATGTTTCCCCTAAACCTTCCAATAGCGGATCAATTAATCCTGCATTGGTTAATGTAATAGGATAAATACCAATTTCTTTTTCCGGACTTCTGCTAGCTTTAGCACCCAATGCTTCACCAATTAATTGTGCGCCTAAACAAAACCCTAAAATTATTTTTTTATTAAGAACAGCATCTTTAATTAACAGCACTTCATCTTCCAAATAAGGATAATCATCATACCGACAAGCATCTTGTGGACCACCCATAACGATCAAGCAATCAAATGGCTCTTGATGTAAACAATTTTCACCTTGGTAGGGTTTACAAACAGTAAAATGATATCCCTTGCTTTTTGCCCAATCGGCAATGACTCCAGGTGATTCAAAATCGGCGTGGGTTATGCATAAGATTTTCATAGGTTATCCCTCTTTTTTTATATCATGACAAATTATAGGCTGGGATCTAGATCCTATTATGTTTTTTAGAGCACAACCCAATTAAACCGTCACTTCTTTTAACATCGGTTGCCCAGTAGGGACTGACCATAGGCCTTCCAAGTTATAAAAGTCGCGGATTCGAGGTTGCATGACATGAACAATAATATCGCCCAAATCAACCAATACCCATTCACCAACACTTTCCCCTTCCATACCCAATACGTGACCACCTTGTTCTCTTACAGCTTGGGCAACTTTATCGGCGATGGATGTTACATGGCGGTCGGATGTTCCGCTAACTATCACCATATAATCTGTTATTGAGGTTAATTTTCGTACATCTAAAAATTGAATGTTGAGCGCCTTCATGTCTTCTAGAGATTTTTGCACAATGGACTGAAGTTGAGTTATTTGCATGTAACTTTTATCTCCTTTCACGTATAAATCTTATGCTCTTTATTATATTGTAAGACACTATTGGGCAATAAAAAATAGGGTTCTTGCTGTATAGCTAATTGCTCTCGAATCGCCGTTGATGAGATATCGAGCAGCGTAATAGGTTCAAACCAAATACAGCCGTGAGTCGCGCGAGAAAGAGGTGTTTTATCGAAGATTTGGTGGGATAACAACCCACCTACTTGACCTGAATTTGGCATTTGAGCACCCGGTCGTTGTAATACGATAAAATGGGCTAAATTGATCAATTCTTCCCAGCGATGCCATGTGGTTATTTGAGAAAAAGCATCCATTCCTATCAACCAACATAGCGCTGTTTGAGGCAATTCTTTACGTAAAGAGGTTAGCGTATCAAAAGTGTATGATGGCCCACCCCGATCAATTTCTCGCTTATCGATTTTAAAACTCGGGATATTTTTAATGGCAAGCTCTAACATGGCGACCCGATGCGTAATACTAGCAACAGGCGCAGGTCGGTGTACAGGTTGGTTAAGAGGGATAAAACGCAATTCCTTTAACTGCAAGCTTTGAGAAACTTCCCAGGCTGCACGTAAATGTCCATAGTGGATGGGATCAAAAGTGCCGCCTAAGATACCAACTAAAGAATAGGAAGATGTTGCCATGCAATGTCCTGAAAAGGGATTATATGTTAATTATAAGCATCAGTTTCTTTTTAAGCGAGCTAGACGCCAGGAATGTCACCCCAGATATATTTGTGGATTTGCAGCTGCATCCTTACAGGTAACTTTTCAGCTAAAATCCATTCAGCGAGTTGCTTAGGAGGGAGATCTTCAAAGCTTGGAGAAAAAAGAACTTCAATTTTATCCGGCAAATTATAATGGTTCATCGTTTGACAAGACCAATCAAAGTCTTCGCGATTACAAATAACAAATTTAACCTGATCCTGCGCGGTCAAATGGTCCAAATTGCTGTATAAATTTCGCGCCATTTCTTTTGAACCAGGTGTTTTTAAATCAAGGATTTTTACAACACGAGGATCAACTGCCGATACATCAATAGCCCCACTGGTTTCTAATGAAACATTATAACCTGCATCACATAGTTGCGTTAATAAAGGTAGGCAATTAGGTTGTGCTAACGGTTCACCGCCGGTAACAGTGACATATTTCGCCCCATAATTTGCAACGGTGTTGTTTATCTCTTCCAACGTCATTAATTCACCGCCTTTGAAGGCATAGGCTGTATCACAATATACACAACGTAGCGGACAGCCGGTAAGACGTACGAAAACGGTTGGCAGACCAACAGTGCGAGTTTCGCCTTGAAGGGAAAAGAAAATCTCTGTAATGCGTAATTGTTGTGGGGTCATTATTATGGAGTATCGTTGTATTAAAGTCACAACATTAACATATTTTTGGCGTGTTTGGCCAGCATAAGCTCCTCATCACAAGGAATGACATAAACGGGGATCTGGCTGTCATCAGCGCTAATGCATGAGGCATTATCTTGATTTTTGTTTGAGTCTACCTTAACACCTAACCAGGCCATTTGCTGCATAACCTGCTGTCTAATGACTGCAGTATGCTCACCAATACCGCCAGTAAAAATAAACCCATCCACACCCATTAAATCAGCAATAGTTGCTCCCATATGATGAATAATCGCTTGCACAAAAACGGCAATAGCTAATTGATCATCTTGACTATTTCGTTGCAATAAATCGCGAATATCATCACTATATCCCGATAATCCTAATAAACCGCTGTGTTTATAAAGATTTTCCTCAATGACTTTTGCACTAATACCTTGGCTTTGCAATAAAAATAATAAAGCCCCTGGATCTAAATCACCACAACGTGTTGCCATAGGTAATCCTGCTAATGCGCTAAATGCCATCGTGGTACTGACACTTTTACCATCGACAGTCCCACATAAACTCGCACCACTACCTAAATGCGCCAAAACCAAACGTTTTTTTATCATTTGTGGGGCTATGGTTGCTAAATGGTACATAGCAGATTCATAGGATAAACCGTGAAAACCATATCGTCTTATACCCATATCTCGCCACACTTTAGGAATTGCCATCGTTTGATGAACAGCAGAACAGGTATGATGAAAAGCCGTATCGAAACAAATAATTTGCGGTAAATCAGGATAGTTTTTCTTTATCCAATAAATAGCTGCTAAATTATAAGGCTCATGTAAAGGTGCTAAAGGAGATAATTTTTCTAATTGATCTAAAATGGTTTTGTCAGTTAAAACAGGCTGATAAAAATCAGTTCCACCGTGTACTACTCTATGACTAACCGCTTGCAGAGTAATCACTTGTTGTTGCAACCACTCGATAATTTTTTTTGTTACTATTTCAATGGTAGCATGATCAGTTGTCAATTGTTGTTGGAGTAATATGGTTTTTGTGTTGTTATAAATAGTAAATAATGGTGCCGTGGTTAATCGTTCCACCTTAATAGTAAAAAGAAGATTTAATGATTCAGCAGTGAATACTGCTGCTTTTATGCTAGAAGAGCCGACGTTTAACGTTAAAATCGTATTAGGCATTTACACTCCAGATAGCAAGGTAATATTGATATTATCACCTCTCCCCTTGCGGGAGAGGTCAACCGCGGCTTTGCGCGGGCGGGTGAGGGGGCGATCTTTGCTATGAAGAAATGTCCGTCCGTAAAATACATTTCTTTCTTCGTAGCGCCCCCCCCTTCACTCTCGCAAGCGTTGCTTGCATTTCCCTCTCCCACAAGGGGAGAGGGGATGAGAGATTATTTGTGTTGATATTGTAAATAAATTCCGGCCAAGGCGCATGATGTTTCTCGCATTAATGAATCATCGGCACGGCTTGTTAAAATAATGGGAACTTTAGCACCTAAAACTAATCCACCTGCTTTAGCGTCAGCTAAATAATCGAGTTGTTTTACCATGATATTTCCCGCCTCAATATCAGGCGCGATTAATATATCGGGATGTCCTGCAACAGCAGATTTTATATTTTTCATTTCTGCCGCTTTGACAGAAATGGCATTATCAAATGCTAAAGGACCATCAACAATGCCACCAGTAATTTGTCCCCGATCAGCCATTTTACTTAATGCTGCTGCATCGATAGTTGCTGGCATACTCGATGAAATAGTTTCTACCGCAGCTAGTACAGCAACCTTGGGATGACGAACTCCCAAAGCATGAGCCAAATCAATTGCATTTTGTATAATATGCATTTTATCTTCTAAATCAGGTTTAATATTAATCGCTGCATCAGTAATAATTAATAAACGCTCATAAGTGGGAATATCCATTACAAAACAATGGCTCATGCGTTTATCAGTATGAAGTCGTGTGACGATAGGATGCATAAATTCATCGGTATGCAAATCGCCTTTCATAATCGCCTGTGCTTTACCTTGTAACACTAAGTCCACTGCAGCATCCGCTGCGGCATGGCTATGCTCCACAGACAAAAATTCATACTCATCTAAATGAATACGACAAGCTGCTGCTGCCGCTTTTAATTTATGTAAGGGGCCCACAAAAATAGGTTTAATTAAATGTCGTTTTGCTGCATCGATAGCACCTTGCAAAGCATCTTTACTCACAGCATGTACCACAGCGGTTGGTACATTTAATGCGGCGCTACTTGCCTTGTCAATTAATTGATGAAATTTTTTATGTGCACTGTGATGAACAGTCATTGAATTATTGCCCTAATTGAGCAAGTTGAGCATCTGCAAGTTGGGCTACGGCTAAATGACTGTAGCGACTTTTAACTTGAAGAAAAGTATCACGGGCGAGTTGTTTGTTACCCTCAGCAACATAGGTATAACCTAATTTCAGTAATGCATCAGGTGTCTTATTATTATTAGGAAAACGATCGACAACTGTTTTAAATGCTTGCTCTGCTTCTGGTAATTGTTTTTGCGTCAAATGCACTTCACCTAACCAATAATAAGCATTAGCAACGTACACACCATTAGGGTATTGATTAATGTAATTTTGTAAAGCCAATTGGGCATCACTAAAACGACGGTTAACCACTAATTGATAGGCCGCTAAATAAGCCTCTTGATTATCAACTACAGTAGTACTACTCGTAGGATTTTCCATAACAGCGGGAGCTGGTGTAACAGCTGTGGAGTTATTCGGTGTAGTTAAATGGGTTACCGTATCATTAGCCTCGCCAGTGCTAAGATGAGTTTGGTTAAAATTATCTGCTGTTGGGCCCAATCTATCTTCAAGCGGTAGAGACGGATCCATTGCTGGAGCTGGAGCCGTAATTGTTGGAGCTGACGTAGTCATCCCCACAGCATCCTGTGCGGGCGCTGTATGCGTTACAGGTGTAGTAGCAGCACCTACTGGTGTTGCTGTTGTTGCAGCAGTTCCTGCCTGTAATTTGCGAATTCGATCATCAAGATCACGATAATAATCTTGTTGTTGTTTGGTGAGCACGCTAATTTGACGTTCGTAAACCTCTAATTGCCCACGTAACGTTTGGATATCTTGTTGTAAGGCATCCAATGTTTGAGTCACTTGTAAATCATTACGACTGTCATTGATTCTTTCAAGACGAGAAAGCCGTTCTTCTGTAGGCATGCGGCTATAGTCTTGAGCAAAAAGCGTTGTGCCCTGGCCGAACGCCAGAGCAGCAACTAAGACTAAACGAGAAAATAACAAACTGATGTTGTTACACTTCATCGATTATTGACCACCAGCTTCGTATTCGATAATCGCACGACGGTTATCAGCCCATGCAGCTTCGTTATGACCTTGTACAGCTGGTCTTTCTGCGCCATAGCTAACAACGGAGATTTGATCGTGACGAGCACCTTCCATCATCAATACGCGAGCAATAGATTGAGCACGACGTTCGCCTAAAGCGATGTTGTATTCACGGCTACCACGTTCGTCAGTATGTCCTTCAACGCGCACTTTCTTTTTAGGATGGTTTGCTAAGTTTTTACCATTAGCTTCGATAGCTGCCATGTATTCAGGTTTGATATCGCTCTTGTCGAAATCAAAGTAGAAAGTTCTTTCGTCGAGGGTAGCCTCGCCAAATTCACTTTTAACATTATCAACGCCTGAACCGTAAGCATCGGTGTTTAAACCACCTGTTGATGTTGCACCTTTATCGCCAGTACTTGAACAACCAACCATCAATAATGGGGCGCTAACTAACAATGCTGTGAGTAGTGTTTTCTTGAACATGATCACTCCTTAATTTGGGATAATTAACATTAACTTTAGGACAAAAATGGCGACCAAGCTGGTTCTTGAACTTCACCACTTGCAGCCGGCAACAGCAACTTGACGCGACCATCAATGGAAACTCCACCTAGCACACGTCTCCCGCTATCAACAGTACCATAAATAACCATCCGCCCATTTGGCGCTAAACTAGGCGATTCATCCAGCCTTGCCCCCGTCAACACAGATACTTCGTTCGTGTTAAGGTCAAGTGTAGCAATGTTAAAGTCCCCTTGCCCACGATGAATCATAACCAGTTTGGTACCATCTGGTGTGGCAGATGCTCTGGCATTGTAATTACCTTCAAACGTTAACCGCTTAATGGAATTATCCGCCAAACTCACCTGATACACTTGCGGTTGGCCACCTCGATTGGAAGTAAAAATAATTGACTTCCCATCTGGCATCCAACTTGGTTCTGTATCAATTGAAGTCCCAAAAGTAACTTGTTGCAAATTGCCTGAAGCAACATCCAATAAATAAACCTTTGGCACGTTACCATAAGATAACACAACTGCTAGCTTACGGCCATCTGGAGACCATGCCGGAGCACCATTAATTCCAGGATAGGAAGTTAATAGCCGCCGATTACCTGTCTCAATATCAGAAACATAAATACCAGCTCGGTTGCGTTCAAAAGATACGTACGCCAACTGTTTACCGTTAGGCGACCAGGAAGGCGACATAATCGGATCTTTACTGGTCAACAGTGGTCTTGGATTATATCCATCTGCATCGGCAATTTCAAGAACATAACGTGATGGTGGTTTTTTGGGATTAGCAAACTGTACGTTTACATAAGCAATTTGCGTGGAAAATGCGCCACGATAACCCGTTAAGGCTTCATAGACTAAGTCACTAATATGATGTGCTAAAGTGCGAACATGGCGATTATTGACCAAAAACTCCTTACTAAATAATACTTTTGGTCCTTGTGATGCTTCCGCATTGGTATCAGCCACACTAGTTGGTCTTTTCCCTTGCCCTTGCATAGTATCAACTAACCACACCTGGACTTGATAAGAATCATTGCCCTGCGCTTTAACGCTACCCACTAAAACAGCTTCCATACCCAATACGCGCCAATACGGTACCTCTATTTGTGCAGGTGTTGATGGTAATTGACGCATCATATTGGTAGGCATAACACGAAATTCGCCACTTCTTGCCAAATCAGCATTAACAATCGCTGAAATATCTTGTGATGGTGGAGCTCCACTACCTTCCCACTTTAATGGCACGATAGCAACGGGTAGAGCCGCGTCTTGTGCTTGGGTAATTTCAATATTTAAAATTCCCTCTGCATAACTTGCTGTAGTAAAACAAATACAAGTGGTTATAAAAACACCTAAACAATACTTTAAAAATTTCATAGTCTATTTACCTTTGCGATACAATTTGATCAGGTCGTAATGTTAAACGCAATTCACGAAAACGCTCAAAAGCCTCACCACTTGGCACGGGTAATGGTGATGCGCGATAAACTGCAGCAACTGCTGATCGATCCAGTATGGCATTACCACTGGTTTGTTCAACAACCACATCCAGTACCGCACCGTCCGGCGCCAAGCGTACCATAACTCGGGTAAAAATTCCTGGGGCCACTGAGCCTTGTAACACTTCCCAATTTTGAGTGACTTTTTGTTGCACTAACGCTACATATTTATCAACTTCGGCATTAATTTGACCTGCCAGTTGCGCTTGTTGTTGAGCTGCTAATTCTTGCTGCCGTTTTGCTTCAGCTGCTGCCGCTTCTTGTTTTTTCTTTTCTTCTTGACGTTTCGCTTCAGCTACTGCTGCTTCTTGCTTTTTCTTTTCGTCTTGAATCTTTTTCTCTGCTGCTAATTTTTGTTGCTGCTCAGCTTTCTTTTTGGCTTCAGCTTCTGCTTTTTGTTTAGCTTCCTTTTGTTTAGCCTCTTCTGCTGCTTTTTTAACTTGCAGGTCTGCTAATTTTTTTTCTTCTACTATACGTTGTTCTTCTAATAAAGCGAGTTTAGCCTGTTCTGCTTCTACTTGGGCTTTAGCTTGATCTTTGCGCTCTTGCTCTGCTTTTGCTTCTTTTGTTTTTTCTTGTTCTGCTTGCACTTTTACATCAGCTAGTTTTTTTTCTTCTTCTACTCGTTTTTGTTCCGCTGCTTTTGCTTGCTGCTCTAATAATTCTTGTCGTTGCTCTTCTTTTTCTAATCGCTGCTCGTCAATTTTATTTAAACGCTCCAACTCTTCCTCTAAAGCTTCTGCTGGAATTGCTGTTGCTTGTATTACGGGTGTATTGGATGCAGCTACTTGTTTTTTTACTGTTTCCCACAAAAATAGATTGCTAAAGAAAATAATAAATAATATCAGGTGCAATGCAACTGCAAAACCAAATGCTTTACGGTAAGAAACATCCATCGAATACTTTCTCTCTTAAATATAAATGGTTCTCTAACAAATTAAGATAATTTCCCCACCTCTCCCCTTTGTGGGAGAGGTCGACCGCGCTTTAGCGCGGGCGGGTAAGGTGGCGATCTTTCTACGAAGAAATAATCGTAAATAAAATACAATTTCTTGCTTCGTAGCTTTCCCCTCACCCTCGCAAGCTTTGCTTGCATTTCCCTCTCCCACAAGGGGAGAGGGGATCATTTTTAACTCGGCGTTGCTGGTGTTTCGGTGACTAAACCGACGCTGGGTGCACCTGCTTCTTGTAGTTTCACCATTAATCTTACAACTTGCTCATAAGGAGTTGTTTTATCGCCACGTACTAACACGGGTCGATTGGGGTTACGTTGCAATTCAGCAGCAACACGTAACATTAAAGATTCTGGTGATAACGATGCATCAGGTGGTTCATTAACATTTAAATAAAAATTACCGTCAACATCGACAGTAGCAACTAATGGTTCATTATCAGCATCGTCAATCACTTTTGCTGAAGCTTGGGGTAACTCAACAACAACACCTTGTGTTAACAAGGGTGCTGTTACCATAAAAATCACCAATAAAACCAACATGACGTCCACATAAGGAACAATATTGATATCTGCCATAGGACGACGACGTTGACGGAGTTGTGCCATTACGACTTACCTCTTTATTTACACTGCTGCTGCATGCACTTGGCGATGCAAAATGGCAGCAAACTCTTCTTGGAACGTTTCATAGCCCGTTATCAATTGTTGGCTAATATGAGAATAGCGATTATAAGCAACTACCGCGGGAATCGCGGCAAATAAACCCATTGCCGTTGCAACTAGTGCCTCTGCAATACCAGGAGCCACTAATGATAATGTCGCTTGCTGAACATTACCCAATGCCATAAATGCATGCATAATACCCCAAACCGTACCGAACAACCCGATATAAGGTGTTACAGAACCTACGGTAGCCAAAAAGGATAAATTAGCTTCTAATTTTTCTGTTTCACGGGTTAAGGCAACGCGCATACAACGTTGGGTACCTTCCATCAAGGCACCTCTATCGCCTTGGGCATTACCTTGTTTGCGAAGACGCAAAAATTCTTTAAAACCGGCATAAAATACGTGTGCAATGCCTGATACATTTGAGCCACGGCCATTTAAGCTCTCGTATAATTTACCCAAATCACCGCCTGACCAAAATTGTTCCTCAAACATCTGCATCGCTTTACGTGCATTACGCATAAACCAAGCACGTTGAAAAATAACCGTCCAAGAAAGGATCGATAAAACAAGCAGGAATACCATGATTGCTTTAACAAGCATGCTGGCGTTGGCAAATAAACCCCATAATGACATATCGGTGGCCACTATAAATCTCTCCACAGTGAATCAAAACAACAATTATACCCCTTGTAAATAAGCTGCGATGACATTCCTTATTTACAAGGGATAAGTATAAATTTGCGGATATTACTATAACGTGAGCCGCGTTGAAATAATAGCACGATTTTGCGTATATGGTATAAAAAGCAGAGTAGCTTGATTGCACTACTCTTTACGTGCCGTGGCTCGTCCGAGGCCTGAGGTATCGACTCGTTTTTTGCTGATTTCACCTCTCCCCTTTGTGGGAGAGGTCGACCGCGCTTTAGCGCGGGCGGGTGAGGGGGAGATCTTTCTACGTAGAAATAATAGTCATTGAACTTGAGTTTTTCTCTTCGTAGCTTCCCCTCACCCTCGCAAGCTGCGCTTGCATTTCCCTCTCCCACAAGGGGAGAGGGGTTAAAAAAGCGAGTCGATTGGCGCGTTGGAAATAGGAGTTACTCCATTAATGACTATACCACCTAGCTATCTCGAAAGGAAGTTGCCTTGCTTTTTTGCTGGTGAATAGACCAATATGCCCTGTTGGTAGAGAAAATGCTGTGTAATTTTTGCTACCTACATGATGTTCAAGCGCCTGAGAGGAGCTAGGGGGGACAAGGTAATCATAATGAGCATAAATATTCAATAACGGCATGCTCAGTTGCTTTAAATCAACCCGTTCTTGGCCAATCATTAACTCACCTTTAATTAATTGGTTTTGCTGATAAAGGGCGGTTGCAAATTGACGAAATGTTTCGCCCGCTAAATCGGGCGTATCATATAACCATTTTTCCATTAAATGGTATTGTTGATACCGTGTAGAATCATAAGGATTTTGTAATAGTTCTAGCCAGGTTGGATTTAACCAACGATTGAGTTTCAACATTAATAATAATTGATTTAATAAAGCACCAGGAATATTACCGAGTGTATCAACCCACATATTGACATCTACATAGCGTACAATGCGCGATAAAATATTATCAGGAGTGTGAAAATCGACAGGTGTTACCAAGGTAATTAATTTATTAATATAATCTGCTCTAAGCGCACTGTAACATAATGCAAATACACCACCTTGACACACGCCCATTAAATTAATTTTAGAGGCATGACTGTGCTCTTTAACTTTCATGACACAGCGATCTAATAAACCTAAAATATAATCTTGTAGAGTTAAATTTTTATCTTCTTTTGTAGGATAACCCCAATCAATAAGATATATCGGTATCCCTTGTGCTAATAAACCTCGTAAAAAAGAACATTCAGCTTGTATATCTAAAATATATGGCCGATTAACTAAAGCATAAACAATTAATAGCGGGGGCATATTCACTTTTGGGTGCGTTGGCTCGTAGCAATATAATTTAAGCTTATTTTCTTGGTAGATAATATGGCGTACTGCGTGATTGATTTCAGGCAACTCTAAAAATGCTTGCATGAGAAATTACTTACAATTTGCAGGTTTAAATAGACATAACGTAGCATTGATTTGATCAGCAAACCATTTTGCCCCTTCATCCTGGGATAAGAACTCGTAGTAATGACGCTCCATAGTAGATACCCATTGTTTATATAATTCGTAGTTGTATTTACTAAAAAAAGGCGCCATAGAAAATAATTGAATGACTACTTGAGCATAGATCTGACTCAACTGTTGCAGCTGAATAAAACAAGGTTGTTGAGTAAATGGCGTGTGATAGAACATATTTTTCTACCAATTATTAAATGGAGGAACTTCCCTCTCCCGCAAAGTGGAAGAGGGAGGTTAATCTCAACTAAACAGGGGTCTTTTCCACTTCCTTAATACTTAAGCGGATACGACCTTGACGATCAACTTCTAATACCTTAACTTTTATCACTTGGCCTTCTTGTAATACATCGTTAACATTCTCAATACGTTCTTCACTAATTTGAGAAATATGTACTAAACCATCTTTGCCAGGTAAGAAATTAACAAAGGCACCAAATTCAACGATGCGCACAACGGTACCATCATAAATTCTACCGACTTCGGCATCAGCAGTGATGAGTTCGATACGACGTTTAGCTTCTTCACCTGCTTCACGATTAACGGAAGCAATTTTTATTACGCCTTCGTCATTAATATCGATCGTTGCACCTGTTTCTTCTGTTAATGCACGAATGGTCACGCCACCTTTACCAATCACGTCCCGTACTTTATCAGAAGGGATACGCAAAGTAATAACACGTGGTGCAAATTCAGATACAGATTGTCTTGGTGAAGGTAATACTTGATTCATAATACCTAAAATATGCAAGCGACCGTCTTTAGCTTGATCTAAAGCCACACGCATAATTTCTTCTGTAATACTTTGGATTTTAATATCCATTTGCAATGCGGTAATACCTTGAGAGGTACCAGCAACTTTAAAGTCCATATCACCTAAGTGATCTTCATCACCTAAAATATCAGTTAACACAGCAAAATGATCATCTTCTTTAATCAATCCCATCGCAATACCAGCAACCGGTGCTTTGATAGGTACGCCAGCATCCATTAATGCCAAGCTAGTACCACAAACGCTTGCCATGGAGCTTGAACCGTTGGATTCTGTAATTTCAGAAACCACGCGCAATACATATGGGAAAGACTCTGCATTGGGTATAACCGCTTGAATACTGCGTTTTGCCAAACGACCATGACCAATTTCACGACGTTTTGGTGATCCAACCATACCCACTTCACCAACAGAATAAGGTGGGAAGTTGTAATGAAGCATAAAGGGCTCTTTGCGCTCACCGTCAATCGCATCAATCGTTTGTGCGTCTTTATCAGTACCTAATGTCGCTACGACCAATGCTTGTGTCTCACCACGTGTGAATAAAGCAGAACCATGAACACGCGGTAAAATACCCACATCGATGTAAATGGGTCGCACTGTTTTTGTATCACGCCCATCAATACGTGGTTTACCTGTAATAATTTGATGACGAACAATTCTATATTCCGCGTTTTCAAAAATACTCGTCACTTGTTTAGCTGTGATGACAGGATTAGCTGTAGGGTCTGTGTCATTAACTAGCGTCAAAGCCTTATTGCGAGCAACTTCTATTGCGCTTTGTCTAGCTTGTTTTTCAGGAATGCTATAAGCAGCAATAATATCTGCTTCAACTAATGCAGTAACTTGTTGTAATAATGTACTATTTACTGGTGGTGCTTGCCATTCCCACTTGGTTTTACCCGCTTCAGCTGCAAGTTCTTCAATAACTTGAATAGGTACTTGCATGTGCTGATGACCAAATTTTACAGCGCCCAACATAATAGCTTCTGGTAATTCTTTTGCCTCAGACTCTACCATTAATACGCCTTGTCTCGTACCAGCAACCACTAAATCTAAAGAGGAATCTGCAAGTTGTTTTAACGAAGGATTCAATACATATTGACCATTGATATAGCCTACACGCGCCGCGCCAACAGGCCCATGGAATGGAATACCCGAAATGGCTAATGCAGCTGATGCGCCTATAATAGCTGGAATATCAGCGCTAACTTCAGGATTAACCGATAAAACGGTGGCAAGAATTTGTACTTCGTTTTGAAATCCTTCAGGAAATAAAGGACGCAAAGGTCTGTCAATTAAACGTGAAATTAATGTCTCAATTTCAGAAGGACGACCCTCTCGTTTAAAAAAGCTACCCGGAATACGGCCTGCAGCATAAGTACGTTCCTGATAATGCACAGATAAAGGAAAAAATCCTTTTGACTCGCCAGCTTCTTTCACGCCAACGACAGTCACCAACACAACAGTCCCATCAATGTTAATAACGACAGCACCTGTTGCTTGTCTTGCAATAATACCTGTTTCTATAGAAACGGTACGCCCACCATATTCAAACGTTTTAATTATGCCACTCACCAGAATTTATCCTTTAGCCTACTACTGTTAAAAATTGCCTTAGCGACGAATACCCAAACGAGCGATCACATCAAGATATAATTTGATGTTAGTACTCTTTAAGTAATCGAGTAATTTACGTCGTTTGCTAACCATACGTAATAAACCTCGGCGGGAATGATGATCGTGGTTATGTGCTTTTAAATGCTCAGTTAACTGCTCAATACGTGCAGATAACAGGGCAACTTGCACTTCTGAAGAACCCGTATCACCAGAAAAACGTTGAAAACCTTCGATAATTTGCTTTGAACTCTCAGCATTTAATGCCATGAAATAATTCCTCAATTCACTCTAAACGATATACTGGGCTGCGCAAGCCGCTCAGCGAAATAGGGTATTCTAACTAGGACTGATGAAAATAACAATCCTTTTTGAGGAATAGGGTTAGCAATACAACCCAAGGCCATAGGTAACATAGAGATAGCGTCATTGTGAGGAACGAAGTGACGCTATCAATCATTTATCAATGTGTTACCCGTCTACCCGGTTTGTACCAGCTTGGCTGGGTGGAATTGCCACATAAAGATAATAAGTTGATTGAACAACTACTAAATAAGGAGTAAAATAATATTTTCGCATTGCATATAATAGGTAACGGTACGTGATTGAGCAAAAGAGCGATCGAACCACTAAGCCAGAAGTTCATCAATCTACCTGGACAATTGTGCGTGAAGTACCAGCGCAAACACCAGACCAAGGAACCTCTAGCAATGCCCCAACGCCCCAAGCCCCCCCACAACTAGTGGGGATCAAATTTTCAAATGTAACAAATCGCAGCGATAAGCCTGGCGGGCAAAACAACAATGGCGTCTACTTTGGGATCTATCACGAGGGTGAAGGCGGAGACAGAATAGAATACCTATTTAAGCGCGGAGTTAACGGCAATCCGGGCCACACCATTGCAGAATATGTCGCATCTCAGTTTTATCAAGAAATGATCCCAGGATACGCTGCGAAATGCGTATTGGCTTTTGCACCAGCGCCAAGCACAATAGCTCCAGGCGATGTTGTTGATGTACAAGCTCCTGGTCCTTTCAGCAGTAGCTCCTCCACCAGTATCAGGGCAACCGCACATGCCACAGAAGCAGCTATTGACACTGTATACGTAGGCTCAGAATTTGAATTAGATGAGCGCGGCGAAAGCCGATACCTAGGTTCCTGTAGTCTTAATGGGAAGAAAAAGAGAACACGCTACACCGATATAGCAGGCGCAAATAATCTGATTGCTCACCGCGGTCAACCAAATTTTGGATTAGAGAAAACTCTCGCCTACGTAATATGGGCTGCTGACAATGATACCCACAGCGATAACATGGGCGCCCTAATGACAGTTAGAGACCGGGACGGATATAGAACCCCCTCTAGGGCTCAGAAAATTGATCATGATTTTAGTTTTTATAAATTAGATGATGAAATAATTGATCCATTTAACCCATTTGCCGTAGCTCCTATTACATTATCAGGAAATGGTATTGCATTTCAGCCTACTAATCACGCCGCAGATTATGCTCATTTTAATCACGGAGAATTTTACTTTAGTGATGAATTTTTGCATGAATTAGATTTAATTTGTAGACAAGATGAAGAAGAACTTAAGGAAAAAATTAAAACCAATTTTAGTAGATCTCTAGCAATCGTTGCTAAAACTTATCAAGCAACAGTATCTAATAAAGAAGAAGGTACAAAGATCGCAATTCTAGCCTTAACAGCATTTGCTAAACATACGGGTGTCAATGCTACTGAGATAGCCGGATGGATGACTGCTGGCGCTGATACCGCAAAGCTAGAAGAATTAACCAAAAATACAGCAGACTATTTGACAAATAAAATGGTCAATAGGTGGAAATCTATAAGTAAGCTCCGTGATAAGTTGTTGCTTGCAAAACATATTGCTGCCTCACCTGACTACGAAGATATGATTAAAACAAATTGGTTCGGTATTGGTAGACCAAGATTAGGTAATGAAGCAAAACTATTAGAAGCTATGCGAGCACTAGAAGCCCCTACCCAACAATCACAAAATCCAGTAAATTTTTCTCAAATTAAAAATAAGTTAAAAGATGCAGAATACGCTACCACGCTTATATCAATTTTAAAAAATGTTCATCAAAACCATTTAAACAATGATCAAAGAAGAGCAGCACTAGTTGAAATTGCAGAATGCTTAGCTGAACATGCTGTTTACAAATACAAACATTTCCAGCGCAATAAAATTACTGATAAACAACGTGGCTTAATGGCGATAATCGATTTATTTAAAGAGGCGCAACCACCAACTGTTGAAGCTATTAAAAAAATTGTCCAAGAATATCCTTTAATGTATCAAAGTTGGGGTCGTACTCTACGAAAATACTTTGGATTTAACACAGCCAGTACCACAGAGCGATTAGTTGCTAATTTGATGAATATACTTCCTCTTCCTGCTGATGAGCAACCACCAGCACCGGTAGTACCTGCTGCCCAACAAGCAGCGCAGCCCGTAGCATCTACACGTAACACTATAAAACCAGGAGAAGAATTTTATAGAGCTGAGCAATACGTAACTGAACCAATCCCAACAACCATCGTATATCCAGAAATACGTAAACGTATGGACAAGCTCAAGTATCAAATGGATACAAGTACGAGTGATGTTAAAAAAGCAAAGCTTTTTTTTAAATGGGTTTTATTAAGAAATTTAAAAAACAATCTCGCACGAACCAAGATTGAGAAAGAAAATAATAATAATATTGTGAAAATCGGTGATGCCCCATTAACACAAATACCCAGTACATTTGGCTATCTTGAAGAGGTAAGTCTTGAGGAGAGGAAAACATATTTAGAAGACCACCCGGATATACTTAGCTCTGATGAGTTAAAGCAGGATAAAAGTACTTTTGACATCGTGAAAAAAGTAACTGAGAGACATCTAATTGATGCACAAGCTGGTTTTAGTTTAAGCCATGATACCCTATGCCGTATAGTGACTCATCTAACCGTGCTTGATAATCGTTTACAAAGACCGGCACGTTTCTATGAACACGGTCGCAATGAATCATTAAAAGTGAGTTGGTACAACAAAAGAAACTTCCTATGTGCTTTGCACCAAGCGAGTATTGAGCAAACACTTTATCTTGATGCAAATGACAATTTAGCGATTAAACCTAAACCCATTACCTACTCTAAATATGTCCAAATAGAAACAAAATGGGCTATACAAGATACACCACTTGATGCATTACCAACAGCTGACACAAGTAGTGGGTGTTCTTTTAGTAGTGAAGTCGCAGCTATTATTAAATTAGCAAAACAAAATATCCAAGAGAAAAGAGAAAAAGTCATTGCAAATATGGATTGGAGACCAAAACAAGCAGCTGTTGGTGGTTAAAATGAAGTTGCAACTATCATTAGCTTAGATAAAAAATACCCCACAGAAAATTTTACATGCTCAAGCTACTTGCACCTCTCCCCTGTGTGGGAGAGGTCGCCCGCGCTTTAGCGCGGGCGGGTGAGGGGCGGATCTATCTACGAAGAGAGATAAATAGGTAATTACCATTTCTCACTTCGTCGCTTTCCCCTCACCCTCGCAAGCTGCGCTTGCATTTCCCTCAGCCGCAAGGAGAGAGGAATGAGGTAGATCGATGGATATGCACTGCCTCTGCTAATTTTTGCTACTCATACTCATTATACAAACACTGATTAGAGCTTGACCACTCTTACGTACGCATATAAAATATAAGTACGTACATATTTATCTAAGGTCAAAAATATGCAAACCACCCTAACAGACTTACGCTCCCACCTATACCAGCGTATTGATGAACTAATAGCAACGGGTATACCTATCGAAATTAATCGTAAGGGTCATCATATAAAAATTATTTTAGAAGAGCCTCCTTCTAAATTAAATAATCTGATCCGTAGGGAAAATGTCATTGTTGGTGATCCGGAAGAGATCGTACATATTGACTGGTCAACTGAATGGAAAGGTGGGAACGATGATTTATCTTGATACTCATGTTCTGGTGTGGCTATATAATGGATTGATAGAAAAAATTTCAACCAAAGGCCAATTATTAATCGAGAAAAATGAACTACTTACTAGTCCTATAAGTATCTTAGAATTGCAGTACCTGCTTGAAATACAAAGGATAACTGTGCAATCTCAAGATATTATAAATGATTTGACAGCAAGAATAGGACTAGTTATTGATGATAATTTATTTTTCAATATTATTAAACAAAGCCTCACGATGTCATGGACACGCGATCCGTTTGATCGATTGATTGTTGCAGGCGCAGAATTGCGTGGGATTCCTTTACTAAGTAAAGATAAAATAATTCATAGCCATTGTTCTCTAGCAGTGTGGTGAACTGTATAATTGTAATTAAATGTCGATTTTTTTACATATTCATGGACAAGGAAAGTCATACTCCCTATCGCTCTCAAAAACTTGCCCGCTAACAGCTTGTGGTAATGTTGTTACGCGCTCAGGCTACTTGCCCCTCTCCTCTTTAAGGGAAAAATGTGAGGTAGATCGAAGGGTATGTACTGACTGTACCATTTTTTTCCCTTATAAAAAGGCCCCCTTTGTAAAGGAACTGCGCGAAATATGGGGAATTTGCAATCTTTCACTTATCCAAAAGTCCCTGCGAACTATGCCACACCCCTTCAAAGGGAGGTGCATTTATCAAGTAATCGTTTGCTTTGCTTAACCCAAGTTATATTTGCTCCAAACTTAGATGGAAAATACTTTATGAACTATCTTTTAGAACTTAGGATATATCGCCTTTCTCATTTTTTTAACTGGCTTGACCATCAGATTGCGTATGTCGTAATTTAAGTGAGCGCATTGGCGTATGAGGAACTATAGAGGCATCAACACTTTGTATTGGTGAGAAGCTCTGATTTTTCCAAATAGGGGTTAGTAAAGTGGCATTAAATAGCCTCACCGTTTTGCAATGAACCATATAAAGCTAAGCGTTGCTCTTTATACTCTACTTCACGCAATAATCGGGTGCATTCTTCTTGTAGGCGGAATAAAACATAAGGGATTTGATCAACTTTGATCTTCTTATCAGTTAATTTGTTGATTACATCGGCAATTTTTAGATCTTCATTAATGATCATATGAATAACACTCCATTGTTATAGGGTTTCAATTCCATGATACTAGCTATCAAAACCCATTTTTCCTATCCATGCATAATTAATTTACTCGCCTTGTTAGCAAAATGCAATTTTTTATTAGAAGAGTGACTGCCCCTTAAATTTGCGTTAAAGCATAACCAGTTTACTTACATTGCCTGCTGCATATAGTTTTTTATCAAAAGTACCTAATGCGCCTTCGAGGCGTAATGCGAGTTCCAAGTAACATGCGTCATATGACGTTAAATCAAATTGATGGCATAGTCGATTGATTATATGGATGCATTCTGGTGTGGCAGAAAATTTATCAACTATAAAAGGTAAATTTCCCAATACCTGTAAATATTCTTGAAAATCTTGTTCACCTATTCTGCGTCGCTTTAATGCACTATTTAGCACATTGGTACATTCAAGGTAAAATATGGCTGGTACATAAATACTATATTTTTCTAAATTAGAATCTCTATTTTCTTCATCAGGTAAAATACCAGACATAATAAATGAGCTATCAACCACTAAATAATCACTCATTTTCTACCTTCATCTCGCATCTTAATGACTTCTTCCGCGGTCCCAATAGGAGCGCGCTTTTTTAATTCATTTAATTGCTTCATTACAGCCGCCTGTTTTTTCTGATAATAAAGTTCTACTGGAATAATAAAAGCGACTTCTTTATTCCGGTTAGTTAAACAGACTTCTTGCCCCTGCTGGACACTTCGAATGATTTCAGGCAAATGTGTCTTGGCCTCAAACATACCTATCTTTTGCATAGCTGACTCCTAATAAACTAGTTTATACTACTAGTTTACATGAGCTGCGCTTTATTGTCAATATGAGGCGATCACGAATGAAGACCTAACTTGATTAGTTGGAGTTTTGATAAAACAAAGTAGGTTAAATATTGAAAAAATGACTGCCATAGAGTTATATATCAATTGCCACAGTGGAAAAATTTACAAAGCCTTAGCGGCTTTCTTCAGGCGAATAACTTCTTCACTACACGTTCTAATGTTGTCCTGTAAATAATCAATTTTTGATACGTCAATTTTTTGATCACCATTTAATGAGGGATTCAACATATTTATAAACAATTTGTATAAATTGCATTTTTATGCACACTGTTCACAAACAGCAGTCCGTAGTTCAAGCGGAAATTGATCTAAATTTTTAGTAATATTTTCAAGAAAAACAATTCCTTTTTTAATTTGCTGGTAAAATTCTTGTTTAACATCATCTTTTTGCCTTCGTATTGCTTCATCAGGATTATTTCCAGTTTGTCTCGCCCAACCAGTAACTCGCTCATGAATATTATTCAGGTTATGATAAGAGGTCTCTCCATTTATTGCATGAGCTATCTTGTCACTAGATATGTTGGTTAGGCAAACAATTTTTTTTGCCCCGTAAAACTCTCGTGTTTCTTGGTGTTGAAATGTTAATTTTCCGAACTGAATTTGAGCGAAAAAGTCCTCATTCTTTTGATTTAAAGCTTGTATAATAACCTCAGCTGCTACTGCTTTACTGATACCCACTGATTCTGCCAATAAATTAATATGGTCATCTAATCTTAATATATTAAATTGTCTTGCCTCAAAGGTTATGGTAGCAAGTGTTGCATCTAATGCCTTTTGTTGCTCAAAGCGCTGCACCTTAGCGTTTAACCAATGACGTGTATTAGGTTGAGGAGTCGTTATTAATCTTTGTTGATTACGAAGGGGTTTAATAATTATATTCTGACCATCCTTATTTGCAATTAAACCTCCTGCTGTAGGCGTGAGTTTTTCACCTCGTAAAGTACTTTGTATAACTCTTGGGCCTGGTTGCATACTTTTTTTCTTTAAAAATCAAATAAAATTACAGTGTTCATCTGAAGTAAAATAGTTTAAAATGAATAAATAGAAGCTTTAATACTTATTGAAAGGAGCTAAATAATATGCCAATACTCGAATCAGCTAAAATGTTAATTAGAAAGAGCAAAGGAGCAACTATAGAGGTTCTGGATTTAGCCAATCAAGGCATTGATAATAAGGATTTAGAGGAATTAGAATCATTAATCGAAGAATCTGGTGTGGTGCATATTAATTACCTAAATTTAGAGTCGAATAATATTCATGGTGGTGCTCAGGTAAAAACGTTAGGGCGACTACCAGTAACTAAATTAAATGTTCGTCGTAATAATATTACCGACGAAGGTGCTGAGTGTATCGCTAAAAATTTATTAGTTAAAACCTTAGATATTAGTCATAACGACTTAACAGAAGCGGGGGTAAGAATTCTTACTAGCAAAAAACAACTTAATTTGACTGCGATAAATAATTATAGAGCGCCATCAACTGTTGAAAAAGAGCCGGTAGAATTAAACCTAGGGCAACTTACTGCTGGCACACAAACTCTGTTTACTAATTCACCAATTATTACTCCCCCAAAATCTGCTACCAACCAAGAAATCACACCTGAAGGACTAGCAAAAATGAGTAAGACCTTAATAGGAAACTTGGGATTACTATCAACGGATGATTGCAAAACTCTTTTGAGAAAATTAACTGAAGAGCTGGAGAAAAATAGACATTTAAAGACGTTAACTTTTTAGAATAATAACTTTTAGGATGAGCAAAGTTGAAATTGATAAGTCTACACGTAACATCAAAAATCATTGCTGCCTGTTGTAAATAACTGCAGGCCAACGCCTAATCATACGCCCCCCCTACCTCCCTTTACCGCCCTCTTTTCATAAGAGGCGACGAAATGGCTACTTCTGTTTCATCGTATTGCGACAATGTAGACTCTAGGCTGGAGTGCAAAGAAAGTCTATTATTTTCAAATTCGCTAGGTTCGGCTTGGCTACCTGGTAATTTTTTTCTACGTTGAATATCAAGGTCATCTAATATAGGATCTATTACATCTGCATTTCTCGCCAACTCCGGTGAATTATCAACTATCATTTGATTTAATATATCACCAACAACACCAAAAAATTTTTCAACAAGATGCGAACAATTTGCTTTACCGGCAGCTTTAGCAGCTTGGTAGTACAAACGAGCTGATTCAACATTTAATAAACCATGGGTAAGATCAAAAGCCATTCCCGCTTGTTGAAAATAGCAGCAAGCTACAGAATTATCTGTCGATCCTTTAGCTTTTTCTTCGTGTGCTCGAGCGCAAGCTTCTAAATCTCCAATTAATTCCTCTTTAGTCTGATAGCTTTTCCCGCTCAGCTGTCTATTCCCTAATAACAGCGAAACTGCGGCATCATTACGACGCTTTGCTAAATCAAGTAATTGTTGTATCGTTGTGGGGAAATCAACTTTAAATAACCAAGGCGTTGACGGTGTTGGCGGGACTCTATCTGTATCCACCTGAGCCTGAGAGCGAGAATAGGGAGTTGACTTCAAAGTACCGGTATTACCTTTTGAGCTGTCTTTTGGCATTTTCAAGCCCTCCTATTTTTTGATATAAATTATTTTGCAATTTGTTTAATGATAAAGTCAGTATGAAATTATAGTACTCTTCATACCCATCACTGTCTAGAAACAAAATTTGAAGATTGGATTATCGATAATCACTATGCCATAAACACCGGCCTATCAAAATGCGGCCCTTCAAAGTCATATTATTATTTTCTGTTATTTCAGCAATTCCTGCGAATTGGTTGTTGATAGTAAATAATTTTATGATGCCAGATTCAGTTATATTTTCAGGGGCAGAAAGCACCTTTCCCTGACGAAGTGCCTGTAAATCACTTTCAGGCAAGATTACGCTGGGATAAGCGGGAATACAATGCGCTACCGGTAATAAATAATGAGTTAAAAGCCTTTCAACACTGTCTGATTGCAATCTGTTATTTAATATTTCTATGGTGATAGCATCATCAATAACATAGCCACCTGTTTTGGTGCGCCGTAATGCAGTAATATGTGCACCACAACCAAGATAATTACCAATATCCTCAATTAAACTACGAATATAAGTGCCTTTACTGCAAGCAACAATTAGTTTAATTAATCCATTAGAAAAATCAATTAACTCTGATTTATAAATTGTAATTAATCGCGCTTTACGCTCGATTGTCTTTCCTTGTCTTGCCAATTTATATAACGGCTGGCCTTGATGTTTTAAGGCGGAATACATTGGAGGGACTTGTTCATAACTGCCAGTAAATTGTTTAATTGCAGCAGTAATTTTTGTTAAATCAATGGATTCGGTGGGATTTGCAGCAATGATCTCACCTTCGCTATCACCAGTTGTAGTGGTTACACCTAATTTTGCGGTGACTTCGTAGGTTTTATCGGCATTTAATAAATAACTGGAAAATTTGGTGGCTTCGCCAAAACATAACGGTAATAAACCCGTAGCAAGCGGATCAAGGCTGCCCGTGTGTCCTGCTTTTTTTTCACCTAATAAGCGCTTTACTTTTTGTAAGGCTTGATTTGAACTAAACCCGATAGGTTTATCAAGAAGGAAAATACCATCACTCATCTTTACGCGCCGCTGCATCATCAATTAATTTAGATAAATGATAGCCTTTTTCGGCTGTATCATCATAAGCAAAGGTTAATTCCGGGGTAACACGTAAGGTGATATGTTTTGCTAATTCTTTACGCAAAAAATGGCGCGCGCTTGTTAATGCAGCTATTGTAGTTTTAATCGTAAGCTCATCGCCAATCATAGTGATAAATATTTTTGCGTGGCGTAAATCTTTTGAGATATTAACGCCAGAAATAGTGACCATACCTACACGAGGATCACGCAATTCAGTTTGAATTAATTTTGCCAATTGACGACTAATTAATTCACCCACTCGATCCATACGGCTGTATTCTTTAGACATAATTCTTTTTCCGCAACTACGCTATAGTACGAGCAACTTCGATTCTTTCAAATACTTCAATTTGATCGCCTGGACGCACATCGTTGTAATTTTTCACACCGATACCGCATTCTGTACCCATACGCACTTCGTTGACATCGTCTTTAAAGCGACGCAAGGATTCAAGCTCACCCTCATAAACGACTACGCTATCACGCAACACACGAATTGGGCTATGGCGCTTCACAGCACCCTCTACCACCATACAACCTGCAACAGCGCCAAGTTTAGCAGAGTGGAATACTTCGCGAACCTGAGCAAGACCAATAATTTGCTCACGAATCTCTGGTGATAACATACCGCTTAATACGGATTTGACACGATCAATAGCATCGTAAATCACGCTAAAGTAATTAGGCTCTATACCTTCTTCAGCGAGAATACGGCGGGAGGTTGCATCAGCACGCACATTAAAGCCAATTAACATGGCATTGGATGCTAAACATAAGTTCACATCGGTCTCGTTAATAGCGCCAACACCGCGACCTAAAATATTCACTTTCACTTCATCAGAAGAGAATTGTAATAAGGCATCACATAAAGCTTCAACGGAACCTTGTACGTCCGCTTTTAATACGATAGATAAAGTACGTACGCCAGCGGCACCCATATTTTCAAAACCTTGGGTTTTAGCTGCTTTTTGTCGTGCTAACTTCACATCACGGAATTTACCTTGACGGAATAAGGCAATTTCACGCGCCTTACGCTCATCACTGACGACAACCGCATCATCACCAGAACTTGGTGTACCGGATAAACCTAATACTTCAACAGGAACAGAAGGGCCTGCTTTATCAACGCTATGACCATGCTCATCAAACATGGCGCGAATGCGACCGTATTCTAAACCTGCTAATAAAACATCACCTTTTCGTAAAAGACCTTCTTGTACCAAAATGGTTGCCACAGTTCCGCGACCTTTATCTAAGCGCGATTCAACGACAACACCATGGGCTGGGCCATCAGCAGGTGCTTTTAATTCTAATATTTCAGATTGCACTAAAATGGAGTCTAATAATTCATCAATGCCTTGTCCTGTTTTAGCAGAAACACTTACAAAAATATTTTCACCACCCCATTGTTCGGCAATAACATTATGTACTGATAGTTCATTACGCACGCGATCAAGGTCAATACCCGGTTTATCAATTTTATTCACGGCAACAATAATTGGCACTTTTGCAGCGCGAGCGTGCTGAATTGCTTCAACAGTTTGTGGCATAACGCCGTCATCAGCAGCAACCACTAACACTACAATATCCGTACAATGTGCACCACGGGCTCGCATCGCAGTAAATGCAGCGTGGCCTGGTGTATCTAAGAAAGTAATTTTACCGCGTGATGTTTCAACGACATACGCACCAATATGCTGCGTAATACCGCCCGCTTCACCAGCGGCCACTTTGGCGCGACGAATATAATCGAGTAAAGACGTTTTACCATGATCAACGTGACCCATAATTGTCACAACCGGCGCACGTGCCACAAATTCGCCTTTATTTTGTAATAAATCAGCTGCTAAGGATTCTTCTAAAGCATTTTCTTTAAGCAGTTTAACTTTATGGCCTAATTCTTCTACAACAATTGCAGCAGTCTCTTGATCAATGATTTGATTAATTGTCGCCATTGCGCCTAATTTCATCATCACTTTAATAACTTCAGCTGCTTTAACTGCCATGCGCTGTGCTAATTCTGCCACAGAAATACTTTCAGGAATTGCAATTTCACGAACCTGCGGCACTATGGGTTTAGCAAAACCATGCATATTAGCTGCTGTATTGGTTTTATTAGCGTGTTGATGAGATTTACGTCTGCGACGGCGACGCACCGCCACTTCATCAAATTCACCTTCCTCACCATCATCACGTAATAATGTCAGGCGGGGATTAGGTTTAACGATATTGGTTGAAGCAGCTCGACGTTTATTTTCACGTGCTTTTCTTTCGCGTGCTAAATCTTCTTCAAGGTTTTTATCAGCTTGACGTTTGTGGGCAGCAGCGGTTTTTTCGCGCTTTTCTTCTGCCGACTCAACAACTTCTCCTACAGCGGGAGCGCTGACCAGTTCAGGCGTTTCAAGAACAGCTTCTTGAGCAGTAATTACTTCAAGCGTAGGTGTTGCTTCTGTGACGGGTGTCACCTCTTCCATAGGTACGTTTTCCACATTAAGTGGTTCGTTGCTAGCAGGCGCTTCACCCTCTGCTGGCACACCAGGAGTCGTCGCACGTTGTTGGTAGGTGCGTTTTTTTCGCACGACTACGCTAACTTTAGTGGCCTTGCCTTGAGTATTTACAGTAACTTCAGAAACTTGTTTACGACGTAACGTAATTTTTTTAGGTTCTGTCCCTTCTTTATCATTACGCTGTAAATAGGCAAGTAATTTACGTTTTTCTGCTTCGCTCACAGGTTGATCAACATCCCATTGATGTTGATTTTTATCCGTATCAGTTCCATACAGCGCGTCATTTAATTGCTTAATTAACGTTTCAACTGGAATACCTACATCTTGTGCAAGTTGTTTGACAGTAGTTATCTCTGCCATAAAAAGATCTCCCTCACCACACGCTTACTCGAACCACGGTTTTCTTGCGGCCATAATTAACGTTGCAGCTAATTTAGTATCAACACCTGTTGCTTCAACAACTTCATCTACAGCTTGTTCAGCTAAATCTTCTTGCGTCACAATGCCTTTTGATGCGAGTTGATAAGCGATATCAGAAGTCATTCCCTCTAAAGCCAATAAATCTTTGGCCGGTTGTGCACTATGTAGCATTTCTTCGCTAGCAATCGCTTGGGTTAATAAACAATTTTTTGCGCGTTGTCGCAACTCATCAATAATTTCTTGATCAAACCCTTCAATTTCTAACATTTCCTCAACAGGAACATAAGCAATTTCTTCTAAACTCGTAAAGCCTTCCTCGACTAAAAGAGCCGCCACATCTTCTTCCACATCTAATTTATCAATAAAAAGTTGTTTAGTTGTTTCTGCTTCATTGGCACTTTTAGCAGTCGCCTCTTGCTCTGTCATTACATTTAATTCCCAGCCGGTTAATTCACTAGCCAAACGAACGTTTTGTCCATTACGACCGATAGCTTGTGACAATTGATCTTCGCGCACAGCGACATCCATGGTATGAGCATCTTCATCCATAACAATGGAAGCAACTTCTGCAGGAGCCATCGCATTGATCACAAATTGTACTGAATCGCTATCCCATACAACAATATCGATGCGCTCGCCACCTAATTCAGCAGAAACAGCTTGTACACGTGAACCACGCATACCGACACAAGCGCCTACTGGATCAATACGGCCATCATTGGTTTTAACAGCAATTTTAGCGCGCACTCCAGGATCACGGGCAGCACTTTTAATTTCAATTAATTCTTCAGCAATTTCAGGTACTTCTACTTTAAATAATTCACTCAACATACCTGGAGCTATGCGGCTTAATGTTAATTGTGGGCCTCTAGTTTCTATAGTTGCATTCACTAACAGGGCGCGCAATCTATCACCGGAACGTACCGCTTCACGTGGTAACATATCGGCACGCTTCAAGAAGGCTTCTACACCCTCACCCATATCAATAATAATCCCTTCTCGACTCACTTTTTTGACGGTGCCAGCAACCAGTGTATTTATTTTGTCTTGATAAGCTTCAACAACACGCATGCGCTCTGCTTTGCGTAATTCTTGCGCTATCACTTGTTTAGCTGTTTGTGCCGCAATTCGACCAAAATCTACAGAAGGCATTTGCTCTTGAATCACTTCTCCCACTTTGGCAGAAGGTTTACGCAACAAAGCTTCTTCTAACGTTAACATGATATGAGGATCATAATCTTCGCTATTTTTTTCTTCGCTACTAATTATCGTCCAACATTGAAAAGTTTCATAATTTCCTGTATCGGGATCGATTACAACACGCACATCGATATCCTGACCAGCTCGCTTACGCGTAGCCATTGCTAAAGCGGTTTCAATCGCCGATAAAATAACTTGTTTGGTAACACGTTTCTCATTAGAAACAGCATCGACCATAAATAAAATTTCTTTGCCCATAGCACAGCCTCAACTTATCTTTTTTTGGGGAGATCCCACTCTGGAACCACCCTCGCCTTTTCAATGTTATCAAAACTTAACGTGATCTGCTCGTTATCTACCATTATTATTATTTGCAATCCTTCAACAGCAACCAGCTGGCCCGTATAATTGCGTCGTCCATCCACTGGTAATCGTGTGGTCAGCTTAATACGATGCCCCACAAAACGCTCATAATGCGCTTTTTTAAACAACAATCTATCTAGCCCAGGTGATGATACTTCCAAATGATAGGCCTGTGGTATAGCATTTTGCACTTCTAATAAACCACTCAATTGGTGGCTTATCTGTTGCAACTCGCCAACGGTAATCCCTTTCTCACCATCTGCATAAACTCTGATCAGCAACTTACCCTGATAAGCATGCACTTCAATGCCTACGCATTCATACCCCATCCCTTCAATGGTAGGTTCTAGGAGCTGTTGTAACTCATTTGCCGTAACACTCATTACTCTGCCCACCCCACCAAAAACCACATAGCAAAAAGCCCCATACGGGGCCTTAATTATTATTTGGTAGCGGGGGCAGGATTTGAACCTACGACCTTCGGGTTATGAGCCCGACGAGCTGCCAGACTGCTCCACCCCGCAACTGAGAGAGTCAGTATACACATCATAGAATTCCATAGCAAGTAAGATTTTTTTGCCCAAATGCTTATACCGTGTTACAATGCCGCCTTTTAGATAGGGTGGAGTAAGGCCAGTGAATAAGATCATACAAGCCGTTGAACAGGAACAACTCAAACAAAATATTCCTGTATTTACTACCGGTGATACCGTGATTGTACAAGTTCGTGTCCAAGAAGGCGATCGTGAACGCTTGCAGGCTTTTGAAGGCATTGTTATTGCCCGCAGAAACCGTGGCGTCAATTCTTCTTTCACCGTACGTAAGATATCTCATGGTGAAGGTGTAGAACGTGTTTTCCAAACTCACAGTCCTTTAATTAAGGAAATTGTGCTCAAGCGTCGTGGTGATGTTCGTAAAGCGAAATTATATCATCTACGCAAGCTGAGTGGTAAAGCAGCACGTATTCGTGAAAAATTGGTTACAAATAATAAAAATGAAGTTGCGGCTGTTAACGACCAAGATGCTGCTAACGAAGAGCAATTGGGTTAGATTGTACTTATTGTAGCCTTGATGAAATGAAGCAAGGCTACAATAGCATCACATAAATTACGAATAAAATTGCATGTTCCACATCGCGCTATTCCAACCAGAAATCCCTCCTAACACCGGTAACATTATTCGCCTTTGCGCTAATACGGGCTGTTATTTACACCTTATTCATCCACTGGGCTTTAACTTAAATGATAAACACGTTAAACGCGCTGGGTTGGATTATCATGATCTCACCAAAGTTATTGAACACGCTACTTTTGACGAATTTTTACAACACGTTCACAACCAACGGATTTTTGCCTGTTCTACTAAGGGCACCCGCTGTTATGCAGACGTAAAATATCAACCCGATGATGTTTTATTATTTGGTCCTGAAACCAAAGGATTATCAAAAGAAATATTGGCTACTTTACCCTCCGATCATATTTTACGTATTCCCATGCAAGCGAATAATCGTAGTTTAAATTTATCCAATGCAGCTGCGGTTATTGTATATGAAGCCTGGCGTCAATTAGAATTTATGATGTAAACATCAAAACGCATTTGGGGCGTTTTAATCATATGATGTGGTTTTATATCTTCTAATAAAGGGGCGTGCAATGGTCTTTTTACCACTACTCTTTTTTTAGCAAATTGTAATGCTGTAGTTAATAAATTATCTGAAAATTCCTCGTCGTGTAATAAATAATGCAATACTTGCATTTCTTTTTTCACGAGCGCTGTTTTTTGTCTTGAGGGAAACATCGGATCTAAATAAATCACATCCGGTTTTTGTTCAAATGATAATGACTGTAAATAATCAATTCCCTCTTGTTGCACGCACTGCATACGAGCAATAACTACTGCTAATTCTTGCTGTAAACTAGCGCGTTGCACCCCATCATTTAATAAAGTAAAAATAACCGGGTTGCGCTCCACTAAGGTTACTGGACAACCTAATTCTGCTAATAAAAAACTATCGCGACCTAAACCTGCCGTAATATCAATAACGGTAGGATAGTAATTTGGTTTAATACCAATCGCTTTAGCTATTGGCTGGTTTTTACCATGCGATTTACGCCGCCAAGTAAATGCTTCGCTGGCAAAATCAACTTGCAGTGGTTTCATAGGAGCTAATTGCGAAATACTTAAACCAATGCCGTTTTCATCACAGACAACATAGGCTGCATAACACGTATCCATGTGCGTAACCACAGTAAGATTAAGCCGGTGCGATAATTCATCAGCCACTTTTTGTTGCTCTGGAGTAGCAGCAAATAGCGCTATGGAGAGTTGTTGTTGGTTCATGATCATGTTATTTTACGGTGTCTGCCTATTATAAAGAGTATATCGCATGAATTGGTTAGTAGACACTTATACCGAGGTCGGCATTGCCACCGCCTATGAAACCACAGGTATTTTACATGAAGAGCAAAGTGTATATCAGCATATCAAAGTGTATAGCAGCACACAATTTGGTCATATTTTAACCTTAGATCATATTATTCAACTCACCGCACGTGATAACTTTTTTTATCATGAAATGCTGGCACATCCTGCCATTTATAAGCATAAAAATCCACAACATATCGCTATTATTGGTGGTGGAGATTGTGGCGTATTGCATGAAGTGTTAAAACATAATGATATTGAAAAAATCACTCAAATTGAGCTTGATGCACGAGTCACTACCGTATCGGCTATCTATTTTCCCGAATTATGTATAAGCAATACTGATCCAAGAGCCGAGTTGATTTTTGCTGATGGTATTGTATGGATGCAACAAGCGCAAGCCCAATCACTCGATATTATTATTGTTGATTCCACTGATCCCATTGGCGCGGCAGAGGAATTATTTGGTAAAGCATTTTACCAACAATGTTATCGGGTATTAAAACCGGGTGGGATTATTGTGCACCAAAGCGAGTCACCACTGACTCATTTAACGATGATTCAACAGATGCAGCAAAAAATGCGAGAAGCTGGCTTTACAGAATGCCAAACCTTACATTTTCCAGCACCTTGCTATCCTACCGGTTGGTGGACTTGTACGCTAGCAAGCAAAGATCATGACCTTAACTACTACCGACGGGAAGCAGCTGACAGGCAAGATTTTACCACGCAGTACTATAATGCCAACACGCATCAAGCCTGTGGCTTATTGCCACCTTATTTGAGCAAAGGGCTCACCAAAAAAAATACGGGGTAAAAACCCCGTATTCTTATTTCGGTTACATGGACATAACGCTATTAGCGCCAGCCACCGCGACCGCCGCCGCCGTTTCCACCACGACCGCCGCCACCACCGCCGCCTTCACCACGCTCTTTTTCTTGAGCGAAGTTAACGCGTAACGGACGACCATCTAATTCTTTACCATCCATTGCTAAAGCAGCTTGTGCAGCTTCTTTAGTAGCGAATGTAACAAAACCAAAACCGCGCGAACGCCCCGTTTCTCTATCTTCAATCACTTTGCATTCTTCAATCGAACCAAATTGGCCGAAAGCTTGTTCAAGATTAGACTGCTTAGTTCCAAAAGAAAGATTACCAACAAACAATTTATTCATTTCACTCATCCTAAAAGGCAATTACAAAAAAGACATTCTTTAGTAGACTAAAAATTCTTTCATCTTTGATAACAGTGAACTGAAACAGAGAATCGAGCTTTACTTTCCGGCTGTCGAACGGTAGGCTAGGAACCCCAGCTCTTTCAGGGTAGCCCATTTGAACTCGCATTGCAAGAACTACCTGTGCGGCAAAGCGTCATAATAGGCTTATTACTAGTTTGTAACCCGCCCCCAATACCCTGTGGTATAGGGTTTAGTTAACTTTTTTTAGCCTTAAATCGTAATGCTTTTGGGTCTAGTATTGCCACATCAGGAATTGGCCGAATATTAGGCTGATTGTATTTATCAAATGCTTCACCATTGAGCTCACTTTCAGTAATAATCAGTATGGATTTTAGACCTAATTTATCCAAATTCTCTCTTGCATTTTTATAAGCTTTTTCGTCTGGTACGATCATAAAATCAAATAAAGGATTTTTTATGGTGCTTTTGTAAGTAAAAAGTGAAGTGAATTTGAAATAGTTATTCGTTTTTTCCTCAGTTTGTAGGAGCTGGATTGGAATTTTTTCTTGGTATACAAAATAAGTTCCCATTCCCAAAAAACATTGTTTTAACTTTGTTAAATGGGCAAGGTGTTTATAGCCAAGGACAAAACCATATATCCCATAATTCTCACTAAATTCAGGAGATAAGGAAACATAAATTCTGTTACGATGATGATCCATATCAGTAGAAGAAGGAGCACCCGTTTTTTCGGCTTCTACTATGTTACCATCTTTTAGTATGTGCCAAGGATATCTTGAAACGTGATAAAATTCTGGCAATATAGAAAAATCTGGGTTTTCTGCACCAATAGCCCGTTCAACTTTTTCCCAAACAGCCAAATTTTCACGATGCGCCAGAACACAAAGTTCATTTTCAGGATTAGATGCTATTGTAGTGAAGCATTGCCTAAATAAATCAGCACGTTCATTCGCTGAAAGGATTTCTTTTTCTGGTGGTGTAGCAGATCCTATCATTTTAATTGGGGCGGTGAGCTTTTTAAGAAATTGCTTTTCTTCCGTTGAGCATTTTGTTCTTGAATGATAATAAAACAAATACGTTTGTAACATTTCATATTCTTCTTGAACAGATAATTCATCATCTTTCATAAAACTCTCATTTTTTTCACTGAAGTTGCAATAATGGTTTTAAGAGAACATTATATCATTTTAATAGTTTGCAAACTAGCATTTTTCTCAAATGACAGCTCATTAGCAAAACAGCCACGCTATTGACTATTCCCTGTTTCCGGCATAGTGTTTATTATCTTAAACAACTATGTGCTTCTTGGAGCAACCCCGCCATGACCATTCTCTATTGGGTGTCTGGTATCATCGCTGCCCTGCTATTTATTTACCTGCTTATTGTTCTTATTAAACCGGAGCTATTTTCGTGACAATCAATGCCATAGAACAGGTCGTTCTGTATATCCTCATTCTACTTATCCTTATTAAGCCTGTGGGTTGGTATATCGCGCGGGTCATCCAGGGGCAGCCTGCTTGGATCAATCAATTGGGGCGACCGATTGAAAATGGCATTTATCGTTTATGTAGAATTGATGCCACAGCAGAAATGAACTGGAAGCAATATACTCTGGCTGTGCTGCTATTTAATTTGCTCGGTATTTTCATAGTTTTTATCGTACAAATCACTCAGGCTTCGTTACCGCTCAATCCACAACAATTTCCCAATATTACCTGGGATTCAGCCCTTAATACGGCTATTAGTTTTGTAACGAATACCAATTGGCAAGGTTATAGTGGTGAAACAACCATGAGTTATTTCACACAAATGCTAGCTTTGACTGTACAAAACTTTTTATCAGCCGCGACAGCACTTGGCGTTCTATTTGCGTTGATTAGAGGGTTTGCTCGACATGATACAACAAATCTTGGTAATTTTTGGGTCGATGTCACACGCTCCGTATTATATATTTTATTACCACTCGCTTTCATTTTTGCTATTTTATTTATAAGCCAGGGTGTTATCCAAAATTTTTCATCTTATCTAGAGGTGCAAACTTTACAAGCTGGCGCACAACCACAAGTTATTCCCATGGGCCCTGTTGCTTCTCAAGAGGCAATTAAAATGATCGGCACCAATGGTGGTGGCTTTTTTAATGCCAATTCAGCCCACCCTTTTGAAAACCCAACTCCATTTAGTAATTTTTTACAAATGTTGGCTATTTTCTTAATTTCTGGCTCATTATGCTATACCTTTGGCAAGTTGATTGGTGATGTAAAGCAAGGTTGGACCTTACTTACTACCATGACACTCATATTTATATTGATGGCATTTATTGCAATTTATGCTGAACAGCAAGGTAATCCTTTCCTGAGCACAGCTCATGTTGATCAAACGGCCAATCAGTTACAAGCAGGCGGCAATATGGAAGGTAAAGAAACGCGTTTTGGCATTACCTGCTCCGCGTTATTTGCCACAATTACCACAGCTTCTTCGTGTGGCGCGGTTAATGCGATGCATGATTCGTTTACACCCATTGGTGGCTTAGTGCCTTTATGGTTAATACAACTTGGTGAAGTTATTTTTGGTGGTGTTGGCTCAGGGCTTTATGGCATGTTAATTTTTGCTGTATTAGCCGTATTTATTGCTGGCCTTATGGTAGGACGTACACCAGAATATTTAGGCAAAAAAATTGAAGCATTTGAAATGAAAATGGTTTCAATAACTATTTTAATTATCCCTTTTTTGGTTCTGCTTGGCACTGCTATCGCGGTAATGACGCCACAAGGAGTGGCTGGTATTGCCAATCTCGGCGCACATGGATTTAGTGAGATTTTATATGCTTTTTCTTCAGCAGCCAATAATAATGGCAGCGCATTTGCTGGATTATCAACTAATACATTATTTTATAATTTATTATTAGGCATAGTCATGTTTTTAGGGCGTTTTGGCACTATTATTCCCGTGCTTGCTATCGCTGGCTCTTTGGCCACCAAAAAACGACTAGCGACAACTAGTGGATCATTACCAACCCATGGGCCTTTGTTTATCGTTTTATTAATTGGCACCATTTTATTGGTCGGTGCTTTAACCTATTTTCCCGCCTTAGCATTAGGCCCAATTGTTGAGCAAACAATGCTCCTAGTAAGCCATTAATTAAGGAGAGTTTTTTGTGGATCCCAAAATAAATAATTCTGGATTGTTGGATTGGGCTTTGATTAAACCCGCCATAATTGATTCAATAAAAAAATTAGCTCCTCAAATACAACTGCGCAACCCCGTCATGTTTGTAGTATATATCGGCAGTATTTTAACTACCTGTCTCCTTTTTGCGGCATTGTCAGGAAAAGAAGAGGCGCCAGCTCAATTTATTTTAATGGTCTCGCTTTGGTTATGGTTTACTGTTCTATTTGCAAATTTTGCTGAAGCATTGGCAGAAGGCCGTAGTAAAGCGCAAGCAGCTTATTTACGAAACGCTAAAAAAGAAATTTCAGCAAAAAAATTAAAACAACCTCATTATGGCGCCTCTTATGAAGCAGTTAATGGCAGTGAGTTAATCAAAGGCGATGTGGTGCTTATTGAGGCACAGGAATTAATTCCTGGCGATGGTGAGGTTATTGAGGGCATTGCAACGGTTGATGAAAGCGCAGTAACAGGTGAATCCGCTCCAGTAATTCGTGAATCAGGCGGTGATTTTAATGCAGTAACCGGTGGAACACGAGTATTGTCCGATTGGCTAGTGGTACGAATTACTGCAAATCCAGGCGAGGCTTTTCTCGATCGTATGATTAGCATGGTAGAAAATGCTAAACGCCAAAAAACACCTAATGAAATTGCGTTAACCATTTTATTGGTGGCGCTGACACTTATTTTCTTATTGTGTACCGTAACTTTGTTACCATTTTCATTATTTAGCGTTAGTGTTTCAAAATTGGGTGCTGTCATTTCTGTCACCACATTAATTGCTTTACTCGTTTGTTTAATTCCCACCACTATTGGTGGTTTGTTATCTGCTATTGGTATTGCTGGTATGAGTCGTATGTTACAAGCTCGTATTATTGCAACCTCTGGACGCGCAGTAGAAGCTGCTGGGGATGTCGATGTATTATTACTTGATAAAACCGGCACCATTACTCTAGGTAATCGTCATGCCACTGCATTTTTACCAGTATCAGGTATTAGTGAGCAACAATTAGCTGATGCTGCACAATTAGCCTCACTCGCAGATGAAACGCCAGAAGGTCGCAGTATTGTGATATTAGCTAAACAGCTTTTTAATTTGCGAGAACGTGATATTCATCAATTGGGCGCATCGTTTGTACCATTTACCGCACATACGCGTATGAGTGGTGTCAATTTAGGTGAAAGACAAATTCGTAAAGGGGCTGTTGAGGCAATAAAGAAATATGTTGAAGCCTTAGGCGGAACATTCCCACAAGAAGCCGCGCACATTGCTGATGATATTTCTCGCCGCGGTAGCACACCACTTATAGTGGTTGATAGTACAGGCGTGCTTGGTGTTATAGAATTAAAAGATATTGTAAAAGGTGGTATTAAAGAACGTTTTGCTGAATTACGCCGCATGGGAATCAAAACCATTATTATTACCGGTGATAACCCCCTAACCGCTGCTGCTATTGCTGCTGAGGCAGGAGTAGATGATTTTCTTGCAGAGGCAACACCGGAGGCAAAATTAAATCTGATTCGACAACATCAAGCTCAAGGTAAATTAGTTGCTATGACAGGTGATGGCACTAACGATGCACCTGCACTAGCACAAGCCGATGTTGCGGTGGCTATGAATTCTGGCACACAAGCTGCCAAAGAAGCCAGTAACATGGTGGATTTAGATTCCAATCCTACAAAATTAATTGAGGTTGTTGAAGTAGGCAAACAAATGCTTATGACACGCGGCAGTCTTACCACATTTAGTATTGCAAATGATATTGCTAAATATTTCGCCATTATTCCAGCAGCATTTAGCACAACCTATCCTCAGTTGGAAATGTTGAATATTATGGGCCTAAACACGCCTGCATCGGCGATTATTTCTGCCGTAATTTTTAATGCGCTAATTATCATATTTTTAATCCCTTTGGCGTTAAAAGGCGTTAAATATCGTCCATTGGGAGCTTCTGTTTTATTACGCCGTAATTTATTGATTTATGGGCTAGGCGGTATCATTGTGCCTTTTATAGGTATTAAATTAATTGACATGATATTAGCTGGAATTGGGTTTGCAATTTAAGGGGTGCTTTATATGCTATTTTCACAATTACGCCCTACGCTTTTTTTATTTTTTCTATTTACTCTTATTACAGGACTACTATATCCGCTCATTATTACAGGTGTTGGGAAAACATTATTTCCTTTTCAAAGTAGTGGTAGTTTAATCACCCAAGATAATAAAGTGATTGGATCACAGCTGATTGGGCAATCATTTACTGATCCGAGTTTCTTTTGGGGGCGCCCTTCTGCAACTTCACCAACGGCATACAATCCTTTACCATCAAGCGCATCAAATCTGGGCCCTTTGAATCCAGCTTTAATTCAAGCTGTCACTCATCGCGTGCACACCCTCCAACAAGCTCACCCTACCAACAAGGATTTAGTTCCTATTGATTTAGTCACTGCCTCAGCAAGTGGCCTTGATCCTGAAATTAGTCCTGCTAGTGCATTTTATCAGGCAGAAAGAGTGGCTACCTTGCGAAATATTCCTGTTGAGCGTGTCAATGCCCTTATCGTGCAACACATTCAAGATCGGCAGTTTAAAATACTAGGCGAACCTCGCGTTAATGTATTACAACTTAATTTAGCACTGCTACAAATGAGTAAATCAGAATGACTGCCACTCGCCCCAATCCAGATGTATTACTTGGCAAATTACAACGCGAAGATGAAAAACAACATCGCGGCAAGTTAAAAATCTTTTTTGGTGCTTGCGCTGGTGTTGGTAAAACATTTGCTTTATTGAAAAATGCGCATGCATCACACGCGCAAAATGTCGATGTGGTAATAGGTATTGCTGAAACGCATGGTCGTATTGATACGTTGGAACAATTAGAAGGGTTAGAACAATTACCCTTAAAAGAAATTACCTACCACAATAAAATATTTTACGAATTAAATGTCGATGCGGCTATAGAAAGAAAGCCCGCTTTAATTCTTGCAGATGAATTGGCTCATACTAACGTTACCGGCTCACGCCATGCTAAGCGCTGGCAAGATATTGAAGAGTTGCTAAATGCTGGTATTGATGTTCACACTACCGTGAATGTGCAACATTTAGAAAGCCTAAATGATATTATCGCGCGCATCACCGGTATCCGCGTGTCCGCTACATTTCCTGACCGCATATTTGATACAGCAGATGAAGTAACACTGGTCGACTTACCTCCTGATGAATTATTACAACGTCTTAAGGAAGGCAAAGTTTATGTTCCAGAGCAAACACAACAAGCAACAGAGAATTTTTTTCGTAAGGGTAATTTAATTGCTTTACGCGAGCTAGCATTACGTCGCATGGCAGATAGAGTGGATGTACAGATGCGCGAATATCGTACGGATCAATCCATTCAACATGTGTGGCAAACGAAAGAGCGATTATTAGTTTGTGTAGGACCGAGCGGAAATAATGAAATTATTATTCGCAATGCTTATCGTTTAGCAATGAGTTTACACGCTGATTGGATTGCAATTTATATTGAAACTCCTAAATTGCAAAAATTACCTAAAGAAACAAGAGAGAAAATTCTAAAAAGTTTAAGTCTTGCTCAGCAACTCGGTGCTGAAACAATTACCTTAGGCGCCACTGATAGAGCATCGATGCTGATCGATTATGCCTATAGCCGCAATATTTCCAAAATTATTTTAGGGCCATCTTATCGCTCTCGATTTTCACGCTGGTTGCGTCCTAGTCTTGCTGAAAAATTAACCAATAAAATAACCGAAATGGATATTTGTATTATTGGGCATAATGCAAAAGAAGAGCAACCTCAAACTCCAACCTCAAGTGGAGTTGGCCTTGAGTTTGAAAATATTACCCCAAAAAATCGCTGGCCAGGTTACTTATTAGCTATTATCAGCTGTGCGTTTGTCACTTTAGCCGCTCTTAAACTAACCTCTGTTTTTGACTTTTCTAATGCTAATGTGGTTATGTTGTATTTATTGGCAGTAACCTGGATTGCTGCTCGTTTCGGCCGCGGACCTAGTATATTCGCCTCGCTTTTAAATGTACTGGCATTTGATTTCTTTTTTATTCCACCTACCTGGACACTCTATGTTTCCCATGCCACCAATATTTTCACTTTCGGCGTAATGCTTGCCGTTGCAGTAACAATTAGTAACTTGACCTCAAATTTACGCTATCAAGCACATGTTGCTATTCATCGTGAAAGACGCAGTAAAGCAATGTATGCATTAAGTAAAGAATTATCAGCGGCATTAACCATTCCACATATTGTTGAAATCAGTAGCCAACATTTACAAATGGTTTTTAAAACAAAAATTATGCTTTTCTTACCTGATAGAAATGATGTGGTAAAACCCCAATGGCATGATCCAACATCACCAATTCCTACTATCAGCCCATCTGATTTAGCAGTTGCACAATGGGTTTATGATAACCAGCAAGCAGCGGGACGTGGCACCCAAACGTTACCTGCCAGTAAAGCGCTTTATTTACCATTACGCGCCCCTATGCGCACACGTGGTGTTTTAGCCATTATTCCTAATTTATCAGGGCAAATTTCCTTACCTGAACAACAGCGTTTGCTTGATGCATTTGCTGCGCAAATTGCATTAGCTTTAGAGCGCGTACATTACGTTGATGTTGCTAATGATGCCGTACTGTTGATGGAATCTGAACGCTTACATAATTTTTTATTAACCGTTATTTCACAAAACTTACACTCACCTTTGATCGAAATATTAAACTTATCACATCAATTAATGCTTGATGAACTCACTCAAAAAAATACTGAATTCCAGCAGGTTACCAGTCATTTATATGAAAAGGCGCAATTGGTAAATCACTTAGTCACGAATTTAACCGATATGGCTAAATTGCAAGGTGGTGATATAAAATTACATAAGCAATGGCAGTCGCTCAATAATATGGTTCGCAATGCATTAACGTTGTGTCAAGCGATGCTTGAGCTCCATCAGATAGAAATTAATATCCCTGAAGATTTACCTATGATATATGTGGATAGCTGGATGATCGAACGCCTATTTAGTAATTTATTAGAAAACTCCGGAAAATATACACCCTCTGGTAGCAAAATAATAATTACTGCTGAAAAACAAAGCACAAAATTATGGATGGAATTAAAAGATAATGGCCCAGGGTTACCTGTTGGCATGGAAGAAAAAATATTTAGTAAATTTACCCGCGGTGAAAAACAACCTTCAACACCAGGTGTTGGCTTAGGGCTTTCTATTTGCCGTACGATTATCGAGGCACATGGTGGACAAATTTCTGCTAGCAATTTACCGCAAGGTGGTGCTCGATTTACTTTTTGGTTGCCGCTAGAAACCTCTGCAGATTAAATCAGCTTACTTATTCCCATCTACTAAAAAAATAGGATACAATAATATTCTAGGTAGTTGTGTGTGAGGAAAAGTAAATGAAAAAAATCTCTCGGCAAGTGGCTGGTTTCTTACTGCTTATTTTCCTAACACTCATTCATTTGCCAATTTATGCAGCACAAGAGTTTTGTAGCACGTACGAACATTGCAAGCCCTCAGAAACATGTACTTGTTATTTTCCTGCAGAAGGCGCATATGATCGTTACTTTTATTTTGATATTTCGCCTTTATTAAAAGAAAATACTCAATATATTTGCAGCATAGATCCTGTTGCAAATGAGCTCTCAGCAAATAATTTAAGCATGCAAATAGATTTAGCGAACTCTATTTTTCCAGAGGGAACGAGTTATGAGTGTATTGATTGCACAGCTTTTCCCTTAAAGCTGATATTAAATACCACCAATATGCTAGCTGAGAAATCAATAATGGAAATTCGTTATGTCGTTGGCCCATCAGATGTCCCACCGGGGGGAGTTAGCATTCACTGTGCTGCATCTGAAAATAATGAATTATAATTTACGCCAAACAGCCGAGACCTTAGATTGAGAAGGTTTACCTAATAATTTATTAACAAAAAGGCCCGCGGCAATGACTTTTAAAATATCTATATTAGTAGTTATGCCCATGCCATTTAACATGTATATCACGTCCTCTGTAGCTACATTTCCCGTTGCACCACGTGCATAAGGACAACCACCAAGACCACCAACAGAACAATCGATAATACTAATACCCAGTTGTAAAGCAGCGAAAATATTAGCTAATGCTTGTCCATACGTATCATGAAAATGTACAGCTAAACGAGCCATTGGCACTTTATCTGCGACATCACTTATCAAATGTTGCGCTTGTAATGGTGTGCCTACGCCAATCGTATCGCCTAATGAAATTTCATCACAACCCATGTTATAAAGCGTTTCAGCCACATAAACGACTTGCTTAAAAGGAATATTGCCCTCATAGGGACAACCTAAAACGCAGGAAATATAACCACGTATCCGTAATTTTTTTTCTTTGGCAAGAGCAATAACAGGTAAAAAACGCTCTAAACTCTCTGCAATTGAGCAATTGATATTACGTTGACTAAAGGTTTCCGATGCGGCAGCGAAGACAGAAATTTCCTTGGCACCTGCTGCTAACGCGGCTTCTAAACCTTTTAAATTAGGAACCAATACAGGATATCGCGTGCGACCATCACCTGAAGGCCTGTTATTTAACAAGGTTAATACCTTATCTGTATCAACCATTTGCGGAACTTTTTTTGCTGAAACAAAACTACCTACCTCAATCACCGATATTCCCGCTCGAGTAAGACGTCGAATTAAACGGACTTTATCAGCAACGCTTAGATTAATCGCTTCATTTTGTAAGCCATCCCGCGGGCCTACTTCTACGATAGTGACATTATTTGGTAGCATGTTAATTAACCTTTATGAAGTATTCGGTTTAATGCTTGTCGTTATATACTCGTCGCCAATGAATCCGCAGCGGCGTTGCTTCGAGGGCTCGCAATCCTCATGTACTATTTGTACACTGCGGTTGCTCGCCCTCTCGCGCCTTGCTGCAAATTCATTGACGACGAGTATATCCAAAACTCTCTAGCATCATGTTAGTCTCATACATAGGCAAACCAACCATGCCACTATATGAACCATATACTTTACTAAAGAACAATCCGCCTCGCCCATCGATATTACAAGCACCAGCAACGCCAATGCCTTGCTTTGATGCGATATAATCAGCAATATCATCTGCTGTTAAGCATTTGCATTTTACCCAGCTCTTTACATCAATGACTTTTTGACGCAAGGGGCGCCCTTCTTTTACCTGTATGAGTGCAATACTAGTATACACCTGCACTCGCTTGCCTGAAATGAGATGCAGATTCTCATATACCGCAGCATCAGTTTCAGCTTTGTGCAGTATACGGCCTCGACAAGCCACTACCGTATCGCCTGCTAAAATGAGCACATCCTCACGAAAATTGGGCGCCACAGCTAGTGCTTTCTCTAGTGCCAAACGATTAGCTAATTTCACCGGTTTTTCACCCCGCAAAGGCGATTCATCAATGGCTGGGTCACAAAGCCCTGCTGGCTCAATCCCCATCTCGTGTAACAAGCGTTGGCGACGAGGCGATGTGGAGGCAAGAATCAAAGGTATAGTCATAATTTTTTTCTGGATTTTTTAAGATTACCTAAAGTACCATGTGATATAAAGTTGCTGCAAGCTTTGCCATATCCCTGTAGGCATGGGTTTGTTACAATTGCTTTATTGCCTTTTCTCCTAGCTATTCACAAAAAGAAGTTTATTATGCGAACAACTCATTTATTACTGGCATTATTGGTTGTGGTGGTTTGGGGTTTCAATTTTATTACCATACGATTGGCACTAAATGAAGCCTCTCCTTTATTACTAAATGCGATACGTTTTTTCTTTGCCAGTATCCCTGCCGTATTTTTTATTAAGCCACCTGCTATTTCGTTTAAGCAGTTGATGTTATATGCCTTTGTTATGTTTATGCTGCAATTTTCATTATTATTTATTGGCATCAATGCTGGTGTTCCCGCCGGTGTTGCATCAATAATTTTACAAGTGCAAGCTTTTTTTACTTTAATCTTAGCTATATTATTTTTAGGAGAAAGGCCAACGATAGCACAAATGATTGGCGGACTCATCGCCTTTGCTGGCATTGGCCTTGTTGGTTTTTATTCACAAGGTGGAATGACATTAATAGGATTCATCATTATTATTTTTGCTGCTTTTGCCTGGGGTTCTGGTAACTTTATCACTAAAAAATTGGGCCAAATTAATATGTTATCGTTGGTGGTGTGGGGAAGCTTAATCTCATGGCCACCTTTATTGTTATTAGCTATTCTGATCGATGGCCCTGACGTGGTTTATCAAAGTATCCAGAATTTTTCCTGGATCTCTATGCTTTCCATTTTATATATCAGCTATTGTTCTACTGTTTTTGGATTCGGCGTTTGGAATTGGTTGCTTGGCCGTTATCCATTAACTACTATCGCACCTTTTACCTTATCGGTACCAGTTATCGCTATGCTAAGTGCCAGCTATTTCTTAGATGAGCCATTATATTATTGGAAAATAATTGCTGCGTTATTAGTCATTGGTGGGCTTTGCATTAATATCGTGAGTTCAAGTCGGCGTCGTACGAAGGTTTCTTAACCACTCATTCATTCGCATCAAAGAACCAACGAGTGTATATTGAATAGCTAAAACTTGTGATACATTTAACTTTTGCAAGGCATTTTTCATCTCAATATCCCCTAATTTACCTATATACTCAGGCAAATTCGAGCACATCTGGTATGTTGTAGCTATAAATGGCCAAGAATCACTTGCATCAGGATTGGTCTCTAGTTTATTTAATGCTTGGTTTAACGAGTTCTGTTTTGATAACTGATCATTGGTGTCGTTGAAACAGGTGATCATAAGATCAACAAACTGTGTTAAACCCAACAGATCGGATTCATTTTTGCTAACCATGTAATAAAAGCTATCATGAAAAATTTCTGCTGAACTTCTAGCGTAATCTGTTTAGAACCTGGTGCAGAAACGTTACCTACCCTGTTCGCGACTTTTGAAATATGATGGGTAATTATCAACTTAAAGTGCGGTTTTTTTAACAAATCTATAAAAAAAGCTCGTTGAAATTTATTTAGCTCTTGCAAAAAAAGGTGGGAAATATCTATGCTTTTGTCATCAGGCTTTATAATTACCATATAGAACTCCATTCTTAAACCATGATCACAAGCTTGCCCAGCTCTTCAAACCTGCTGCGAGTAAAAAATTATCTAACGACGTAGTGTGCGAGGTGCAGTAGTCAAAGCAGCATCAATATTATTCAACGCGCCCTGAAATATAGCTTTGTCTTTATTACTTGGCAGCGCCACATTCTCCTTTTCAACTTGCTTGGTCACTGAAACTGTTTTTTCTACAACATTTTCAGCTGCTATTTTTGTCGCATTATAAAAGCTAACATCCTCTCCAAGTATTTTAGCATAACTATCATTAAATTCTTTAATGAATTTTTCGGTAACCACAACTGGAAACTCTGTACAACACAACATAATTGAGCGAACACCTGTCGTTTTACAGAGTTCAAAAATACACTCTTTTAACGCTTCTCCTGCATCAGCTATTTCACCATGTTTGATTTTATCAATACACTGTTGAACTTTTTCTTGCTCAGCAGATGATGGGGATAAATGGATAATATTATCAGAACACGATTTACCAGCAAATGCTGCTTGATAAATATTACTTTGAACGGCATTAGTTGTTGCCAATATTAATATTTTTCTCTCTTTTGCCTCCGGATTTCCAAAAACATCCTGCTCAATTCTATTTGCTACAGCATTAACCATATGTTCGAATTTAGCTTTTGGCCCAATTGATGTTTCGCAAAAATTATATAATATAGGAGCATGAGCTGTATTGGATGTTAACGAGTAGGTCCTTTCTCCCTCTAATGATAAATAATTTTTAAGACGACTAAAAAATTTATATACCCCCCTACTATCCATGAAGCTACTTATCCAAGAAGAGAAACCATCATCATTTTTTCGCTTAAATGCGGGATTAGAATACATTGTAACAATGTAGCCAGGTGAACCTATTTTTGCTTTCTGCTGAATTGTATTAGCTACATTTACCATAAAATCGGCCCCTGCAGTTGGCCCCATTCCTCCAACTAAGCTAATGGTTTTTTTATTGTCTTTGTTATGCCAAGAAAAAATGCCTTGTGCACGAACTGTTTTAATAATACTTTGACGCCAATCCTCATCAGCTACTTTATGCTGGTAAAGTTCTATCTGTGAAAATTTACTTCCGTCTTCTTTCTTCATGGAATGAATATTTACATGAAGTTCAATTGATTGTTGTTCGTCTACATTAGGAATAATTGACGAGATGGCATCCATTAATTCATCGTAATCAGGGATTTTATTATTGCCCAAATCGATCAACAAATTAGCTTTGACTAAAGCATCCATCTCATTATCTTGATATTTTTTTGGGTCTGATGATGCTTGAACATATACAATAGGACGAAAAAAAGGATCAGGCTCTTTGCGCTCCATATATTCTTCAAACTTCTTGTAGAATTCTGGTGCATTCTCTAAATTACCCCTCATATACACTACTAAAGGGGCTGAGGTATTTCTATCACTGACCATAATACTGCCCACATAACTTATTACTACTTATTTAAATATATAACATTATCTATTTAGCATAAATCTAAATTTCGCCTTAGAATCACAAGCTGACCTATTTCCAGGAAAATTTAACATAACAATTTAGAATAACTCTATTTCTTGTTATTAGTGGAGAGAAGGATTTGCACATCTATTGTAATTTTAGCTCGCTGCAGTACGCAAATTATTGGGATCATTGACAAATAAATGACATAAAGCCTCTTGGAATTCTCTGACTTTTTCGGGGTTTTGTGCAATGTTATCAACCATCACAACGATAATTAAGTCCTTATTATCTGGTTTTTTTAAATAACCTGCTAATGTGGTCACACCTTGTAATGATCCGGTTTTAGCACGAAGCTTTCCTTTTAGTTCCGCTGATTGCATACGATTAGCAAGAGTGCCTGTTTCACCTGCAATAGGTAATGCTTGCTTAAAATGGCTTGCAATTTTTGGGTCGTTATACACCAACGCTAAAAGACTAACGAGTTGTGACGGGGTTACTAAATTATACCGAGATAATCCAGAGCCATCGAATAATTTAAGATCAGCCAAATCATTTTTACCCTGTTTTGCTAAAGTAGCCATTAATGCTTTTAAACCTATTTGAAAAGTGCCAGTATTATATGATGTGTAACCCAGCGTTTTTAACAAACTATCGGCATAAAGATTATTTGAGTCAGCCAATATGGGATTTAATAATTCATTAAGTGGCTCAGAAGTATGTTGCGCAATAACTTCTTGCTCAGTTTTTGGCACTTGCCCTATTATAATTTTTCCAGAGAATGCTATGTTTTGAGATTTTAAAAATTGTGCCACCAATTGTTTTGCAGCAAAATCCGGATCACTGATCGCAACTTTTAACGTTCGAGGTAATTTTTCTGCCGGCCAACATCCTGCAATATTCATATGATTATTCGCTGAAGATTTAATATCAATCACACACTCTGATTGCGCTTGAGCGGTTGACACGATAGATAAATTTGTTGCTAAAGCAATAGTAATCGGTTCATTGAGTGCTAGCGAGACAGTCGCTTTTTGACCAACCGGCTTATTACTATTGACTGTCAACTTAACAACATTCTCATTTAAAATAACACTGGAAATAGGTGCTGCATAATACCAACTTAACGAATCAGCACTCCAACCTTGGGCAACTGTTGGGTCTTGAAAGCGAGAGGTATCAAGAACAATATTACCTTGAATCTCATTAATTCCTTTTGATTTCACTTGCGTAATTAATTGTTGTAAATCATTGCTTGTAAGCGTGGGGTCCCCAGTAAATTGAATATAAAGGTTGCCAAGCAATTTATTGTTATGCAATTGCTTTTGATTTATCAAAATGGATGTTTTATACGTATAATCTGCGCCTAAACTAAGCAACCCCGCTGCTGCTGTAAAAACCTTTGTTGTACTAGCCGGTGCAAAATATTCCTGACTGCGCCTTTCATAAACCACCACCCCTGTTGTAGGATCCTGCACTAAAATGCCCACATTGGCAGTAGGAATAGTTTGTTGAATCAGCTTTTCAATGTACTGATAGTGGGGGGAATCGTTATTAGCAAAAGCATTTTGAGTGAATAATAAATTGAGTATTACGCATGATATGATCCGTTTGCACATTTCCCTTCTCTTTATAAACCAGCAAAAATTACATCTATTTTGTCAGTTGAGGAAAGATGAGTCAATAATGAATGAAAAATAGTGAACATCGACAAGGTGTTTTTTTTCAATCAACTAACTACCTTGTCATCCCTGCTTTCGCGGGGATGACAAGGTAGCAAGTTTTAAATTGAATTTCAAAAAACTTTTTAAAAAACGAGTCACCCAGCGGAAAAACCACACTATGGTGTTCGGGGCATCTGCCCAGCTGTTTGAGTAGTTGCTAATTGAGCCTCCATCTGCATTCTTGTTTGTGTTAATGCAGTCAATTTCTTATCAATCATTTTCACAGCTTCTGTTTTACCCCATTTTCCCGTAAACCAAAAATTGGGAAGATGTTCATTAAATAATTCATGCTGTTTCGCTGTCTGCAATTGCATTACCGTCTCGTCAATACTCTGCACCAGACTGCTTGGATCTTGAGTGAGTGCTGTTTGTAGCAGTGCATCAACTTTTGCAAAAATATCACGTAAAGCATGCTCACGACACGAATCTAATACACGCGATTTAGTGTTTGGAGTGGCAATACCCAAAGCTTTATCAAGCGCCTTACGACGATGAGTATTTAAGGTGGGATCATTTTTAAATCGCCTATAAGTGTTTCCATAGAACGAAAAAATATTACTCACTGCCGATATGGCTACATCAGGTCGATTAGTTTCTAATGCCCGTTGAGCGATTAAATATACCAACTCTTTACCCGTTTTTTGTAATTGTATTGGCATATAACGAGGCACTAAATTGATAGCGTCCCATTTTACCCCTTGTGGTGGCGCTGAGTTTTTAACATAGGTTTCTTGGCCTAGCGACCTTAAAGCAGTAGCAATATGTTGTTCATTACATTCGGCTGCGAGCAGTTTTGCAAATATTGCTGAGCGTGTCACTTCATCCGAAAATTCTACCCAGCTTCTGACGAGCTCGGTATTATAATCAGGAACTTTTACCACTGTAACAGCAGTACAATCTCCCCGTTGCACATGATAAAGGTTATGCACTAAAAACTCACGAAATGGGGCTGCTTCACGGTTGCTGATAGTATTATTATCATTAGGGGTTAATAATAGTTGTCGTATTCTATCGGAAGCAGCAGTAGGTAACGTATTAAGAAAATCTCCTACTGTTATCACATTATCATATTCGACAGGCATAAATGCATTTAAAAATACACGTAGCGTTGTTTCATCGACAGGAAGAATTTCCCATAAGTTATTTTCTTTAACCCCCCGTATAAAAGCAGTGTAATTTGTCCATAAATGAAGCAAATCATTAGTTGAGGTTAAGCTGTACCCTGCCTTGAGCGCAGTGGAGATGAGACGCATTCTTTGCATTGAACCAATAGGCAATAACTCTATAACACTATTGATAGTCGCCACCTGTGGCTCCTGATGTAAAGACGGGAAAACCTCTAGCATTTCACTAATTGCTAGCTGTAGCTTTTGCTGTTGTCTATTGGTTTCTTCTAACATAAATTGCGAAAGAGCACGATTTATTTGATGGACATTATTTCCCACTACGAACGGTTGCAAAGCATTCACACGTAATCGTGTTTGCTTTTGATAAATTACCTGCGATCTATTAACATTAAAAGCCTCTTCAGAATCATCAGTAATATAGTGACGACTGTACTGAGACTCACTTGTCTCATGCTCAAACAGATGCCATGCTCCATCACTTAAAGTAATAATAATATCATCAGGAGCAACTGACAGAGTTTGTGTGAAAAGATGCTCTTTCCGAAATCCGTCTTCCTCCACAAAAGTTGATAAATCAGACAGATGAGAAGGACGATATACTAATGGCGTACCTGCTGTTTCTATTGCATAACGTGTTGCTGCCAGCTGATTTTTAATTAACCCATCTGGCCCCACAATTACAATAATGTTATCGCCCATATTAACTAATCGCGCTTGATGATTATTATCAGCATGAAGCAGAATATTACAGGTTGCTAATGTGGCATTTGCTTTATACTGTTGAGCTACAGCAACTTCCGCCGCCTGAGTATAAAGTGCCCCCATGTCTTGCTGAGGGTCCTCTTGTAATCTTCTCACTACCCGCTGGCTACTATTTTTAGTGAGTTCACGAATAACAAGATCTTGGTTAGCTATTCGCTGTTGCCATATACCGTTAGCTAGAGCCATACTTATCTGCAGCGGAACATTGGTGGTAACGTCACGTTTAACAATTACTGCTGCAGCATCTAAAAGCTGAGTGCTTTTATTAACTAATTTTCCCGAACGTGTGGATAATGGTTGATTTGTTTCTGAACTTCCTACTAATGAACTTACCAATGGATGCGCCATAAAATGGGTGTTTCGTAAATCATTTTGACATGAAAAAGCTGCCATGATGGGATGTGTTTTAAGTGTATAGGTTGTATCATAGATAAATACTACTTCTTCTCTACCTAATGCCATTTTATTGCCCCCCTATTTACTGAAATTAATTTCTTGACTTAATTACCATAAAACATCGCTCAGCCTATTGGCAAACTAAAATAACTCGCCCTTAGTTATTTCAGTTTGCCAGTTGGCAAGTCAAGATAATATGGTAATAAGTCAAGAAATTAATTTTCGTAAATAAAGAGGAGCAGTAAAATAATGGTAGGTAGCTCTGAATTATTATTTATCCATGATGCAGTTTATAGCTCTGACTCACTCATTCAACCCAACACCATATTGAGGAAAAATAATTTGCGGGATTTACAAAATACGCATTTTATGACGCTTCCATTAGTGAGCGCTGTAGTGGGCAGTACTGAAATGATCCCTGTTTCTTCAACTCCAAAAGGAAAAATAATTGAAAATAGCCAAGAGCTGTTAGACGCTATAGCGGTTATTGTTAAGCACCATCAGATAACCAATGCCCCAGTGCAATATAGTGTGGGCGTTGCTAATGCATTGCCTAAAAAAAGAGATTTACCGGATTTGCTGTCACGTAACACAACCAAACAAATTAGCCAGCATGTTGTTAGTCATTTACAACGAGAAGGGGCACAAGATACCGATATAACTAGCCATTACAAAGAAGCAACAAGCGAGGCCTTATCGCAACTAGCCTCTGCTCACCCTGCGGCTAATGTAGCATTAGCAACGTGTAATCTATTATTACAAAATAATAATAATTATAAAGCCCAATTAGCTAATCTTGGCGATAATATTGTCGTTATTATAGATTTTGATGGAAGAATCAAATATCAATTGGGCGCGGCACGTTATGCTGTTGAAAGTGAAGGTGCGCCTTTAATTTACCGTCCATCAAATGTTGGCGATTTATCAACTGTAATGGAAGAGGTTGCCTTTAGAAAAGAGCACCTTGCTTGTGAAAATATTGATGTCGAGGCTGATGATACTATCATCATTTTAAGCGATGGTGCTTGGCAACTTTTCCCACATAGTACTACGCACTCCCAATCTATGCATCATTATATTACAGAGGATTCTGAGGAGTTTCGCAACACCCACCGCTCACAAATAATTCATAAAAAAGAAACCCTTTTACAGGTGGACGCGTTCCAACAAATCATAGTAGAAAACAAAATCAATATAAATCGCATAAACAGCGCATTGTCAGAGTTTATGCTTCAAGAAACCAATAGAAAATACCGAGAATTACAACAAGTCATTCACCAAATTGTCCAGGTTTCATTCCCTTTACTACATGCTCAACAATCAACCTCTATAAATAATTTTTTAGGATCATTACCTATTACTAATGAACAAAAAACATCAATGCAAAGGCAATTGTGTGCTGAAGGATACAATCTTTACTCTACAGATGAGTTTGTAAGATTATGGGAAACGTATTCTAGCTTTATCAATGGCACAAAAGAACAAACCGTTTGGCAATATTTCCCAGTCAATAAAACCACAACGGAAGCTTTTTTAAATGCATTATTTCCTGAGATTTACGATAATGTCATAACATTAGGTAGGTTAGTGAATATCCTCGAGGATAACGATGGATTTTATACTGTATTGCAACGCCTACTCGACATCATTGCTATAGATAGCAATAATTTTTCATCAATATTACGACTTATTGAGATTTTATCAAACCAAGAGCGTAATATTATTGGTGAAGTAATAGAAATTTTTACTGAGTTACAATCGGCGAGCGAGGAGAATAAAACGGAAGAATTCTACACTTTCATGGTGGGATCAAGTGATATAAATGATGAGAGCAAACGACTAGCTAAAAGATTGTTGCGAGAGTTCCAAGGATCACTGCCATTGCTTATGCGCCTACTTAGGATGATTGCGGAAAATTATCGCATACTTGATTTTTCTCGTTTACAAGAATCCCTATTGAATTTTAATATCTCTCCAAATATCACCCCAGTGGTCCATGAGCTTAAATTAGCCTTAAAGTTACGCTCCAAGGTGACTTATCCACGAGTAGTTAGCGAGCAAATTCACCGCTTATTTTTAAGAGCGGACGATAATAATATCGTACACTTTAATACCAATATGCCATTACGTAATTTTTTAGCGCATGGTGTTTACCATGAAAGACGTGGAGATTGTACTGCCGTTGCTTTAATTCAAGTTCCTAATTATAAAACGGAATTGGTGAGAAGTTGGATAGAGTTCCCAGCTGAAGCAACACGCACAGCCGTGTTGACTAAAATGTTAGCCGCTGGTGGGAGTGTTCAAGATATTGCTATTGCTTTGCAAAGCTTATCACGCGATGTTTATGATAAAAACTCAGTCCCTCCATTAGGCGTGCAGACAAAGCAAATGAAATTAGTACAACGCTATGATGCTAAGCAATTACTAAAAGCAGCTAAAGCATTTATTCGTTTAATTGAATATAACACCATAGATAATGAGCGACCCGATTTCACAGAACCACAAGTTAGCGCTATCGTTACGTTTCACCACGATGCTTATCAACGCATCAAAAATGATGCCACATTAAATGCACATCGCCGTAGTTATCTTGATAAAGCGTTTGGTCTTGCTACCACACGTACTAAAGCGACCATACTAGGTTTACGTCGTGGTCAAGCGCTGCAAGATCTTTTTTTTAAAATTGACAATGTTATTGCAGAATCATCAACACAGGCGTCTGTTGAACAACTTCGTACTATAGATGATGCAACCGCGCAACTTCAGCAAGCTAGAAATTCTAATTTGTTTAGTGAGCATCTTTCTAATTTTTGGTTTACTGGGAAATGGGGTAGAACAGATTCTGTGAAAAAAATTGATAAAAAATTAACGGAGTTGGCGCAAAAAAGACAAGTGATAGAACAAACCGTACCCTCTGAGACACCGGGTACCCCAGCTGGGTTGGCAAGTTTAACACATTAGCCAATAAGCTACGTAATTTTCTCTTGATTTCATTTTACGGTTAAGGTGAATATTTTAGGCCCAATGAATTAAGACTTATCATTTTTTCAATTGCCCGGCTAAGTCAAATTGTAAACTATCCAGCAATTGCAATTACGTCAGCTGCAACGTGCAGACCTGAAATCTTGCGGATATGGCACCAAACAAAGCAAAAGGTAGATCCAACGAAAACCTCCTCGTTATTGACTGATCACACAAATAGTTCAGTAAATCCAGCTCTAGAATACCATTACAGCCAAAAAAACCATAATACAGCAAGTTTGGCACATCCATCTAAGAATAAATGGATGTACTCTTATTTTGCATTTTTTCCAAAAAACATACCACGAAGCTGTAGAAAAATAATTTATTTGACAACCTTGCGAAACGTTTGGGAGAATTCAACCACCGAACAAAACCGAGCTATAGGCGGACAATTCATTTGCTACAAAACTTGGTATTTCTAAATGCTACAAACACTACTTGTTATAAAGCAGTCAAGTTGTAAAGCAAATAATTCGAAGTTGAGGTTAAAGAAGGTTATAGTTTATGTCGTATTTTGATTTATCAACAGAAAATAATAGCGCTCGACTTACAGCGTTTAAGATAGCACTAGCTTGTATCTTAAATGGAGATAAAGAAGCGGCTTCAGTTTCTAGCCCTCAGTTTCTTGCTCAACTAGCTAAAGCTTTAACATTACGAAGTGCTGCTCGCCCATCAGACCCAAACTCAATCAAATCGCTACAAGATGCAAGAAAAGAATTAGCTGACAAATGCCCAGTTAAAATTGATCCTGCAATAAGAACTCTTGCTGTAGCAATATTAAACAATACTGATAGAAATACTTTAATTCCTTTACTACTTAACGCCTTGTTCACGGCAAGTAGTGATCCATTTACAATGCAAATTGTTACTAATTTAACTACAGAGCAACCATCCCTGTTTGAGATCATTACTGTTGATGAACTTTATAGGTCGCGAGATAACAAGGGCAGTACGCTAATTGATCAACTATGTCCCACCTCTATAGAGTTACTTATCGAAGTATTATCTCATATAACCAATTTAATTTGTGAGCAAAATGAATCAACTCGACCAATATCCGATGATGACTTTCTAAAGTTCTATTTACTATTCACACGACTATCCATATTTAGAAGTAATAAAGCAATCGACCAAACGCTTCACCGGCTAATAAAGCAGATATATTCCAAAATAGAAACCTTACAATTCGATTTAACGAATAGCGGAATTATTAATTTAATTAAGATGCTCTATTATTTTGAAAGCGACGTGGAAAGCCGTTTTCAATACACGGAAAATGATTATGAGGTTTTTTGCGGAAGTATAGAGCACCTCTTATCGCTGCTCCCGCTTATTCCTAGACTCAATACTATAAAATACATGGGTAATCAGCAGGCCCGCGTGTACGAAAATAGTCCATCTGCAAATACGTACATCCTAATTACTCATAGCTTAATGCATTATGCGCGATATATCCTAAAAGTTATTAATGAAAGCCTACAGTCAGATAGTGTAAACAGGTTTCGAAATATCACCAGTCAACTCTTGAGATTGACAGCAGAAATGATTGATCACTTTTATAGTGAAAATCAAAAACAACAATTTTTTTGGCCCACATCTTTATTGGCGGAGCTCACATCATCACTTGCCATTATAGTGTGTTTGCAATCTGAAAACGATCCAACACAAGATGATGAGTTAGTTAATGATTTCTTAAATCTTCGCCAAAAAATAGTACAAAAAATGCAATTATATGTTCGAATATCTGTCGGAGATTCCCAAGATGAATCGATTGATGTATTGCAAGAATATAAAAAGTCAGAAGAAGATTTCCTTCATAGAAATGACATAAAAGAAATTTACCGCAGAGAATTTTTAAGTGACCAACATGGCAGGATGTTTAATAAGCATTTTAGACGCATCCTTAACAGCCTAGAAGTATCCATTGATTTCTATGTAATAGCTATCAATGCAGCAAGTGCAATATGCGAAAGATTAGCAGAGGCAGATTTACCCGAGGTATTTGATGATAAGTTGTTAACATTTGCAAGTGTCATTAAGGATATTATGGAGAGCGATGACGAACAGCTCTCTCTTGAAGCGAACAATTTAATCGTCGATTGTGCACATCCTAAAATAGTTCAAGACATAAATAAAATAGTAGAAAAAGAGCACAGCTATACGCTAGAACAGCTGTTAAATTTAAGCACTTTACTTATTCTGCTGAAAGACACCTACACAAAAGAAGATGATCAAATCCGTTTTTTGGAGCTTACTCAACGTGTTATATCTCTTTGTCTAAAGATAATTCAATATACAGATACCATTATTGACATACCCATTTTAAGAGCGCTCATAGTCAATATGCTACATATTCTTTCGCATATAGCATTTTTTGATAGAGATAGAAAAAGCAATGTTCAACTTATTTTACTAAAGTTATTAGATCTATCCCTATTTACTGATTTAGAGCTAATAATGGCCGCACCCAAAATTCTAGGGGGAATGATTGCTGATGAACCAAAAGGTCAGGATGAGTTTGAGCGTTATGTCATTTGTTTTTTAAAAGAACTAGCAAATATCGCCATAAATTATCCATTAATAGCCAAATATATGCTCAATGAATTGTTGAAAAATTATCTAATAATTTCAGATTATACTTTTGAGTTTTTCTTCCCTCAAAAACGCAGCATGGCTGATTTGCTTGTATTGGTGGGTGATGCTGAGAGTTTGAAAAAACTAGCTAGAGAGCAGCTTTTTCGTAAAAGTGTTGATGATGATAGTGTCTTTCATATTGCAGCTCGCCTCGGTGATCTAGAATCTCTAAAAAACTTATATACCCTTATAAATAAAACAACAAGCCCAAGGAATGCCATAATCAATGAAAAAAATAAATTTAATTTGACGCCGTTAGATGAAGCGTATGTTAATGGTCATCATCATATTATTAAATGGTTTGAAGATTTGGGATATAAGCGAACGATTGCAAGTGCTCGTTCACCTGCAAATAACGCTTTTTTTTGGACTGCCAATACAGTAAAACGACATCTTTATCAACCTTGGATAGCACCGGATTATTTACCTTGGGTACTCTTGTTTCCTCAGATAATTGATAATAACACGCTAACAGCTGATATAATCATTACTACCGAATTGGCACCAATCATTCATTCAAAATTAATAGATAAATCACTAGCACCAGCCTCATTAATTAATAAGCGGTTAAATTTATCGCGTGAGCAACAGGCTCAGCTTTTACAATACGTAGAATCTATTACTACAAAAGTTGCTGCATGGGTTGCCTCGCACGATAAAGGAGAAAGTCGGGCAGAGCAATACATCTTACAAGAATATCAACAGACCCTCATCTTTTTGCTCGAAGATACAGAATCAATCGATAATAATATTCTTGTTAAAAAAGAAGAGCTTTTCGATGCATTTCAAGGGACAGATCGACACAGTATATTATTAAAGGCAATTCTACTCTATATATTAGAAACAGGAAGTCTATATTTTAGAAATTTACGTGTTGATCATATCACCGCCCTACTTCAACATAATGCACGCGATGCAATTTTATATGCTTATCAATTAAAAGCATCAATGGATTCCTCTATCCAAGGTCAACTGGCTATAGAGACCGCAATCAAACAACTATTACCTGATTATGAAGCGCTTGATGAAACAATACTTACTGAAACAAGCTGCATGGCAGACTCATTTGCATCCATTTTAAAAAATGGCACGATAAATTCCCAGTTTGAAGCCAAATTATTAGCTGCCTTTATCAGCGACGATAAAGAATCAGAGATTTTGCAAGAGCATGAACAGACAGCATTATTTAATCAAGCTGTACTGACTGGCTCTCACTTGGTTTCTGCATTACTGATTAAAGCACCTTCAGCAGAAAAAACACCACAATTACATCGAATCATTTATTCACGAAGGCCAATAGACAGCAATCAAGTGAAAAACCTGGCTACTGAACTAGTTGCCAATAGCCAATTAATTCGAACAGAGGCTATGCGATTTTATCTGGCTAATATGCCACGTTATGAAAAAAGAACTTATGCGCTATTGCCAGGGTTACATTATTTTTTACGATGGCCAGGTAATGAAAAAATACTTACTTTTCTCTTTGGAGACAACGCCTCAGATGTAGAAATTTCAATTCCTGCCACGACGTTATGCGCCGCTTCGATAAAACCGAAAAGAATGAAAAATTTATTGAAAGAAGATTTCATTTTATTAGATAGAAGTAGTGTTAGCACATTATATTGGATGGTACATCTACCTTTTGGTCTTAGGATATTAGCACACCTTCTTGCAAACAATCCTGGCTTGTATCAACAATTTACACTGGATGCCTTATATGGATTTAAGCATGATCTGGAAAACGAGGACCATTTTCTTTCAACTGCTGCAGCATTAACAGAAACAGATATTGGCTACGAAATTTTATACAAAATTTATGGGGAAAAAGCTCTTTCGTTTACAAATCTTTTAGGTGAATCAGAGCAAGAGTTAAGCGAACGCTTATTACTTATCGTGTATTTATTTATAACTCTGGAGGAAGATGCTGCTACCTTTTGCAAGGACTCCACTATACATTTTCAATTAAAACTAGCCTACTCTGGATGTTTGTCGTTTGCTGAGAAGCATTCGTTTGCAACATCCTTTATGTCTAATAATGCACCACTATTAAGTTTAATTAGAGTTTTTGTGTTACTGGCTGGTCACTCATTACCAAACTGGGTTCAAGATGTTGAGATAATAACCCAGCATACGCGACTCATTGAGCAAGTTAAAACAGAAATTCTATTCTTATCAAGCTCGTGCAATCAATTACTTTTTGATAATAATTATAATCAAAGCTCTATGAGAATCAGAGATACACGGATCTTTCAAATAATTTTTACATTGAATGCGCAAATTCATCGGCATTTCAATATGTTGCCAGAATTATTAAGTTTTTCTGATCTCGATTTCTTAAATAGCAACAGAAAGGCTTTAACTGATTATTGTACTGCGTTTATTGAAATGATAATAGAGTTAATTCGTCTAAGTCAAGACTCTCGATTTTTTTGTCATGAAACTGATACCGTATTAGAAACAACCTGGGTAATGCTCGAGCATGTTATCCATTTACAATTTCTTTCTCAAGAAAATTCTCCTGACTTATCTGAAAAAATAAGAGGATATCTTGTCAAAGCATTCCCGTCGTATGAATTTCCCATTCAATCTACCGTTGAAAACTTTTTTGAAGAAATTGGAGATTTTTTTAAAAGAGAGTTTTTCTTTGAAAAATTATTAGCCTGGTTTAAGGCTGACCGACTTGCTCATAAACAGTATGGACAGAAAGTTGGTTTTATTGCGACATTTCGTGAGGTTTGTAAGTTGTTGCGATGTGAGTCACCTGAAAACTTTTTCATAATACATAGCATGGCTAATTTGTGCGAGCATGTTGAGAATGCCGCATTTGCAGAAAAATTTACAGATTATTTTACTGTGTTGGGCAGTATCTTTATAAGCAATCTTGGCAATTTAAAATTACCTCCAAACAACTTGTTTGATGCGGCAGAAAAATGGGTTGTGAGCTGCGTTAAAAAAGTCATTGATGAATCTTACAATTACTCGTTAACTCACCTATTGAATTTGACCGCATTTCTATTGCAGTTCAGGCGAAAATTAACTGCTCATGGAAAAACACTCTCCATTTCGACCGATTTTGCTAAGAGATTACTCTCCTTTATTAAAAATAATTTAAATGGCCCTCCAGATATAATAAGGAAAATATCACTAAACTTAGTGACTATTTACTATCCGGGCGCAACTGACTCCACTATTTATTATCATGTTTCTTTATTACATTATGCTCTATGTAAACGTAATGATATGCCACTGCTAATTGATCGCACCTCATCTTGCTGTCAATACAATCAAAGTAGTGAACAAACACCATCTTGGGGTGTTTTGAATGAGCTACTGAATGGAGAGCCTGGTCCTATTACAGTAAAATTAAATAAATTAGGCGCTCTTTATAAAGAATTAAGTGAGGCTTATCCTGATGTAATCCTGCCCGATGGCGGTGGTTGGCTAGAGCTGCTAATTTTATTGAGGCATAGCGATGGTATACGAGAATTAGCTGATAAAAAAGTTAATTTTTGTGCCAAAAATAAAAATGGTCGGGGCATTTTACATATTCTTGCCATGCTGGATGATACAGGCCCACTAAACCAATTATGGGGCATTCTTTCTTATGAGGATCGTGAAACATTACTATCCATGAAAGATGTCGATGGTTTTACTGCACAACAACTAGCCGCAGCTCATAAAAATTTAAATATATTAGCAAGCTTAAATAAGTTTGCAAGAAGCAAAAATAAAGTGTCTGCTCCAACTGGCACTGTGAGATCTGTTTTTATAAAAAATCTTTGTTCACCTTGGCTTCAATCAACATTTATACCATTTGTCATAGTTATGGAGGAACCGCCTGAGGATTATATGTTTATTGACCGCTTGTCTCTTGATGAGGCAACTGCAAAATTAATTGCCGCACGTTATAAAAAATTAAATCCTTTTATTTTAGTTGGTAAGAGTTGGCCATTATTCGAACAACAAAAAAAATTAATTTGTTCTCACCTGCGACAAACATTGTCTAAAATAACCAATCGTAATGAAAAATTGACTTTGAGCTTAAATGTTCAATTTATAACAAGTTTAATGCCGGAAATAATAGCTAGTTATTCTGACGCTGAAATTGAAACCATTTCAGCAGATATTTTGCGTGACTCAATATCTCCTGAAAAGCCAAAAGCAGTATTAGATGCTGAGCTTCGAAGTAGCATCATGGTGTTACACAAGAAAGATATAGAGCAACTTCAACCTGATATTCGTAATATCATTGCCTCTACTATCACTGATGCTTTATGTTTAAATTTATTTATCAACAATGGCGCCAATGAAATAATTGGCATTAAGAGATTAGTAGAAAATAGAACCAATAATTCTGCAGAAATTTTATTTCGCGGATTAAATCAAAGTTCTGTGTTAGGTAAGCAATTATACAGCAAAATTAGTTTGCTTCGCTCAGATAAGCAAAATACGGTGCTAAGAAAAATCCTTGATCTTTTAAAAGGCGTCTATCAAACGAAATTGGACGGACTAACTGAGGAGATAATTTATAATTTATACAGTACCTGTCGCTTAAAAATTGCCTTATTAACGACCTTAGATTTGGCAAGCTCATCGAGCGAGGATTTGGATAACTATTTAAATCTCAACGATTTACCTGCATCTTTACCATTACCACAAGAACCCGCCAAAAAAGCATTAACTCTATTTTTTTCTAATTTAGGTTTTATTGGAAATGAGGAGTCCCAAATAGCTGGAGATCGTGCTGGTTTTTTCAGGCTGGGTTATGTGCTAAAGCAACTTTGTGACGAAATAGAAAAGTTAGATACCAGCGAAAAAAATAAATACAATATCATGTATATGTTTATAGAATTTCAAATTACATTCCTACAAAGCTTTGATTATAACCAGTCAATACCACCAGAACAAACTCTCCAACTTGAAAAACGTTTAGCCTCATCTAGAACTGCTCTCAGTTATCTTCATGCAAAAGGGAACTAATGAAGCCCCCTCCCTCTACTGCTCGAAATGGCTGATCATCTAACTCATTAAAATTGCCGAGGACTTCCCAACTCTTGGTTATAACTTCTAGCATTGTGTAACTCTTAGTTTAAAACTTAAAAAACACGTAATTTGGGACAGGCATAAAATGACCAATTACCAAAAAGGACCTGTTAGATTTTACTTGTCGGCTACTTCCATGATAACGTAATAAAATGAAGTATTAGTAAATAGAGGTGTATTTTGCTATGGGTAGTATTAAAGAATTACTGAGTTCAATAGAGGCAACCCAAGCGCAACAAAAGATTTTAGAGGATTATCTGAGAGAAAAGATTTCTGTAAATGAAGAAAATCTTACTATACCTCCCTCAACTTTTTTTGCCTGGTTTACCCTTTCCCCATTATATAGAGGCTTATATGGTGCCTTTAATCAATGGTTAACGCAAGATCCTCAGTCATCTATTAACGAAAAATGGGTTGTATACGCCATAATCGAGAGTTCATTGAGAGACGATGAAAAAATGGGATTACTTTTAAAGGCGGTTCCAGAAAGTGTTCAATCATTTAATGAACTTTTTTCTGAATATAAGCAGCTAGTTACTAATGAATTTAAAGCAGTAATAAATGATCAATTACTCCAGTTAATTAGCTCCTCTACGTTATCATCTTATTCTGCCCGGTTGAAAGCCTTACCAGAAAACAAAGCGAAGAATCAAATACAAAAAGAGTTTAGAGCTTTATTACGAGAAATGCTTACAAAAGTTATTGGAGAATATCCTAGTACGCTAGAAGGCGATGCTAATATCGATTATCAACAAGATATACTTGCAGCAACCAATTTTATAAAAAACAAGGTGCAGCAGTATAACATTAGAACCAGCATAAATGAGATAAATCAACCAATAGCATATTTTTTTGAATTACTGGATTACACAGCTCAAGATTTGCAACAAAAAAAGGAAGATTTGCAGGCCAACGGGTTTATAATAGAACATTCAGAGCCACTCTCTTTAGCCCAATGGCAGAAAATTCATAGCGAAATAAATGTTATTATTGCTCGTGTAGATGAGTCACAAAATACTTCCATCCTGCCTTTAATTCACCAATGGCTTAATGAGATGGGAAGTTTAACGCAGGTCACAAGCCTCACAAAAATATCTATTATCATTGACGGTGACACACTTAATCTAAAAGAAATTGTTGATCTATGGGCCGAATGTCTTACTCCTGACGTGATAAGATTTGCTAAAAAGATTCAGGTTATAGAACAAAATGATCTGAATTTCTTTGCCGGTCCTAATGACGATCTAACTCACGATATAACTAAGCTTTATCAGTTTAAAAAACTGATCAAAAACCAGATGGTAGATATATTACAACAAACAGATAGTTCCTTAGATCCTGCTTCAATTAATAACAATTCACTTCCAAAAGCAATTGAATTTTTTATAGAACAATATGATAAGAGTCGCATTAGCTATAAAGAAAAAATAATAATAAGAGATGTCTTAAAAAATAAACCAAAAAATTCTGGTACCGCCTCCTTATCGAAAGGAAAATCAACAAAAGTGGCGAAAATTGAGGGAAGCATTACTCCACCGTTGGAAAGCATAGCAAGCGAAAGAGTAGCAGAATCACGCGAGCGCTCTTCCAGCAGCGAGGAAAGCTCACCACCAAGACGCACGCGAAGCCTCTCCGTCAGTTCTAGTGTTTCAGTAACAGAAGGTCAATATTATGATGTTGAGGCACCAAAATTAAAAGAAAGACTAAATAGCATTACTCAAGAAATAGATACTTACTTAAATAAGAGCAAACTTGCTCTACTCTTGTTCATGAGTGAACAACAAATAAATGAAAAATTTCCTACTCTCAGCAACACAACAGAAATCAGCGCACTTGATGTTTTCTTTTCCAAAGAAACACTTAAACTGCCTTCATTATTTCCAAATAGTAAATTGAAAGCCACAGACCCAAAAGCTTATGAATATGCCACTTATTTCTTGGAGTATGCTACAGCTGTCGATGAAGAATTGAAAAATATACAAGGGGTTAGTGATACCGATATCCCTGTACTGCTATCAGATAAATGTACTCTGTTAGAAAGAAAACGAGTAGAAAATGACAAAATCAAACAATTATTGCTAACAATAGGTGTTGCCGAAGAATCCATTCCTGACAGCTTGCCTGAAAAAAGAAAATTATTAGTGACGGAAATAAATAAAAACAGCGAGGCAATTAGCACGATAACAAAAGCAATCTCCACAAGAACAATAGATGATACGGGGCAAGATGTATCGAAATTTGAAGATTTCATTAACAATATGAAAGAAGAAGTAGCAAGGCTTTATACTTATCATGAAAAATATCATCAATTCGCTAATGATATCTCATTGCCAAAGATGATAACTATGCTACAAACAAAAAATACAGCCCTGGAGTCTGTGCTCAGCAAGATAGAACAACAAGTTACAGATAAAAGTAAAAGATTAGAAGAACCTACTGATCTAGAACAACGAACAAGAGCTCTGTTAGACGAAGTACGGACATTAGCACGGATAAGCGGTATAACTTTTTCGGCACTTGATAATGAATCCGTGGATGCTCGTAATCGAGCTATGACTTTATTAATAATTCCATCGATAACCCAGCAAGCATTATTGGAAAAAAACTTTAATGAATTGTTGAATGGTTTAGCAAATAAATTAAATAGTATATACCCACTTACTCCACCCAATGCCATACCCACACCACCAACCATCGACTGGCTATTAGAAAGAAGTGCTGGTATGTTTAAAGCAGTTAAGGAAATTAATATAGTCCAAAATTTGGATGATAATATTTCCAAATCAGCTACTTTAGCAGGCGTGGTAGGAAATCTTACTTTTATTAATGAATCATTTTTAAATATCCAAAAAGTGATTGAGGATATCAGGGAGCTCGTAGCAAAAGCAACAGATGCTGGTTTTACGGTGGAACTCAGCGCAACTGAGAAGGAATTAATTGGAAAACAATTTAAAACTCCTCCGGAAAATTCATCATGGATTTCCGACGCCCAGCAAATTATGGCGATTCATGAACGCACTACACTGGCTATCAAAACATATGCAGAGAGTAATAATAAGGATTTTGAGGATCTGCTTGTTTCTATTACGAGACATAACATGGGTGATACTAAAATCGTAGATACAACTATTTCAGCTTCAATTACAATGTGGATAAAAATGATCAACGCATTAGATATGTTGCCAAAAGATATTACAATCCAGGAGGCGGATTTCCTAACCACAGCAGGCGCACTGAAATACGAAACTTATTACAAGCCCTTTAAAGATTACTTAAACAACATTCGAGCATTAAATCCAAGTGAACATGATGACAAAAATAATAACCAATATACAAACACAATTACAACTTACATTTCTCGCTTAACGAACCCATCATCACCTACTGAGGTTAATTTGACTGCCACCGAAAAAAATCAGCTTAAATTATTGTATGCGGCTTTTTCTATTGAAAATCCCAATGAGCGTTTAGCAAATCAATCTTTATTGAAGAAAGTCGCTGTTTCGCTATTGGAAATGCGAAGCACTCAATCAGGGGAAGAGCGAGGTCAACTATTCTTTCAATGGCGAAAGGATCGTAAAATTAAAAAAGAAGATGCATTAAAAAAATTAATCGATAAAATTAATACGCCAAATAATGAAACCCTGCATGATATTATCGAGAAGTCAGTGAAAGAAGACTCTAAGTTAACGCTAGGATTGACGGGCAGTCGTACTGAAAAACTGCTTAAAAGTTTAATGGAAATTTCAAGTTCACGCTCTACTGTAACCACAGCACAAATTGAAAACTATACCTCCTTGAAATTAAGGTAATGGAATATGAACACGCATGTTTATCCAATAAAAGTTGCTAAATTATTTTTTAAAAACTACTGTTATTTAGTTGTTGACATCGACACGCATGATGCTGTTTTAATTGATCCCGCTTGGGAGATGGATAAAATTGAACAATACCTAGCGCAATCTGAAGCTAATCTTAAAGCCGTTTTACTTACCCATCATCACCCTGATCATATTAACCTTGCAGATGCTTTCGCAAAAAAATACCAGATCCCAGTCATGATGTCACAGATTGAAATCGAGCATTATGCTTTTAACTGTACTAACTTGACCCCTATTGCAACTCCTGATTTATTTCATATAGGCGGATTGGACATTGTACCGTTGTTTACACCAGGACATACCAAAGGTGCTATTTCTTTTTGGATAGAGAACGCTTTATTTCCTGGTGATACATTATTTATCGAAGGCTGTGGCATGTGTTATGGAAAGGGCAGCGATGCGGGTGAGCTGTTTGATAGTTTATCTTATTTACAGACAATACTACCCATCAACACCAAAATTTACCCTGGACATTCTTATGGAAAAGAGCCAGGAGAACAGTTCGAATATCTTTTGGAAGCTAATATTTATTTGCAATTTAAGGATAGGCAACAATTTATTGAGTTTCGTATGCGCAAAGCTCAACACGGGCTTTTGGATTTTAAATAATTACTAAACTAATTTTCCTCATTACATGTCAGCAATGAGTATAAGTGAATGGAGCAGATAAATAAGGACGGGCATTAAGTTTCTAGGAGGGCTCCAGCCCTTGCTAGCAGCGCTGGGGCGTCCTTTTCACCATCTATCTCTCAGATACAAACCTCACGTTTTTGTGTATGCTCTTTAACAGCAATCTTTTCCCAATCCTCTAAAACGGTGGGTAAAACTTTATCGTCAACAAAATTACAATAAGCACGCTCTACGGCTTGTATTTGCTTTTCTCGCCATTGCTCATCTGTCCAGCTCAATGTTTCTTCAATTAAGGCACAAGCTTCGTCTTCAGTAGTATAAGTTTGTGATCGGCTGCCAATATAATTAGCAGAATCAGGACAATATCGGCCAATAACATAAGCACCCGTAGCCATTGCCTCACAAATTGAAATAGGCATGCCAAAATAGCGATTGCCTCCTTCTTCAGGAGATAAAAAAGTATGTAAGTAAATGCCGGCCTCTTGCATTAAAGCTTCAACATGATTATGTGTATCATTAATGTATATATCAACAGGACAACCTAATGATTCGTTAATCGTTACTAACTCATAGACGTATTCCGGTTTGTAATTAGCTTGTCCAAGCACAAGTGCAAATTGATGCGTTTTACATCGTACCGCAATTTTTATAAAGCTTGCTAAACCTCTAGTTGGTAAACCTGCCGATACGCGCAAAACTAGTCTTTTATTTTTTTCTTTGGCAGGTTTATAACGATGAGGATTAAAATTTACTGCAACAGCTTTAGCCTTGTGCAGATCGTTGGCAAAACTCTTTTTAAAATGTTCAAATAAATAAATAGCACGAATTGTCGTTTCATCATGTAATTTTTTTAGTAAATCTGGGAAAAAATCAAAACTGTGACCTCGCGCTGTGAAGGGGATCCCACATTGTGTAACTTCTTCGATAAAAGTATTAGTGATATTTAACCAATGAAAATGGATGATATTAGGCTGAAATTTTTTAATGGCGTCCTTAAGTTCACCATAATGAACTGGCGTGGAGGTGCTATAAGGAGCAGCAGGAGTAGTAACAGCCCATACTTCTATTTGTACACCTTGGCGTTTCATGTATTCTATTTCTGTATCAATGTAAGTTTCTGTAATTTGTGGAAATTCCCCTACTGCATAAAGCACGCGTAATAACCTTTTAGGTGGAGTATGATATTTTTCACGAATTAAATATAAATTATAAAAAAAGCTTTCTCGATGGGTTGCTGTATTTTTAGCATACAAAAAACGATAATAAGTCCCTATCATTGGGATTTCTTTGCAAGGTGCATGCTTACAATAACGATAAGCCAGTTCAAAATCAGTTAAACGAGTTAAATTGCTTTCAAACCCCCCATATTGTTCATATAAATCGCGGTGATGCACAAAACAATTAAGATCAATACCGCACAAAACATCTGTTTTCTTGTTGATAATCGCATCTTCATAATTAAAATCTCTGCGAAAATCTATTTTTTTTACACTAGTTATAAAATTATCATCAAGAGCACCAAAATAAATTATTTTACAACTTGGGTCTGCTATAAAAGAAGTTGCAATAATAATAAGCGTATAAGAATACCAATAGTTATCAGAATCTAAATAAGCAATAATTTCTCCTTTCGATTTAGCTAGTGCTAAGTTTCTGGCCTGGGATTGACCATAATGAGGTTGCTCATAATAATGAATACGTGAATCTGTTAAGTAAGGACCTATTATTTTTTTAGTATTATCTATACTGCCATCATCAATAATGATTAACTCCCAGTTTTGATATGTCTGAGCAATCACACTTGCAATAGCTTCAGAAATCATATTTGCTCTATTCCACGTAGGCATAATAATAGAGATGAGAGGACGAGGTATGTGATGTTGGGCTAAGAGTTTTTGCTGTTGCTCTGTTAGATATAAAATAGTATCAGCATGCCATTGGGACAGTTCTGCCTTGACTATGTATTCATCCTTTGGCTTAGTAATACTCCCTAAAGCTAACCCGAATTTTTTAGCTAACCTATTTAAAATTTTAAGCATATTAATTTCCCTTGCTCTTTTTTTCCATTATACGATGTTAACATACATTGAGTTTATAAGAATGGTAGGCAAAAAAAACCCCTGTTGGTTACCCAACAAGGGTTCACAATAAATGCCTGGCGATGACCTACTTTCACATGGGAACTCCCACACTATCATCGGCGCACAGTAGTTTCACTGCTGAGTTCGGGATGGGATCAGGTGGGGCCTACTTGCTATGTTCGCCAGACAAACTTTAAAACAGTAAATGAAAATCTTTAGCTCGCGCTACGCAAAAACCTTATGCAAAACCCACTTAGGGTTATATGGTCAAGCCTCACAGTCAATTAGTATGGGTTAGCTCAACACATTGCTGCGCTTACACACCCCACCTATCAACGTCGTAGTCTTCGACAGACTTTTAGGAGATTTACATCTCAGGGAGGTCTCATCTCGAGGTAGGCTTCCCGCTTAGATGCTTTCAGCGGTTATCCCGTCCGTACTTAGCTACCTGGCAATGCCACCGGCGTGACAACCAGAACACCAGAGGTACGTCCACTTCGGTCCTCTCGTACTAGAAGCAGACCCTCTCAAACCTCCAACGCCCACGGCAGATAGGAACCGAACTGTCTCACGACGTTCTAAACCCAGCTCGCGTACCACTTTAAATGGCGAACAGCCATACCCTTGGGACCTGCTTCAGCCCCAGGATGTGATGAGCCGACATCGAGGTGCCAAACACCGCCGTCGATATGAACTCTTGGGCGGTATCAGCCTGTTATCCCCGGCGTACCTTTTATCCGTTGAGCGATGGCCCTTCCATTCAGAACCACCGGATCACTAAGACCTACTTTCGTACCTGCTCGACTTGTCAGTCTCGCAGTCAAGCACCCTTTTGCCTTTGCACTCATAGCACGATGTCCGACCGTGCCGAGGGTACCTTCGCGCTCCTCCGTTACTCTTTGGGAGGAGACCGCCCCAGTCAAACTACCCACCATACACTGTCCCCAATCCGGTTAACGGACCTAGGTTAGAACCTCAAATATTTCAGGGTGGTATTTCAAGGTCGACTCCACTCTAACTAGCGTCAAAGCTTCATAGTCTCCCACCTATCCTACACAAAAAGATTCAAAGTCCAGTGTAAAGCTATAGTAAAGGTGCACGGGGTCTTTCCGTCTTGCCGCAGGTATACTGCATCTTCACAGCAATTTCAATTTCACTGAGTCTCGGGTGGAGACAGCATGGCCATCGTTACGCCATTCGTGCAGGTCG
>Ga0302303_10000046_pt1 | contig 159080 bp, 240 predicted proteins | sample III_Palsa_E2_1_FD_194542 | JGI IMG/M metagenome (GOLD analysis project Ga0302303, IMG submission 194542) | Peat permafrost microbial communities from Stordalen Mire near Abisko, Sweden - III_Palsa_E2_1 | ecosystem: Environmental > Terrestrial > Soil > Palsa > Peat permafrost | place: Sweden... | reverse complement strand
CGATCACAGCGATAGCCAGAGTGATTACTTTTGTGTGAATTTTTACGCCTATCTGCAGTTTGGTAAGTGGAACAAATCTTTTGTGAACACGGCGAAGTGATATGACAATCTCAGTCGTCAATCAGCGTCAGAAACTTTTCTTTGAGAGTTTGGTCACTCTGTGTAAGCAATATGATGTGACAATCACTCTCGGGACATCTGGTCGTGGATGGGGTGAAAATCCAAACATATCCTATGAGTTCAACTGGAACGAACGATTTCAGGATGAATGTAATACACCAGATGTTATTGATTCTTATCTCACTGGTGATGATGAAGTTAAGTTGAAAGGTCAATGAATATTCTCAAACAAGAAGAAGTTGATGAACTTCGGTTGATTGGTAGAAGATAAAAAGTTTTTATAAAACTTCAAATTTTAATAGAAAACTTTTCGTTGCAAACTCTTCAAATTTGAAATATTATACACACATCAAGTCAACACCAAACCAACGGAGAACTTAGATGTCTGTTAAAATTACCAGCGAAGAGATGAACCAGCTGCGCACCAAGTTTGGTGAACAGGTCACTACTTCCGAACTTCAGTCTCTGGGTGGCACTCTGTATTGGAGGGCTTCTCAGGGTGGTCTACAGAAGCTGTCTCGTGCTCTCTACAGCCTGTCAGACGTTCCGGTCGTGGTCGAAGAAAATGAAGAGCCGGAAATCGAACAGATTCAGCCGATCACCTCAAAGATGACTCGTGGTGAAAAGGCTGTCCTGATCAATGAGCGTTTTGAAGTCATGGACATCCTGTCCGATTCAATCATCAGTGGCAACACTCGTTCATTGATCGTTTCTGGCGCTGCTGGCGTCGGCAAGAGCTACACTCTGGAACAGAAGTTAGAAGGTGCTGTGCGCTCTGGTAAGGTCAACAAGGTCACTACGATCAAGGGCAGCATCTCGGCTATCTCCCTCTACATTGCGATCTATGAGAATCGTGAGAAGGGCCAGATCATCATTCTGGATGATGCTGACGTGTTCGGTGATGAAGAGACCATGAACATCCTGAAGGGTGCATTGGATTCCAGCACCAAGCGTGAGATTTCTTGGATGAAGATGTCTACCTATCTGGCGGATGCTGGCATTCCGAACCAGTTTGAATACTTCGGTCAAATTGTATTTTTGACAAATTGCGACATGGTTCGTGTTTGTGAGAAGGGTGGAAAAATGGCCCCTCACATGAAAGCTCTTCTCAGTCGTGCGGTCTTTTTGGACCTTGGGATTCATTCTTCGGAAGAGATTCTTATCCGTATCGAACAGGTCATGGCTACCAGCACCATGCGGACTGATCTTGGTCTGGAAGTGCATGAAGCTTCTCAGATCATGGACTGGATGCTTTCGAATGAGACCAAGTTGCGTTATGTGTCCCTGCGCACCGTGATCCAACTGTCTGGATTTTTGAAGACGACTGCAGATTGGCAGAAGATTGCTCGTACCACCCTGCTGAAGCACAGCTTTTAAGGAGGATTTGAAATGTTCAAAGAAAATGACAGAGTCAAATACATCGGAAACCACGATTTGTGGAAGAATCGGAAAGGCACTGTCCTTGTCAATCAAGGGCGTCATCTGACCTCTACTCAAGTTTTGCTTGACGGTGACAAAGATGCATGTTATCCTCTTACCAAGAATTTGGAAATTGTCAAGGAGATTTGAAATGTTCAAATTTACAAAATGTCTTGTTGGTGTCACCATTCAACTTGTTGGACTTGCAGCATTTGGTGTCCTCTTTGCTGGTGTTTGTGTTGCAGGCAACATTGAAGGACGTTTAATGGGTGATGAACAACCGGGTTTGGACCTTTAAGGGGTTTTTATGAAGATGAAAGTTACAAAGTTTTATGAGTGGGCTAGCGAATTTCATGCTGGAACTCGCCTTACGGTACAAGATGCTGTGAAATCTGGCTTTGATAAGAAGACTGCTTATAATGGATTCAGGGCACTTCTCAAGGAACAGAGAATCACAAAGTTGATAAAAAAGAAGAATTCCGTTCGATTCCAGTATAGAATCACGTCTAAGATGTTTGTTCAACGTCCATCTACTCGTGGAATTGCTATATTTTTGGATAAGCTTTAAACTATGAAACCGGGTCTTGCAAATTTTTAAAATTTGGTTTAATATACGTCTACTGAATCACAACAAACCAACGGAGAAATTTATGAAGACGATGAAAATTAAGCATGGTGGAAAGAATGTTGGCGACTCTGCCAATTTTATCAGCGCCATCAAGTACATTCGTGAAGTTGCCTACGGTAGTCCTTTGGGTAGCCTGAAGGAAGCCAAGGATTTTGTGGAGAACAACGAAGTTCAAGAGTTGACATTCAATGATAACTTCACATTTACCCAGATTAAGGCCCAGATGGCTGCTTATGGTTATCATCTGGTGAGTCAGAATGTTGATCTGGTCGAACAGGCTCGTACTTTGGCTCGTGTGGCATTGGACGAGAACAAGTTTGACGAACTTGTCGATCTGGTCGCTTTTATCAAGAAATATTCCTAATCAGGAGAAATATCATGTTTGATGTCAAGCGTTTCAACACCAAGTCGGCAATGCGTGATTGGCTTTGTGGAAAGAATTCAACCACTAAGTTTAAATTTGGCAGCACTATCAACTGTCTGATTGCTCAGTGGGCAAAAGAATGTGGGATGGAACATCCGAGTGTTGGTGGTGAATATTGCCATGACATGGATGATCGCAGCTGTACTTCCATTAAATTCCGGCCTTGGATGAGGCGTGTCAGTATGTTCATGGCTGGAACTGACGCGGAATTTACTGGTCTGTCGGTCTGGTCGTTCCTGAACTACGAGCGGAAGTAAACAAAGGAAACATTTGAAGTGAAGAAGTTCCACGAAGCAGAGAAGAAGAGTGGTCATTTGCCAATGATTTTAAAATTGGACAAATCAGGCTCTCCGTGCGCTTGGTCAAAGTGGCAAGATATTGTGGTAGCTGAATTCACCGATAAGGTGATCTGGCGTCTGGGTGATCCTATTGACCTCACAGGAGGTACAGGCAAGGATGGAACTACCTCACAGTTTGAATTGTATCCAGTTGTTGCAGTAGATGATCAGTCTGCTAGAAAGCGGAAGTGTGCGCCTGCACTGACCAATCGAATTTTGTTCTTGCGTGATCATCACACATGTGCTTATTGTGGGCATGTCTACATGGCTTCTAGTAAACTTTCTAGGGATCATGTTATTCCAACTTCAAAGGGTGGTCAAAACACTTGGAACAACTGTGTGACCGCATGCAAGCAATGCAACACTAAAAAGAGTGATCGACTGTTGTCTGAATGTGGTATGGTTTTGAGGTTCAAGCCGTTCACTCTGAATAATTTCGAGCACTTGATACTTCAAAACAAGCGCATCCTTCCAGTCCAGTTGGACTATTTGATCAAGGGTGTTTCCAAGAACTTTCATTATGAGGAAACTGTATGAAGAAGAAATTTAAAGTTGGTGATAAAGTCAAGATTGTCAAGAAGTATGGGACTCTCTGGGAACAAATTTGGATGGATAAGACCATCGGTGAAACTGGAACAATAACCACTACACGAGGACCACGTTTGACATATTATGTCAAATTGAGTCCCGGTCGTGGTTATTACTACGATCCTCGTTCACTCGAACTTGTTCCAGAAAAATCTCCACAGATTCCTCTACCCATCAAGCGAGAATTTAAGATTGGCGATACCGTCAGAATTTGTCGAATGAGTGGTAAGGTTATATGGTCTGAAGCAATGAAAGATACTATTGGTGTAGTTGGTGTAGTTGGTGAGATTATTGGAATTAAAAACACCTGCATCCATGTAAGATTTGATAAGTATTATGGTAATCAAGATAGTTGGTACTATCACACCGACGATCTTGAGCATCCCGAAGAAGTCAAGACAAAGGAAGTATCATTGGTAGAAACAGTCAAGCAATTGAAGGAAATTATCGAAATCAAGGATAAGATTATTTCTACACTAGAAGATCAAATTAAGCAAGTCAGAGAGATTGTTCAAATCGAGCTTTAAATATGGCAAAGAGAATAGAAATGGATGGTAAGTTCTATAGAATGCGCAGAGGCATTCTTATAGAAATTCCAGAATTGTGGGTAGGTAAAGTAACTCATCCACAAACTATTCGAAAACGCCCAAGTAAAGATCAACAAGGTATAACACACAAACCGAGTAGAAAATCATGAACAAAATTTTAATTGAAGTCAGAGCAGCCGAGGGCGGAGATGATGCCAAGTTATTGGTTAAAGATCAGGCCAAGATTTACCTGAATTATGCCAAGCAGGAGAGTCTTTGACCCTGAGATTCTAGAAGAATCATCAGGCTTTGCTTCACTAACACTATCAGGAGACTCTAGGAAGCTGTCTAGACTCATGAATGAGTCAGGTGGGCACAGATGGCAACGAATACCCCCTACAGAGCGTAATGGGCGTGTGCAGACCTCTACAGTAACAGTCTATGTATATCCCTTGGAAATGGAAACCAAGGGATATAAATTTTCCGAGAAAGACCTAGAAATCAGGTATACAACAGCCGGTGGTAATGGTGGTCAACATCAGAACAAAACTTTGAGTGCCTGTCATATTCGACATGTTCCGACCGGAATCACAGTCTCTATCAGGACAGAACGTTCTCAGCCTCAAAATAGACGCCTAGCCTTTGAAATTCTGGAAGCTCGATTGAAGTCCAAGCATGAATCTGAAATTCACTGCGCAGCAAATAATGACAGAAAACAAAATATTGGTTCTGGTCAACGTGGTGATAAGGTCAAAACCTATTCTGTCAAACACGACATGGTCATTGATCATCTGACTGGAAATAAATTGAAGTTGAGCAAAGTTTTGAAAGGAATTTTGTAAGCCGACAAACGGTACTTCTCAAATTTGAAATTTGGTTTATACTGGTCTCATCAAATTAAGGAGAAACTTTGGTGAAAACTTTATATGACCAAGAGTTTTGCTGCACTTCCGATTACTACAAGTATCTTCTGGAAAATTCTGAGGATTATGCTGCATTTCTCAATGATTCCTACAAGAGTGGTTTCGATACTGGAAGTAAATGGAATTCTCCTTGGATTCCGGGTGGTCCGTTTGTCCACCAAGCTCGTGCTTATGAGAAAAAAGATGCTCTGAGCATTGTCTCCAAGGCACAGAATGAATCTTGGATGCGTGGGTGGCACGATGCTGATGGTTCTGCAAAAACTGAAGCTTCTCGTGTTTCTCGGATGGCTGCTGGACTTCGTGTTCCTTATTAATTAGGAGAAATTAAGTGAACCAATATATTGCAAATAGTATGACAAAACGTGAGCATTTGTGGAAGTTGACGCTTGCTTGTTCACACAAGAAGGTCATTCTGACCTATCTTGTTGGTGCTTACTTCGTTACGATCAATCGTTGATAATTTATGTTGACAAAATCTGAAGTCTTTAGTATCATCTTCTTCTGCGCTGTACTCTTTTTCACAATTCTCGCAATTCATTTAGGAGATTAATGTCATGATGGGCGCACGCTACAAGACCAAGAAAGACCTTAAGGCTGCTGTCGGTCAGGCACTGAAGTATGAAGAGACTTCAATGTTCGGTCCTGAATTCAAGGAAAATGGAAAGTTCTGTGTGGTTGGTCCGTCTCCCTATGAGCGCAAATGGTTTGCTGAAGTGACCATGGAAAATGGTCTGATCAAGAAGGTGTCGTGATATGAAAACTTGGTTCGAGTTCTTTGTAAAACTTGAAGAAGATTCAAAACTTTTAGCTCAAGCTCTTGATGAGATTGAAGTTTATGAAAAGACTGGAGTTCTTCATGATGGTGTCGTTCGAACACAGGTAGATGCCGTTAGTGTAGAGTACAAAACACAACATATCTATATTATGCCGGTGTGTAACCATATTAATTCTATTGCTGCCAAGAAGTGGCAGCAACAATACAAAATTGAAACTGAGTCGTGATGAAAATTTACATCGATGAAAAAGATGTTTCGGTTGAGGATTGGAACCGTGCGATGGATAAATTGGCATGGCAAGGATTTCTTTTGTTTGTTAGTGGACTCTTGTCTTTTGGTTTGATACCCTTGATTTATTGCTATTTTAGAGACCGAAAACTTTAAAATTTCTGTTGACAATCGCCTCTAGAGAGCATATAATTCTCTCATCAAGTCGAGAAACAGGAGAAACGAAATGGCCAACAAGAATCGCGCAAAGTTTATCGGTGAATGCCAGTGCTGCGGTCATGTCCAGAAGCTCCCGAATGGTCGTCTGTCGAAGCATGGCTACACCAAACAGTGGGGTTTCTTCTCTGGCACCTGTCTCGGTGCTGATGAGCTTCCTTTGGAGATTTCCAAGGAACTTGTCGAAGATTTCATCTTCGCTGCTCTGATTCAGAAAGATAATCTGAAGGCTGCTCAGGCCAAAGCTCGTGAAGTTCCGACCGAACAGAAAGCTTGGGTCCATGAGTATGTTCATGGAACTGGTTACGTTCCGAGTGGCTATCAGTGGCGTTATGTGGACGTGGAGTTTGTTGAAAATGTTTCTCAGGATGGTAGCTATCACTGGAACACTTATTCTTTTGTCGGTGTTGACGGAAAAGATCAGAAGATTGAACTTTACAGCGTCGATAGCAAGGATGTGAACACTGTCATTGCTCATCTGAATGAGAAGAAGGCTGTGTCTCTGGAAGCTACCGTTAAGCAGATTGACCAGTATGTGGCTTGGCAGACTGACCGCATCAACAAGTGGGTTCCGCGTGAATTGAAGCTGGTGGAGGCATAAAGTCCTTGACAGGGACTTGGATAGAGAGTATTATTCTTCTCATCAAGTCCCTGTCAACACGGAGAACACATGAAATTCAATGGTTATATGCGAGATTGGAAGTCTGAACACCAAGTTCATCGTGATTGTGCTAAGCGCTCTTTTGATCATGTCATAAAAGATGCTATCGTGAGTGACGGTGTTGCTCGCTGGAAGAATATGACCAATCTGGTTCCGATGGACCTCTGTGAATTTGTTCTGGAAATTCTACCTGCTGATGAGGCGTACAAGTTTCAGGTTGATCTGGTGAAGCAGGAAGCTGCTCATGATGTGATCTTGGAACAGCTGGTCGCTCGTGAGAAGACTCGTGTGTATTCTGCTGAAGACTTGTTTGAAATGCGGGCCGCTTTCGGTCCCGGTGCAAGTGTTGTGAATGTTCTGAGTGGGAAGAGGATTCAACTGTGAACTTTCTTATTGGTCTTGGATTATGGGTTCTGTGTGCTATGATTGTAGCGAAGATCATGTATAATCTAAACGGAAAATTGGAAGCTGATAGTTGGACTGCGTCAATGCTTATGTTCTGGCCTATCTTTGTTATTGGATTGATTTTTGTTGGAGGATTTAAATTTTTAGTTTGGATTGTTAAATTTTAATTTGGGTCGTTGCCGACCTGTTGTCACAGCATCAAGGCTTGGTTAGCGGGGCTTTGGTGTGGGGAATCCTGCAAGTGTGACAATATAGGTATGGTTATGGGCACTAGGTAGGAGAGGTCTTTGGAAGCGTAGGGAGTGGTCGAAAGACTACCGCAACCTCCCGAGAAACAAGGATGGGTACTACCAACGTCAAGTTCGAGTCTTGGACGACCCACCAATTTTGTAGTTCTGGAGAAAATTTATGACAGATACAGAAAAAGCTTGGATTGATTCAGCAGACTATGAGACACTTCTCAGGCGCTGGAGATTTTCCGAAATGACTGATTCAATTTTTCAAGGTGAGTCTGGAAAGTATTACTCAGACAGGATGTTTTCATTGAGGAATGCGAATGAAACCGCTGCTGTTGCAGCTTCGAAGAGGATTGGGTGGGGTTAATGGGTAGGAGGAATGTATAAAGATGGTGTTATTTTTGACCATTTTCTAGTCAGAATCGGTAGATTATACCTCTGCACACATTCTAATAAACATTGAATTGTACTTTCTTTTGATATACACAATGCAACTGTTCCATTGTTAATATTTAACACTTTGGCCCTAGATGATTGATTTAAAATATCATGAATCCGCTTATTTAAAAATTCTAAGTTATTTTTCCAAGATGGATGAATCTGTATATTTATTTTATTATATCCAGTCTTTGTTCGATAAATACAACCATCCCCATCTACAAATCCAATGAATAAACTAATCCATTGATCATCTGTTATGTTATACAATGATAGTTTTGGTGGATTAGTGGTTTTTCGTTCATTGATATCATACTTAGAACATATTTTTGGAACGACTTCACAATTTCTTGTTGTTACGTTAAAGTATGTATAATTTTTCTTAAAATTTGTGTTTCTAACGTATTTACCAACTTTTGCACCAACATATTTTGCATATTTTTCAATATGTTCCTTATCCTTACTACCTAATTCTAATGCAATGGAAGTATTACCACTTACCCATCCATCCGCTAATAAAAATCCGATCCAATAAGCAGACACGTTTGTCTGGTCTAACAAAATTTCGATATTGTTGAATTTATGTTTCTTTGCTGAAATATTTAATCTTTTTAATGTGTTTCGTATAGAGCTAACATCACGCTTCAAATGAGACGCTAACTCTGTTGCCGTTAAATTATTACAGTTTTCTATAATGTATGTAGTTGAAGTGTCCATAACCACCTATCATGACTTGTATATTTCTATTTATCATGGTACACTACACATAAGATGATAATACGGACAATTCAATGAAAATATTTTTTACTAGTGACAACCATTTCTACCACAACCGAATAATTGAATATTCTAAACGTCCATTTGTGGACGTTGAAGACATGCACTACCAGATGATTCAAAAGTGGAATGCTATCGTTCAACCTAATGATACTGTTTATAATCTTGGAGATTTTTCATTTGGTAAAATTGATGATACTGTCAAGATTTTAAAGAGACTGAATGGTAACATTCATCTCACTCTAGGGAATCATGATCGTGAACTGATTCGAAACAAGGAAATGCTCTTGGCTAAAGGTTATTTCAAGTCCATGGATTACTACAAGGAAATCAAAGTCGAAGGTCAACATATCAACCTATTTCACTTCGGTTGTCGTGTGTGGAACAAATCTCACCATTCTGCTTGGTTGCTTTTTGGTCATTCTCATGGTAGTCTAGCACCCCATGGAAAGTCTGTTGATGTAGGTTCCGATTCTCCGTGGATCACAGGTCAAGCTGAATACAGACCGTTCTCATTTTCAGAAGTCAAGCGATTCATGGACAAGCAAGAAGTCACTTACGTCGATCATCACGAGGAACGCTAAATGAGCAACACAGCTATTATGCCGGTAAACACTACCAAAGAACATCTGGTCTATCTGGACAAGCTGATAGAATCTGGTGTGACCAATATGTTTGGTGCAGCACCATATCTCAAACGTGCGTTCGGACTTTCTGCAAAGGATGCAACAGTTATTTTAATCTATTGGATGGAAACATTCGATGATCGTCACATCAAAGAAGGGACTGCAGCGTCATGAACAAGACTGAACGTCGGAAGATGTATCGACACATTGCAAACATTTTGGAGAATGGTACTTCATTTTCGGGATATATTTGTGTTGAAATCGCAGGTTATGTTGAACAAAATTTTCAAAAAAAATCAATTAGATTTGAACAATTAAAATTGGAATCTCTTCTTGGTGTACCAGAACTAATATCTGGTCGTGCATGGCTTAGTCATGGTCATGGACCGATTGGTGAGGAAATTGATACTAAACAAAAAATGATTGGGCGAAAGATCAAGGTTCTTCGTCTATTGGCTTCTGGACGCCGCAACGACCTCATTATGGCAAAAAAGATTGCTCTTCCTTCTATCAGTCATACCTTGAAAATTCATGGTGTTGATCAATAAAGTCTAAATACACAACAGAGACGGATAGACTGTCTCTCAAATGAAACTAGCCGGAGATATACTCCAATGCAAAAACAATATAAGACAGCCGTTGTAATCGGGAGATTCCAGCCCCACCATCAGGGGCACCTCTCACTCTTCAGAAAAGCAGCCGAACTTGCTGACAACATCGTCATCATTGTTGGTTCTTCTTACATTGCTCGAAACATCAAGAACCCATTCACATTTGAAGAGCGTGAAGCCATGCTCTATGAAACTGTCAAGAACATGTTCGAAAATGTCTATACCTATGGTGTGACTGACTACATGTATAACGACTCTCAGTGGATTTCTGAGGTTTCCTATAATGTTGATGAAGCAATTTCTGATATTGATGAAAACGACCCACACCCTTTGCATGTCAGAACTTTTACCAAAGACGTTGTGATCGTCGGGTATCACAAGGATGCTTCCAGCTGGTATTTGGATAAATTTCCACAGTATGACTATGTCGAAGCCAATTCTGAACATCCTTTGGATGCCACAACAATTCGTGAACAGTTGTTCACCCTAAAAGATGATGAATATTACGCATGGAATGTTCCGAAGCATGTATTTAACTTCTTGATGAAGTTTGTCAAGACGGATGAGTATGTTGCACTGCGTGAGGAATATGAGCAGAACGTAAACTACAAAAAGCCTTATATCGGGCTTCCTTATCCACCAATTTTCCAGACTGTGGATGCTGTTGTGTTCTGTAAGTCTCATTTCCTTGTCGTAAAGCGTCGTGCGAGTCCCGGAAAGGGACTTCTAGCCCTTCCGGGAGGTTTCCTGAACGTTGATGAGCGAATCAACAATGGCATCCTTAGAGAGCTTCTGGAAGAGACCAGAATCAAGGTCCGAGAAGATAAGCTAGTGATTAGGGAAACCAAGACATTTGATCATCCAAATAGGTCTCTTCGTGGTCGAACGATTACCACAACTGGATTGATCATTCTGGATGATGAACACGAACTTCCAAAGGTTCGTGGGTCTGATGATGCTGAAAAAGCAAAATGGATTCCAATCAGTAAATTACATACAATGAGTGACAAACTATTTGAGGATCATTTTTCAATTTTGAACTATTGGGTTCCTATTGCCGAACGTTACGGATTTTAAGCCATGTTATCCAAACCACAAATCGAAGCCATTCTCAAAAGAGTCAAATATCTTGACTGGGAATTCCGTGTTCACCATGAAAAACTTGAACCTCGTTCATGGCAGGATAAAACACTCGAAAAGAGGTATATGTATTTTCTTCAGGTAGTTTTTAAAGCGCCTGACGCAAACACTGGAATATTGGAAGAACAACGTTGCAGATGGCATCTAATTGATACCGATAAAGGCACATACGAAATTTTAAGGCTTGCTTACAAAGCTATCAAGGATGCAGTTCTGCATGAAATGAATGAAAACTTTTATGTTGATGGCGATAGAGTAGCTGACCCACATTTGACATATAACTAACCTTTGATGTAAACTTACAGTGCGGATAGACTGCACTTTTAATTTTAAAATGGAGATAGACTCATGACACAGACAAATTTCTTACTGAATACAGATAGTTACAAACACAGCCAGTGGCTTCAGTACCCACCCGGAACTGAGTATGTCTATAGCTATATCGAATCTCGTGGTGGAGAATATCCTCATTCTCTGTTCTTTGGTCTTCAAATGTTCATCAAGAAGTATCTGACCAAGCCGATCACAATTTCAGACATTGTGGAAGCGCAGATTGTGTGCAAGGCCCATGGTGTACCATTCAATGGTGATGGATGGATGTACATCCTCAAGGAACATGGTGGTAAGCTTCCTCTTCTCATCAAGGCGGTTCCAGAAGGGTCTGTTCTTCCTGTTGGACTTCCTTTGGTTACTATTGTCAACACTGACCCAAAGTGTTATTGGCTGACATCATTTGCCGAGACTGCGATTCTTCGTGGTGTTTGGTATCCAACAACCGTCGCAACAAAGTCCATGGAAATCCGAAAGGTTATCAAACGTTATCTTGAACAGACTGGTGATGTTTCTGGTCTTGACTTTAAATTGCATGATTTTGGTGCAAGAGGTGTTTCTTCTGAAGAAAGTGCTGAAGTCGGTGGACTTGCTCATTTGGCAACCGGATTTAAGGGAACTGACACAATGTCTGCTCTTCTTGGTGCCTACAAATATTATGGTGAAGAAATGGCTGGTTTCAGTATTCCAGCTTCCGAACATAGCACCATCACGTCATGGGGGAAGGAACGAGAGTTTGATGCCTATCGAAATATGATCAAATTGTTTGGCGGAGACGGGAAAATTTATGCTTGTGTCTCTGATTCGTTCGATGTTTTCAATGCAACCAGAAACGGGTGGGGTGGTGTTCTCAAGGATGAAGTGATTGCAGCTGGTGGAACGCTTGTCATTCGTCCAGATTCTGGTGAGATTGTCCCCACAATTTTGAAGCTCGCAAATATTATTGATGAAAAGTTTGGCTCTACTATCAATGCCAAAGGCTACAAAGTCTTCAACAACGTTCGTCTGATTCAGGGTGATGGAATTGATGGTCATACCATCGTTGATGAGATTCTTTGGGAGTTGAGTGATTGGGGGTTTAGTGCTGATAACATTGCATTTGGTTCTGGTGGTGGAATGCTTCAGAAGCTCAATCGTGACACCATGAAGTTTGCCATGAAATGTTCTGCAGCCAAGATCAATGGTGAATGGGTTGATGTCTATAAAGACCCTATCACTGATTTAGGAAAGCGTTCCAAGCGCGGTAGAATCGAGACTGTGAGGATGTGGACCACTGATGGTAAGCTGGTTGTTCACGATCTATCTAAGCCTCTGGAAGGCGGTGATTACATGATGCAGACTGTGTTTGAAAATGGTCGCCTGTTGGTTGATCAAAGTCTGATGCAGATTCGCTCTCTTGTTGCTTCACAAATCTAATATGAAAACTAGATTGTTTACACCAGAATCAGTCAGGATAATAGTATATGATATGTTACACTACTATCCTGAATTAGGCGATGGTGATGTTAGAAGGAATGTTGGGAAAAACGTAACAAAGAGAACATTTACCCAGTTCAATGGATTGTGTGGAAATTATCTGAACTTTTATGAGACCACTCCAACAGAATTTTTCTCTTATGTAATTTCTGAAATTGAGAAAGAAGTAAACAAACTCACATGAACAAAATTTATATCCTAGTCCATTCATGGCTTGCACCAGCCAATCGTGCTGTTCAGGCTGCTCATGTCGTTCAAGGGTGGGCTGCAGCCGAAAAGGACATGCATATCATCCTATTGGAAACTGGAAAATCACAACCACAAGATGATCTGAAGACATCCATTCATGTATGTGCTAGGTTGAATAAGTATGCAGTAGAAGGAACTGAAATTCCAACCAAACATTTTACTGAATCTAAAGAATGTAATGGTGGTCAAATTACAGCTGTTGGTTTTATTCTTGATCCAAATGAAACCACACCAGAATCTACCAACAATAAATCTATGCTTCTCCATCTCTCAAAATTTCGTCTAGCGTCATGAACGATATCACTGCTGAAATGAAAGAATCAATTTCCAAGATGAACTATGCTCAGTGTCTGGATTTCAGAAATAAATATTCACCGACAGCACATGTCATTTTCACTGACGCAGAATTGAACGCATATTTCAAGTCGCATCTCTATCTACTGAGGTTTAAAACACTCGTCATTCCCGATGGAAATGTGCTTTAAATATCAATATACACCACATTATGCGAACCTAAAATGAATGATTTCATCCTTGATCTAGAAACACTCTCACTAAGACCTAATGCTGTAGTTCTATCTTGTGGAATTATTGCTGTCGATCTATCCAAAGATTTTACAGCAGAAGATTTAAAAGAAAGAAGTCTCTTTGTAAAATTCAAATCAAATTCTCAGACCAATAGACATATCTCATCCGATACATTGAATTGGTGGCGCAACCAGTCGATTGAAGTACAACGCTCTCAGCTTCTACCAAGCCCGTCAGACGTTTCTTTAGTTGATGGATACAAGGCCATCCAACAGTTCATCAAATTGAACTGTATGACGCCTAATAAGGCTGTGTATTGGTGTCGTGGTGATCTTGAATCTTCTGTTCTGTCTGATATTGCTTTTGAACTCGGACTACCAGAACTCTATCCATACCATCGTAAGAGAGATGTAAGAACAGCCGTCGATATACTCACCGGATCAGACAATGGGTATTGTGATACAATTCCACTAATGCCAGATGGTTTAAAAGAACACGATCCTGTAGATGATTGTATTCGAGACCTTTGGATGCTCAGATATTTTGAATAGGGATGAACATGACAACAGAAGAAAAGAATGCGATGAAATTTAGTGCTATTTTTGCTATAGTTGTAATAATTGCAGTTTCGATCATGTGTTTTCTACCAAAAGATCATCTTGGTCCACTCGATCTTGATCTAAGCTATGGTGTAAAGGAAACAACATTTGTTGATTTCATTTGGCCGCATGGTGATATTGGAACCATAAAACTTCCATTCAGAAAGGATTTAAGCTATTATGTCTGTGGTATAGATGGAACGCCAAAGGAACCTATAATTTATTGTGATGTTAAAATCCATCATCCTGATGGCACATACGAAGGTGGTCAGATTGAGTTGCCACTAGTTACAAACAAGACAGATATATGAAACGCACTGAAGAAGAGAATAATCGAATGCAAGCACTAAAAGACAATCAACCACTTTTTGCTGATCTTGAACATCACAGAATTGAGGGATATACCCATACCGGACGAAGAATCGAACCTATTCCTCTGATTTCTCACATCAAGGGAAATTTGTATTCGGGTGGTTGTAAAGATGGAGCGCAACTACCTGATATCATTAAGTTTGTTGTGTCGGCCTATCCTTGGGAAAAGTACAAAGTTTCTTCCAAGAACAACAATGTCAATGTCTCTTACAATTGGCTTTACGATGCAGCAGCGATGCCTAACCTGATCCAGCTTCATGCTCTAGCTGATTATGTGGCTGCTGTCAGCAAAATCGCACCAACACTCGTCCATTGTCAGGCGGGTCTGAATCGTTCCGGGTTGATTGTTTGTCTAGCTCTCATGAAGGATGGTATGACTGCAAACGAAGCTATTAACCTGCTTCGCTCTCAGCGTAGTGAAGTCTGTTTGAGTAATGCGACTTTTGAAAAGTATCTATTGAGTTCATGAGCGAAATTTACTTAATCAAACCGATGGATTTAATAACCGAAATTGCACACAATTTGTACATCGGTGGATGGTCTGACTCCAATCTACCAGAAAAGTTTGGTTATGTGGTATCTCTTATTAGAGAATCGTATCGTTTTAATTCAGATGTCACCACATTGAAAAGCTACTTTGCTGACACTGATAAAATACCAGACCTTACTCAGATTGGTGTAATTGTTGATTGGATTAGTTCGGTTAGAATTCATAAACCAATTTTAATTCATTGTCATATGGGTATTAATCGCTCTGCATTCATTGCTGCAATAGTCCTCATTCAAGATGGAATGACTCCATCTGATGCTATTACTCTGATTAGAGAAAAAAGATCAGAAAGTTGTTTGAGTAACAAAACTTTTGAAAAATATTTGAGGTCTCTATGAAACAAGTTTCAATTGGTGAAGCACTGACGATTCTTATCATCTGTATCTATAATTTTGCCGTTATATTTTCAACTGGTTTTGTAGTGTTTGAAAAGGGATACAGTGGATGGTGGTTCCTATTGGCATTTTTCTGTTTGACGGGAATCAAAAATGATGATAGTGAAAAGGAATGCAAATGTCAGAAGCAATAGATGTTAAATTGAAAGAGCAAGCAATCTTTATTTTAAGTGCTTACAAAAAGCGTGTTGGAATATTCAATGTGTCTTTAACAGGTGCGGTTAACGAACTTTTAAAGAATGGGATAGGTTTCTATGATACAAAAACTCAAAATGTAATTGACAAAAGTGATAATAAAGTATGAGCAATCAGATAAGTTCATGGGATAGGTTCTTTTTGGAAAATGCCCATTTACAGGCATCAAAAAGTAAAGACCCTTCAACGAAGGTAGGCTGTGTTGTTGTCGATGATGACAATGTTATAAAATCTAGCGGTTTTAATGGTTTTCCTCGTGGTATTGATGAAACTGATCCTAAACGATGGGAACGACCTCTAAAGTACAAAATGATTGTTCACTCTGAATTAAATTCAATTTTTAATGCAGCGAGAGTTGGAGTATCACTTAAAGGTTGTCGTTTATATTTAAATTGGGCCGGTTCACCTTGTGAAGAGTGTGCAAAAGGAATTATTCAAGCTGGCATCAAGGAAATTATTACTACCGATATACCATTCCCCGGAAAGGGAAATGGCATAAATTATAGCACAGAAATTGGATTTCAACTTTTACAAGAGGCTGGAATTTTGATTAAAGAAATTCCCACAAATAGATAATCATTAAATACTCCTGCGTATATCATGCAGGAGTATAGTTTTGCAAATATTTAAACACAAACATCACATTATACCAAAACATATGGGAGGTACTAACGATCCTTCTAATTTAATTCGATTGACTATTGAAGAACACGCGGAAGCTCATAGGAAATTATGGGAAACTTTTGGTAAAAAGGAAGATTATATTGCGTGGAAAGCTCTCTCAGGATCAATATCATGTGAAGAAATTACACGCTTAATTCTTTCTATGGTTGGGCAGAGACAGGGAAAGATTAATGCTGAAAATGGTCATATGTCAAATATTGGAAAAAATATGCCAATGGAGGATAGACTTAGGTATTCTGCTCTTGCTGTTGAAGTTATGCGATCAGAAAAACTTGGTTGCTTTTTTAATGATGAACTTAGAAGAAAATCTTGCTCTCTAGGAGGAAAAATACAAGGCCCAAGGAATGTAAAATCTGGGCATTTATCTCGAATAGCAAAAATTAAAACACCTAAAAGAGAACAAGCTTGGAAAGAAGTTCAGAAAAAATCCTATCTTGTATGTACACCAGAATGGAAAAGTAATATGCTTACTCAATATTGGGCAGATGTTCATTCTGGATTAAAACAACGAGTAAAACAACCTAAGAAAATAACTATAAACAATGGTATCAATAATAAACAAATATTAGCAATAGAAACAATTCCAGAAGGATGGAAACGAGGTATATTGAGAAGTAGGTCTGGTCCTAAAGTTGGATCAAAGCATAAAATAAAGATTAAAACATGAAGATAATCAAGAGCTTGCACGGCATTGGGGATCACTTATATGAAAGACCGCTCATCAAAGCTCTCGCTGAGAAAGAAACGCTATACGTAGAATCTCCACTCCCATTTATGCTATCTGGGATTGATAATGTAAAGTTTCTTAAAACAGAAACACCATGGAGAACACAAAATCTCCAACAAAAAATAGCTGATAACAATGTTGGCATTGAATATTCACAGCTTCCAGAAGAAGCCTTTCAGCAAATCACCTATCCACCAATCAGACCGGGATACCCTAGACCAAATTTCAATCGTATTCAGAGAGTTGTCAGACCTGAACTAGAAATCAGGTTTGGTTATGGTCCTGACAACTATTCTAGATGGAATCTCATTCAATGTCTTGAGAGACAAGCTAAAGTCACTCTAACTGAACCTATCGATTTTGCAATGCCAGATTTTGGTCCTTGTCCGGTCGATACTGGTGGCAAGAAATTAGCCATTGTCAGACCTCCTACAGACCGTGCTGAGTGGCACACACCATCTAGACAGTGTCTACCTCAGTACACCAACAGAGCGTGTCAGATGCTCAAGGCTGTGGGCTACTACACGGTATCAGTGGCTGATTGTGTCGAAGGTAAGGAATGGCTGGTGGGTGATACACCAGAAGCTGACTTGATTCTTCATTCAGGTGAATTGAGTCTAGTCAAACTGATGGCTCTCTGTCAACATGCCGATGTTATTGTTGGTGGTGTAGGCTGGATCGTTCCGGCTGGCATTGCTTTCAAGAGGAATACATTTATATGTGGGGGTGGACGAGCGGGTTACGACCATCAGGAAAAAATCTGTGACATGAGAATGGACCTAGAAAAGTTCACAATGGTCCATCCAGACTTTCCATGTATGTGTTTCGAAGCTAAACATAACTGTTATAAGATCATTTCCAACTTTGATGAGGAATTTCAGAAGTTTATAAATAATGCACGGTGATAACAATGAGAACTAAAACGTGCATACTGAGCTTGAGCTTGAGCTTTTCTGGTGGGAGAATCTAGGTTATGGTTATTTTCCAGTTGATGAATACTGGAAGCAGAACAATTTGAAAGAGTCGGATGTGTATGGAAAATCCTACTTTGAAAAATATTCAGTCTATGAAAAACAAAGCTGCGCCATCAATGATGCCAGAGTAGAATTTACTCAGCTAGTTCTAGGATCAGACAATGATGCAATCGTCCTAGACGTTGGCATTGGTTCAGGAACATTTGTCCGATCTTCACCAGATTATTACGGTTATGATGTCAATCCAGCTGGTATTGAATGGTTGACTGAGAACAAGAAGTTCTTAGACATGTACAAGCCGAATAATACTACTGCCTACACATTTTGGGATTCATTCGAACACATCAAAGATTTGAAGTCTGTTATGCTAGCTGCACCAGAATTCATCATTATGAGTATTCCGATCTTTAAGAATAAGGAAGATGTTCTGAAGAGTAAACACTATCGCAAGGATGAACACTTTCACTATTTTACAGACTGTGGTATAAAGGACTTCATGCACGACTATGGCTTTCAATTCCTCTTCCAGAATGATATGGAAGTGAAGCTCGGAAGAGAATCCATCGGAACATATGCCTTCAAGAGGGTTTAATTATGTCGGTTTTCAATGATTGTACCGGAATCAAAATTGATTTTGAAATCAAGAGCCACAAGACAGGAACAGTTGTAACTGGAACCAAGAAATTCAATACTTCAAACCATGAAATGGTCTTGAGTGAGTTCTTCAAGGAATTTCCAGAATCAGAATTTAAGGTCAATAAGTTTTCTTCTATTCTTTGTTTTGGAGAAGCCGACCTTATCTGTGGATGAGTGTTGACTTTTAAAGTTTCATTGTGTTACACTCGATCTTTCGTTCTTAAAACGGGTGAAGAAACATGAAACTAATTACAATAGGACTCATAGTCGCTACATTGATGGTCTCCAATAACGTAGAAGCAAACTATAGTCATCAGTCCAATAGTTATCATTCAAATATGGAATGTCTTGTCCAGAACATCTATAGAGAATCAAGAGGCGAATCTTATACAGGCAGACTCGCAGTCGCCTTTGTGACATTCAACCGAGCAAAGAAGGACATCAACAACCTATGTTCTGTTGTCTATCAATCAGCTGTCAGAAATGGTAAGAAGATTTGTCAATTTTCTTGGGTATGTGAGCCACCTAAGAAAGTTATAGACTTTCAGAGCTATCAAGATAGTCGAGAGATTGCAAATTTGGTGGTTGGATATATTGCTATTGATCCTTCTCATGGGGCAACTCACTTTCACACAACTACTGTACACCCAAAATGGGATAAAGCAGCCAAAGTTGTAGCCAAAATAGGCCACCATATTTTTCTTATGATTTCAGCTAAGTAGCTTTACTATAAATGGTTCCGTCAATAATAAAAACGGAATCAGAAAGTGGAAAAATTGAACATATCTATGCGAATAATAATCTATGTATCGTGGCTATTGATCAGAGAAGGACTCAGAAACTTGAACATCCTGAAACGGCCAGTTAAACTATATCCAATGACTGACCAAATACAAGAAATTCTGAACAGGAAATATTCACATAAGTGGAGTGGTTGGCCCGGTGCATACTGTCTCAAATGTGGTACTCAAGACCCCTATGAAATTGCCATTGCTGATGGATGGATTGATTTTGTCGAAAATTCAGACGATCCTACTGGTGAATATCTTCAGAAGTGGGACACCAAAGAACATGAAACCCTCGTTGAACAACTGAACATCTGCCACCATCCATAATGAACAACATCACTTATAGCGTCCATGCAAATATGTTGCATGAGCAGACCAATACTTTTGGCTATTCAAAGTTTTTGGCTGTATTCAAAGAAGCACCTAGACATGCGATGCATATCTATGGAATTGGATTGACACCGAGTGAAGTTGAAGAAAGGTTAACAAAATTTCGTGTAAGGTACAACGAAAAAGAAAAATACTCTTCTCACAATGTAAGTGATTCAAAGCATTCATTCCAATTCTCCAATTTCTATATCTATCCGGGGATTGTTATCTCAGTAGATGGGTCGAATAGTAACAACCCCACAAAGCCAATTACTATTGATTCAGTTTTTGATGAGTATGGAGAAGACGACGATCTTATTGACAGTAAAAAGTCAAACATCGTTTTCTTGTCTTCTTCTCTTGAACGATACGACGAATTTTATGAATTTGCAACAAAAAATTTGCTAGTACATCCAATTCCTAGCAATGAACGAAAGATACATATCATCACACAAGGTCCAAGAGGTTTGGATTTGTCGGAATACACAATGCCAGTCTCTAGCGTAAAATCCAATGAAGAGGTGATGACAAACTACAATGACGATTTTGTGGCATTCGATGAACACATCAGAAAGAGTCTGAAGGACAAACCAAAAGGCATCATCATGCTTCATGGCGTTCCCGGAACTGGAAAGACTTCTTATATCAGAACTCTCATCACAACAGCCACCAGAAAGGTCATCTATGTTCCGAATGAGATTGCCAAGATGTTGGGTGATCCATCATTCATGACACTTCTTCATGCAAATGAAGGTGCTATTCTGGTGATCGAAGATGCAGAAGAAATTCTTGCACCTAGAGAGGATGGTGGAAATCCAGCTGTCAGCAATATTCTGAACCTCTGTGACGGAATTTTGAGTGATATCTTATCGATCAGTGTTGTAGCAACCTTCAACTCTAGTTTGAACAAAATCGATAGCGCACTCAGACGTAAAGGTCGATTGATTGGAGAGTATGAATTCAAACCACTCTCTCAGAGGAAGGCTTCTGTTTTGATGCAGTCTCTGTATAAGATTGATGCACAAAAACCAATGACATTAGCAGAAATTTACAACTTTGAAGAACAAGAGTTCAAGACTCAAGAAGCAAAATCAAAATTTGGATTTACCCAATAAGGAATATATTATGATAGACACTGGAACCAGAACAGCTGTACTTCTCGGCATTTGTATGCTACAAGGCCATATCAAGAAAACCAATACTCATTGGTGGACAAATCTTGACACTGGCGAACCAATGAAGAGAAACAAGGGTGAGTTAATTGCACTGATTCACTCTGAACTATCTGAAGCACTAGAAGGCGTCAGAAAGAATATGATGGATACACACCTGACCCATCGACCAATGGAAGTTGTAGAAATGGCTGATGCTGTTATACGTATCGTTGACTACTGCGCTGGATATGATCTTGATTTGGCTGGTTCCATTGTCGAGAAACTTGAATATAATGCCACAAGAGAGGATCATAAGCGCGAAAACCGCCTGAAGGCCGATGGGAAGAAGTTTTGATGATCAAAACATATTGTGATGTATGTGATAACCAACTCACACTTGAATATCCCAGAGCAGATAACTCAGTGACTGAACTGAAACTACCGAAGGGTGGTTCACTGAAAATTACCGCACAAACAACCTATAAAGAAAATATTCATGTTTGTTGTTCATGTTTGGCAAAACATTTTAAAAGTCTTGATACTCGTCCACTAACATCAATATGGTATCCACTTGGAACTTCAAGGATGTATGAATGAGCGACTACAGAATCGTCTATGAGTGTTCTCTATGCAAGAGGACATTTCGAATAGATGAAGAAGCGACTAGTGGGTGGGACATGTCAACTCTACTAAAACAAGCATGGCCTACCGTCCATAAATGTACTACATTTTCAATCGGAACAGCCAAGCCAATTGGAATAGAATTTGGACCAGAACTATGATCTTGACAATCCTTTCACTCTATGCAATCTTTTGCTTCTACGTCATCATTTCGTTTGCTGTAGACGATGACAGCTTAACATTCTCAGAATGGATGGAAACCATTTGTATAGGCATACTCTTGCTTATTCCGATCATGGTTCTCTTACCATTCATCATCTATGACCTCAACAGAGACCATACTAATGACAGCTACAAATGATATTTATTTTTGTGAATTGTAAAAAGTCCGGTATTGAACAATTTGTTACAATGAGTACAAAGAATTTTGGGTCTGAGTAACATGAGTTTTGATTTAAGGTCTTTGGTTTCTTGCGAATCTGGTATACCTAATCTATACTTATTTCCTTTAGATTTTTCTCCAATTTTTCTTTTATGCTCTTCTGAATGTTTCTTTCCATAACAATGATTTTTAGGTCCAATTTGTCTAAGAGACGTTTTTATACAAAATTCAGCAGATTTCTTTTTACCTTTCTGCGATTTAGACATCTTCTTTCTACTTTCTATAGTGACTATTCGGCCTCTTTGATTTGGACCAGCATCACCACCATCGGTACCATTAACCAATTTCCAACCTATCATTCGATAAAAATATATGAAATATTTCTCCCATTCAAACGCAGAAAATTCATCTTCGATATTATCGATTAAAATTTCAGAGTAGAATCCACCATGCTTTTTGACTTTATTCGTCCAATGAAGACTTCTTGCTCTAGAATGAAACCGACGCCTTGCAGTTCCTTTTCCTATATAAAATACTTCATTAGTATCTTGAGTACGATGAATGTAAACGTAGTAAATAGTCATGCTGCAAGTGTCCTTAATCAGATTATTGTAGAGCCTATGGTGCTAGATACACGCGATAGGCACTTTATTTATGGGAATGTGTGAAATGAAAAAACTTATTGGAATACATGGTAAGGCCGGGTCTGGAAAAGATACTCTTGGAAAGTTAATTATTGATATAGCTCTCGAAGATTTGAAAATTAAAATTGAGCGATATGGGTTAGCTGATCCAATAAAAAAAGTTTGCTGTTATTTGTTTGATTGGGATGAAAGACATGCAAATGGAGAACTTAAAGATGTTGTTGATTCTAAATTTGGATTTTCACCAAGACACGCATTTCAGACACTAGGAACAAATTGGGGGAGAGCATGTCTTAGAGATGATATTTGGTTGTTTATCGGAAAAGATAAAATGCCAGAATATACCATCATTACAGACGTGCGATTTTCAAATGAGGCCCAATTCATCCTAGACAATGGTGGCCTATTGGTCCATATTGTAAGACCTTCCCAGAGTCAAATCTCGCTGTCTGAGCATGTGTCTGAAGCTGGACTCAGTCCTGAAATTTTAGAACGTGCATTTTTAATCAATAATGATGCTGGATTTGAAGCATTGGAAGCACATGCCAGAGTGATTGTCAGAAATTTCTGTTCTGAAAAAGAGCTTGACAAGACTCTCTTTCGTAGTGTATGATGAGTCACCACAAATATTGAGGTAAATTTATGTCAACTTACAAACAGCGTTTTCAAAATCTTGTCCGTGTTCTTGATCTTCATATCGAAGCTTCGAGACGTGGAGAACTTGCGACCATTAATGGATTTATCAAGAGTGTCAAGTTTGATCTAGGAATATGGGTTAATAGTGGTAATTGTGGAACCGCTGCATGTGCTGTTGGTTCCTGTATGATTGATCCTTGGTTCAAGAAAGAAGGGTTTGTGCCGAATAATTATCTTACACGCGGTACTTATCCAACATTTTGTGGTATTGGTGGATGGCCTGCGGTACAGAACTTTTTCGATTTAACTTATGATGAAGCAAAGAATTTATTTATTGAACAAAGTTATCGTCAACCAACCGCCTATAACGTCAAGCGTCGTGTAGTTTCCTACATGAAGAAGAAGGGATATCTGTAATGAAAACTATTATTCTTGTCCTGTTTCTCTGGTTGTCCGCATGTGATGTAAATAAAAATGATTCCACATATCTAGACCATAGAGTCTTGATAGATTCTCATGGATGTGCTTTTGTATTCAATAAGATTGGTATTAGTGACACGCCATTTTTCTACAAGGAAAAATCCTCTTCATCTTGTGTGTTTATCCCAGATAATGCTGATGCGCGCTGGATCAGTGAAAACGTTATCAAGGAATAATATGAGCGTCTATCAAATTCTCAATGAAGTAAGGAACGAGCCTTCCAAGAACGGAAAGATCGCAATCCTCGAAAAGCACAAAGATAACAAGTGTCTGATGAGAGCGTTTAAGTACGCCTATGACTCTCAGAAGAGCTATTATGTCACTTCTGCTCAAATTGAGACAATACCAGATTTCTTTGATGGTGTCGCAGACTTGGGCATCACAGGTTTTAGTCTTCTCGATGATCTAAATGAGAGACTTTATACAGGTCATGCAGCTGTTGATAAGATTACACAGACTGCAAAAGCACTCAATCGAGAAGATCGTCTTGTATTCCTTGACATCCTAGACCGAGACCTGAAGTGTGGTGCAACCGATACCACAGCCAATAAAGTTTGGCCCGGTTTGATTTTTGAATATGAAGTCATGCTCTGTAAGGATTCAGACGAGAAGAACAAGAAGAAAATCAAATTTCCGGCTTATGTTCAGTCCAAAGCAGACGGTGGACGAGTAAATTTCTGGATCAGAAGGAAAATGGGTGGATTTGATATCCAAGCTTTTTCTAGAAATGGAAAACCAGCTGACTGTCTGAATGTCGAACTCAGGGAAGAATTGGCTCATCTGTGTCAAAATCTTTGTGAAAATTCTTCAGATGATATTGCCTTTGTGGTTGATGGTGAGCTTCTAACAAGGGGTGAAGACGGCTATACCATTGATGATCGCCAAACTGGTAATGGTATCTTTACCAAGGCCATTCGTGGAACTATCATTGACCAAGAACGCAACAAATTCATTGCTAAAATCTGGGATGTCACGACTGTTGAAGAGTTTGAAGCGGGTTATAGTGCGACGCCATACAAGGATCGTCTTGCTAAACTTCAACAGGCAATCAAGAACGTCTCATGGGAAGCTTATCCTCGTCTCCACCTGTTAGATACAATCATGGTCAAGGATTGGAATGATGTCAAGGCGCTCTATGACAAGGCTATCGAGAATGGTGAAGAGGGTGTCATCGTCAAGAACATTGATGCGCCATGGGAAGCCAAGCGATCTGTGAACTGTATCAAGTTCAAGGAATGTCTGACCAAAGAAGTCAAGATCATTGGACGAGAGGAAGGTGAAGGAAAGAACCTTGGAAAGCTTGGCGCATTCTTGACTCGTGACAAGACTGGAACCATTATCACATCTGTCGGTGGTGGATTTTCAGATGCACAGAGGTTAGAATACAATACTGATGACATGATCGGACGCATTATAGAAATTGAATGTAATGGTATTGTCACCAAGAAAAATTCAGAACTTCGCGCTTATTACCAGCCAGTTTTCGTAAAAATTCGTGAGGATAAAAATGAACCTGACTGATGGTGAGAGATTGGATTGGTTAGAACAATTCAAAGACGGTTTTCATAACATAGACCACATTTCTTCTGTTGAAGGTAAAGGATTTAATGACTTTGGAACTCTTCGAGAAGCGATTGATGATATGATGAATGGAGAAATTAAAACTAATGAAGATCGTATTTTGAAATTGGCCGAAGTGAAGGATATAACTGGTCTATCAAAATCAAGCATTTACAAATTTGAAGCTATTGGTCAATTTCCTAGTAAATATCAGCTTAGCCCAAAGTCAGTTGGTTGGAAATATAGTGAAGTGTTAGCATGGATCAGTAACCTACAGAAAGTAGAACATAATGCGTGAGAAAATCACAGTCCTGAAGCTGAACGAAGAGCGATCATTGGTCGAATTCCTAGACTTCCTTGAACTCATTAATACAAACGCTCCTGTAGCCTCTGGAAAGGCCACTGTAAAGCTCTCCACAATTGAGAGCATACATGGTGAGCCTGTGCTCATCGTCTCCTATGACAGGCCAAAGACGGTCTCTGAGAATGTCTTTGGTTTCTTTGGTAGAATTACAAATAAAATGAAGGAATTTGGATAAATTATGAAGCCTCTAGTGTTTTGTGACATGGATGAAGTTTTAGTAGACCTTGAAGGCGGAATGGCTAAATTCTTCCCCGGAACGATCTTCAAATCTGGCGATCCGAACAGAATTGCACCAAGTGTTTTCTTTCAACTACTCAAGCCATTCGCACTGGCAAGAAAGTTTGCGACTCTCGATCCAGCACCCGGATTCAAGATGTTGGAACACATCTACAGAATTTACAAGGATAGAGTAGACTTTGCTGTCTGTACTTCTCGTGGTGACTACATCAAAGATTCAATGATCATTCTTGAAGACAAAGCAAAGTGGTTACTGGAAAACTCACCTGATGCATTTGCTAAGGTGGACATGCTCTGCACCACAACAGGCTTGAGCAAAGCAAGACTTGCCAACTCTCATATCCTTCTGATTGATGACATGAAGAAGAATTGTGATGCCTTCAAGGCTGCAGGCGGACAGGCACTCGTCTATAAAGCTGGAGAAACAACCCATACAGAAGTTTGTGATGAGATTGACAAACTTCTAAATAATGAGGTCCAGACAAAATCCTAGAGAATGTGAATGAATATTCAGATTGATAGTTCTACCCTTCTACCAGTCCCAATGAAAAGACAGTTGTTTTTGGATCAGGATGTCACTTCCGATAGTCTGGGTTTGATCATTGAACAGGTGATAGATATCAATGAAAATGATGAATATTTGACCAAACTCTATGCCATTCACGGACTAGACTACAAACCAAAGCCATTCAAACTTTACATCAACTCATTCGGTGGTGATCTATATTCATGTCTTGGATTTTTGTCTTTTATGACAGCCAATCCAACGCCAATTGATACTGTCGTGACCGGATGTGCCATGAGTGCAGCATTTTTGATTGCAATCACTGGAACACACAGAACCTGCTATCAGAATGCGTCCTATATGGCCCACCAGCTGTCTTTTGATGGCTCTGAGTCTTCTACTCTCAAGCGTGCAGCTGCAGATGCTATAGAAGGTGTCAGACTTCAGAAGGTTATGGAATCACATGTTCTCAAACACACCAAACTTCCAAAAGCAAAACTCAAGAAAATTTATGACAACCAGATTGACCTTTACTTTGATGCAGAAGATGCCATCAAATTTTGTATGGTCGATGAAGTGATACCGGACAGAAACAATGCAGTCAAGGCTAAGATTCTTCAAAGCACAAATATTGGAAAATCAGGAGATATCGGCACGTCGCCTGTTGTATGCGACCCTGTCGGACCAGAACAGTCTGTTATACAAAATCAAGAGCATTCCAACTGATCGAGTTGATGCTGTTCTTTCTGGACTGAAATATTTTGGAATGTTTGGTGACTATCCCATCTTTGTTGACAAGTCATTCATAGTCAAAGGTAAAAGATTCAAATACGAAAGTTTCTCCAAGAAACTTGACATCCCAGAAAAATCGCATAAATAACACTGTGATCATCTGAATCACACTTTCTTCGGCTTTACTTACATGAGCGATAGCCGAACGCTCTCAGAGGAAATTAAAATGCATAAAGATATGCTCGTGGTATCGCTTCGTCCTTCATCTTCTTCCAATCGTTTCTACAAGGAAACAAACGGAAAGGTCTATATACCTTCCGGCGAAGAGTATGAAATTTATATCAAAAATCTAAACAGTGTCGGTGCTGTAGTTACCATAGAGATTGATGGTAAGAATGCCTATGGTTCTGAGGAAAGTTTCTTTATCAGACCGAACGAAACATTCACCCTCAAGGGTGATAGGTCTAATCGCGCCTTCAAATATATCCGAAAGACTGAGAAGATTTCTCAACATCGTGGTGACAAGATCGAAGATGGTATCATTCGTGTCTCCTATCAATTCGAAGAACCACTTCCTGAGGTAGTCAAGAAAGTTGAGGAAGTTACACACATTCACAATAATCATTATGGCTATCCATACTGGCATGGTGGATATTATGGAACTTGTAATGCTGATACCAAACGTGATCCCATTCTTCGTAGCTTTGTGAATAATATTGGACAAGTTCAATCATCCAACAATACTATAACAACAGACTCTTGTTCTATTAATGATTGGTATGAATCACCTCTTATGAGTGATACGTTGGAACGTTCTGTTGAGCGTTCAAAACCATCTAAACTGATACCATCAAATAATGACGTAGCCGGAATTACAGTCCAAGGTTCAGAAGTTAACCAAAATTTTGTTACTGTAACAACGCGAAAGTTACAAGAGCAAATTCATGTTATCATTCTTCAACTATTTGTCGAGACTGTTACTGGAAATCCTGTCACACAAAAAATGACTTCTAGACAGAAGACTCAATGTAAAATTTGTGGACAGTGGAACTCTCCCGGTAACAATTTCTGTTATGAATGTGGTGCGGCTGTAGTTTGACATTCTAAAGGAAGTTTGTTAATCTATTCGAGCAGCGTCAAAGCATGTTTCGACAGCATGAGCCGAGTCCAAGGCAAGCAATAGTGCAAACCGTACATGCCGTGGTCGTGTAGCGTTACTGACACGTAGAAGCATTCCGAGAGCAATGCCGGTTGGCCCACGTCAAGGGCTTAACTTATATTATGAGGATTATCTGTGAAAACTAAACCTTTCAGACTCAAGTTGAGAGAAGAGTGTCGATATTTCACATTCAATGCGATGGTGAAACGAGGATTGCTTCCATGGTATTCTAGAACACCAAGAAAATAATGAAAATAAACAAAAGCACCCCATACACAACCAGAAAGACCAATAGCCCTGTAACCATTCTATCGACCGCAATCAGGTCAGAGAATAACCACAATGTTGTCGGTATCATCCATGAGCTACACAATGACATTGTGACTCAATGGACTGATAGTGGCTATTGGAAGGATAACGAGACAGAACATGCTCTCGATTTGATTCCATTTGTTCCTCAAAGGATGCTCGTAGCATGAAAACATACCAATGGCGTGTAGTCACAACTGATGCTAAGGATGGATATTTCAAGGCTCAATTTCGAGTATTGAGAAACTTTCCTTGGTTTTGGACGACATTGGGTTGTAGTTTTACTGGAGATGATTATCGACATTTCATCTATGAGACTGTTCCAGAAGCTGAATTGGATGTTCAGAAGCACACCAAATCATTGAAAACAAAAGAAAATAAATTTAAAACAAGAACGGTAACTTGTGGTTGCATTACTTTTTAACTCTGATAAAATAGTTTCACCTAATTAGGAGAAACAACATGCGCATCAGTGATTACATTGAACAACTACAAGCACTTGGTGACGAACACGGCGATCTTGAGGTTGAATTAATCAATCTTGATTTGACTCGTGTTACTGCTCGCGCACCTGTTGTTTCTTTTCGTAAGATTCTCAAAGGTCGTGAGAGCAAGCCCCGGTTTTGGAGTTCTTATGATGGTGAAGATGCTCGTGGTGAACCGGTAATCCGGGTGTGATTACTCTTTCTACATCGAGTATGAGGTTTAATGTATTTGAGAGACATCTGACTATATCTATTGGTGATCTAGAAACTTATGTTAGTTCGCATAAAGGAATTTTACTCCCAATTGCTTCTTGGACTCAGGTTGTAAATCACATAGCTGATAGATCAAATGCTCAAATTTCAATAAATTCACATCATACCGGAAAGACAGTTAGATTTTGTTTTGTTGATATAATAAGCACACTAGGTTTTTTAGTTCATCTATATATGCAATATACCATCCAACCGCTACTGATGTAGTAAACAACCCAGAATGTGCTGATGTCAAGTTTCGTATTTTAATTTATAAATGAGCAAGATAGATAAAATTTGGTCAACGGACCTATTCGGCTATGACGAATCTACGAAGACTCTTCATTCATCCTTTATGCGGTTGTTGGGAGGAAATTATGGAGATGTTGGATGTTTATATCAACACATCCAACATGAAGATTCTAATGGTACAGAATACTACATCCTTGTCCAATCCGCAGTCACCGGAGTAATAGTCAGGTTTGACTTTTCTGAGCTTATTGGGTCCACCGATAGCAACGGACAAATAAAATATACCTATAAAGACTCTTCGATTCCAAAATTGAATGGTCTGTCGGTTGTTATAGATGATTGTCAATAGTATTGATCCATGAACGTCATTCCTTCAGATAAATTTCACACTTACGACCAAAATGCAAAAATGTTTATTGGCTGGTGGTCTGTTATTCAAGAGGGTGATCCAAAACGACAGATTTTTAATAAAGATCAAGGACAAACAAACACCAGTCCATATATCGCAATCAGATCGGTTGATACTGGTGTAGTAGTAAAATTCTATCATAATCCAAAGAAATCGGTTGATGCTCATACTGATACAATGCCTGTTTGGTTGTGTGAAACAGACCCAGATGATCCATATATACATGCATATGGGCAGCTTACAGCATTTATATATGTGGATAATTGGAAATGAACATAGGATTTACAGGAACACAGATTGGAATGACCATTCCTCAGATGGTCACATTTCAAGACTTGTTGCTTGATAAAACCAAATTAACCAATTTGGCAGAGCAGCTTTTCGAGAGTGAGACATATTGGCTACATCATGGAGATTGTTGTGGCGCAGACGCACAGGCCCACCAGATCGCTAAAAGGTGTGGTCTGATGGTCTACATCCACCCGCCTGTCATTGACACTCTAAGGGCCTTCTGTGAAGGTGATATCATTCAAAAACCAAAAGACTATATCAAACGAAACCATGATATAGTAGATACTTGTCAAGTTCTGATTGCTACACCGAAAGGAAAAGAAGAAGTCAGAAGTGGTACATGGGCGACTGTCAGATATGCCAAAAAGAAGCTACAACCGACAATCATTATCATGCCTGATGGGAGAATTGTGTGATTTCGCCAATTTTCAATACACGTCAATTCATCTATGATGAAACTGATGCTACCTTTCGAGCAATAACCTCAAACCTCAGAAGTATATTTCAATACAATTATGGTATAGAACTTGATTTAAAATTATTGAAAGAATTTTGGCTTGAATCAGAAGTTACTGGTACATGTTTTAAATTTTACCTGAAAGAGATTATTAATCTTTTAGACTTTGAAGTAAATTATATCTATTTTCCGTCAGATTTAACACTTGTAGATCGTCTACATATTCAACTGAGAGTAATTATTACCGAAGATGTTTGAACATATCAAAGACATCTGGTATAGTGTAAACAAGAATGTCGAAACGTTTCTTGTTGCCTTTGGTCTCACCTATACATTATTTTGGTCTATCCAGAATTTCCACTGGATAGGATTTATCCTCTACACACTCTTGGTTTTGATGTTTCTATGCGTATAAGACTACTTTCCGATCTTCATCTAGAATTTTCCAGCTTCAAATTTTATCCGGTTGACTGTGATCTTATCATCCTTGCTGGCGACATCAAAGAAGGTGGTGCATTCCAATGGGCAAGAGAGACATTTGGAAAAGATCAAAGCATTCTATACGTTCCGGGTAATCACGAATTTTACAATCAAGGTGATTATTATGAATGTAATATGAGAATGCATATTCAAGCTGCACAGTACAATATCCTGTTTGATACTAGTTTCTCTCGTTGTCTCTTCAAACAAGATAATGTTCATTTCCTAGCCGGAACACTCTGGACCGACTATAGACTCTTCAGTCCGAAGTGGGAGCAATGGATTGCTATGAGCGAAGTCCAGAGAGCACTGAATGACTACAATTGCATTGAAATTAATAGAAGAAAGATTGAACCTAAAGACTTCCTGAAAGAGCACCTCGAATGCCTTGAGAATATCAGCGCCTATTCAAAAAAACTTCAAGTTGAAGCACCAGACGATAAAATCGTGATTGTGTCTCATCATGCTCCATCTATCAGGTCCACACTTCCGCGATATTTGAACGATATTGTGACAGCTGGATTCGCTTCCAATTTGGAAAATTTCATTCTGGACCATCCGAATATCAAGCTATGGATGCATGGCCACATGCACAATTCAAGCTCGTATGAAATTGGACAGTGTCGTGTTGTAGCAAATCCTAAAGGATATTCTCGTCTTGTTGCTTATGATGGTGAGAAAGAAGTTCATCGATTGGAGAATATCAACTTCAATCCAAATTTGATTGTGGAAATTTAATGAAACCACTAGACGTTGTCATAGACTACTTAACATGTTGGAAAGATGAATTTCAGAATTTGACCATCTCCAAGACTAAAGATATCAATGGATTCTTGGTCACTGAGGAAGGTAAGAAAGTTGACTACAAATGTCTTACTAGACATTTGAAGAGTTGGAAGCAAAAAGGTAATTTTATCAACAGTAATTGGATAGAAGACATATGTAAAGAGCTTCATACTGAACTTCATAAATTTCCAACAGACAAGAAATACATAGTGCTTTATCATAGTCTGGATGAAATTAGAATGTGCATACCTGATATGAATAGTAGGGAGAGGATTGTCGTCACCGAAGATGGTGTCCATGATGTAGCATTTCTGAGTGGTACATATTTTACTGTCAGATATGCAGTAGTAGAAATTTAAATGAGTATAGAAAACGAGATAACAGAATTTCTCAGACAATCTCTAAAAGACAGACTAGAGAAGTTAACCAAAGCCCAACAGCACATGTTCTGGATCATTCATATGAGTGCTCCATACAAAGCCAAAACAGTAGAAGAAATACCAGAGAAGTATCTGGTCCCTTGTATCAATGTTTGTGATAGGACAATAAATTCATGACAGAATATAGATCAGTAGTAGAAGGAAAAGGTGGAATTATAGCTAGAGTTGTTGCAGACTCAATCAGCAAGCACGATTTGTATAGCGACAATCCTTCCAGAATCATCACATTTGAATGTGAGTATCACAGGTGGATTCTTGCTGAAGTCAACACACACCGAATGGAAAGTAAAAACTCAGCATCATCCAGAGCCGTTCCTGTTGAAAAAATGATTGAAAATATCAAGAATCAGACAGCGATGCCTATTTTCTGGGGAAAGAATCAGGCTGGAATGAGTGCCAAAGAAGAGACTGATGAGCCAGTAAGGTTTACTCATGATGGTGTTGGTTATCGAATGACCAGAGAACAAGCTTGGACTTATGCACGAGACCTTGCTATCAAGATGGCTATTGGTTTCCAACAGGCCGGATATCACAAGTCCATTACAAACAGGCTCATCGAACCATTTTGTATGATGAAGAGTGTGTTGACTGGAACCGAATGGGATAATTTCTTCCATCTCAGATACCATCCAGACGCTCAACCAGAATTTAAAGAACTTGCACGTTGTATGTTGGAAGCTGCAAAGCTTTCTGAACCAACTGTCCTCACGAGTAAAGATTGGCACATGCCATATTTTGATGATGGGTTCTGGATCGCTGGTGAACTCGATTCATTGATGAATGATGCTGGTATCTCATTAGGTGAAGCCCTGAAAACTTCTGTTTCTTGTGCTGCTCAAGTATCATATAGAAAGAATGATCCATCTCTAGAAAAGGCTGAATCGATCTACGAACGACTGGTGAAATCTGTTCCGGTCCATGCTTCTCCAACAGAACACCAAGCACGTCCATTCGACAGAGCAACAGAAAAAGCCAATATGCAAGCTGGAAAATTTACAACTGATGAGAACGACTGGTGGTCTGGAAATTTCAGAAACTGGTTCCAATTCCGTCAGACTGTCAAAAATAACGTCTGTAACAAGTATGAGCCTTTCAGGACTCTCTATAGCAATGAATGATTTTCTAAAATTTTTCTTTCAGGGTGCATCTATTGTTTTGTTTGTCAGATGTTTATTGAAAGGTGATCATTCTGGGGCAGCAATAGCTGCTCTTGCAATCATAGAATCAACAAAATGAAGCCGACTAACGCAATTCCATCTTCTGTTCTTCCCTTCATCAATCATATCGAAAAGGAACTGAAGAAGAACAAAGTGAAATTGAATTTTTCCAAAACCAGACTGGTTGATGGTTGTAATGGGTATTTTTCTGATTCTCCGAAACCAGAACTTGCTGTTGCTGTCGATCAGCCATTTGAAAAATGGTTTCCAATTTTTGTTCACGAATCTTGTCATTTTGATCAATGGATGGAACAGTGTCCAGAATGGACCAATACGATCATGTCTTCCTCTGACTCAAATTCTGTCATGGAACTTTGGTTGAATGGTGAAATTACTCTGTCTAGGAAACAAAGGGAGAATATTATTGGTTTGTGTAGGGATTGTGAGCTAGACTGTGAGCGTCGAGCGATTGGAAAGATTAAAGGGTGGAAACTCCCAATCAATCCCGAATACTATGCACAGCGTGCTTCTGCCTATATCCACTTCTACAATGTCCTAATGGAAACAAGGCGCTGGTATGATGAAACGCTATCAGAGCCTTATAATATGGAAAGGATTGTTAAAGCAATGCCAGAAAATCTTGATGGTGACTATTCCAAACTACCTTACTATTACAGAGAAGTGTTTGGTAGTGCCTATGGTTTAAACTTAAAGTGGAAGTATCGTTAAAATTTCTTCTTACGTCTTGCAGTTGGTTTAGGCTTGGCTCTATGGTTCTGTTCACAGTCATCTAATCGTTCTTTTACACCACTCAACTCAGTTTTTAAACTACCTATCTGGACCTTGTTATCGGTGTCTCGCTCTTCACATTCGATCCATTTCCCCTCATATTTTTTAATCTCAATTTTCAACTCATTTTTCAATTCTGTCATGGCTTCTGATGATGACTTTCTGATGCTATTGGCAGCTGCACTAACTTCATCACGAATTTGTCTAGCTTTTTTCTCAGCATCCTCTTTGAGTCTTTCTGCATTTTCTTTAGCTGTAGTAATTGAAAGCTTTCTCTGAGAAATCACAATTGAACCTAGAGCGGTAGCAAGAGCGGCAATACTAGTAGCATGGTCAGTTACATATGGAAGGAAATCCACGTTAAAATTCTCCGATTGTTAGTTTGATGTTCATTTCTTTAGGTCACTAATCAACAACTGAAAGAAAGTCAATGGGAGAGGATTGCTTTTTAGTTGTTTATCAATGTGTTGGACTTGATATTTATACTTTTCGATATCTAGATTCTTGGCAATGGTGACATGCGGTTTATAGGTATCAAAATCTGATGTTGCCCCTAGAGCCTTCCATGTCCTATTTTCTGAATGGAGTGATGCACTAGAAAGGTGCAAAACGATATAGCCATCTCCATCACTTCCCGGCCATGCTTCACATCCGATTGCAGATGCTGAGAATCTTGTTGGTGCTGCCATTACAGCCGCTTCTGCTGAGCCTACAGGCACGCTCGTCTTGGAATAGGCGATGGTACAGTGAAGCTCTTCTGGTGGCTCAGAATGGTCGCCAAAGGCTTGTAGACGTGAAATCGTGTCTCTGGACAACTGAGTCGGTTTGACAGAGACATAAAGTCCATTGGTGGCTGTATAGTTGATGATTGTCATATCTGAATATTTAACGATCCGATGAACGGTAGTTGAGAAGATTTCAAATTTGATTTAAGATGTGTTTATTGAAATTTGGAGAAACCTGTGAACTACGAATTTACCAGTGTCGAACAGATTGCAAAGCTTCTGAAGCAAGCTAGGGCTGCTGAGAAAGCTACCAAGCAGTTTGTCAAGACACAAATAGTGATTCATGGGAAGATTATTGTGAATAGTCTCTATCACCACAATGGACAAGTGAAGGTCAGTTATGTGATTGGACATGACCTATACACTGTTTACACTCAAGATTTTTACTACTCGGATTTTTAATCATGAAACTTACCCAAGCCATTGCAAAGAAAGTCACCTTCAACTTTAAAACTTGACAGCATCAGTCCAAAGTAGTATAATAGTAACAAGTAGTAAACTGTCTAAACTTCAACTCATAGAGGAAATATCAGTGGCAAATCTAATCAAGAATTATCTCGGTATTGTTCGTGATCATACCGGCTCGATGCGAACCATCAAGGAAGCTGCAGCCAAGGATTACAATGCAATGATTCAGTCCTTCAAGACTGAATCCATCGTTCAAGGACAAGATACAGTCGCCTATGTCATGCAATGTGGCATTGGCCGTCCTGCACGAAATGTCTTTGAGGCACAGAACTCAAGCATCGCTGTTCTACGTCCTATTCAACCCGGTCACTATGATGTGACTGGTGATTCCACCCCTTTGTTTGATGCTATCTATGAGACAATCACAGCGTTGCAGAAGGTGCCTGACTATAATGAAACCAATGTGTCTTTCATCGTCATGGCAACGACCGATGGTGGTGATAACAACTCTCGTATGAGCGGACACAAGCTCGGTGAAATCATCAACTCTCTCCAAAAGAGTGATCGCTGGACTTTCGTCTTCCGTGTACCTCGCAATTGTGTTGATGGACTTGTCCGTCTCGGAATCCCGGCTGCAAATATTTTGGGATGGGACCAGACCGAACGTGGTGTCGAAGTTGCAACTGTAGAAACGACCAGTGCTGTAAAGCGTTTCTATGCTGCTCGTTCGGCTGGAAAGACCTCTTCGTCTTCTTTCTACACTGATCTGAGCAACGTTCAGGCCAAGGATGTTCACAAGAAGATGGACAATATCACCTCTGAGGTTGAGGTGTATGATGTCAAGACCAAGGATGATGGCAAGCAGATTCGGGACTTCTTCGAAGAGCAGCGCAACAACTACTTGCTCGGTCAGGGTTTCTATCAGTTGACAAAGCGCGAGAAGGCCATTCAGGACCACAAGAAGATTGTGATCCAGAACAAGACTTCCGGGTTCTACTACTCTGGTTCCCATGCTCGTAATTTGCTTGGACTGCCTGAAGTTGGATCAGTCGCTGTCAATCCGGGTGATCATGGAAACTTCAACATCTTCGTTCAGTCCACTTCTGTAAATCGCAAGCTGGTGGCTGGAACCAAGGCTCTGTATTGGGCGCAAGTTCGCGCTCTCTGATGTGAACATGTAGCACAATAGTATTAGAAATTTGATACTATCGTGCTACAATCGGAGAAAATTTATGCAAAAGATGAAAAAAACTATCAAGAAGAAGTGGGTTAAGGCTCTTCTCAGTGACAAATATGAACAGACAATTGAAACACTCTGTGATGGTGATTCATATTGTTGTCTAGGTGTTCTTTGTAGAGTCATTGAAGGACAGCTTCCGAGTGTGGTAGACCTCTTAGAAAATGGCGATGGAGAACTTGATTCGAAGACACTTAACTTTTGTCAATTGAGTAAAGACAATCAGAAAAAGCTTGTTAGTCTCAACGACGAAAAGCGTTTAAATTTTAAACAGATTGCTGCTTACATCGACAGGTATCTCTAACGTGAAACGACCAACAAAGAAATTTCTTGGAAAGACTTGGTTGTTCTGGATAAATTTTCTAATTATTCAGTGGTTCTTTATGAGACTTTCTTTGACTGGATATCCAAACTCGTATTGTAATAAACCAAATACACTTAAACTGGGCCTGATGGTTGGAATTTGGCCCCTTACTGGCTGGTGGACAAACTACAGGTATCTTTAAATGAACAGACTCACAATCAAAAGAGATTCATGGCATTATTCATTCTATAAAGTCATCAGCATCCAAGAACCAAAACATCTATGTGGTTATTGTTGGGTTGTTGTGTTTGGTGCCATTATACTCACACTTCTTATCGTTCTTGGAACTTTATCGATTGGTACTGTAGGTTGGATTTTGTTCACTCCACTCTTTCATCAATATTATCAAAGAAATATCGATGATGTTGGACTTTACATAATTGATATGATGAGTGTTGTGATGTGGTCTTTCATTCTCTATGTTGTCGGAAAACTCGTAGAAGAAAATGCAATCACAGGATTTCTATCCACACCAATCTTCACAATCGAAAATAAGTTTGAAATCAAGACACCCGGTTTTGTGACACTCATCATAAAGTCACTTGTCTCGGCCAAACAAAAGTATTGCATTCCGGTGGATGTTGAGTGAACACACATTGGTATATGTACATGTTTGAACAGGAAGATGTTGATTATTTTCTTTTAACAAGACCAGATATGCCAACACCGACAGAAGAATTTCATTATGATATTATTTCTGGAACAATGGAAGCGGTTAGAGAGAAGTTTGATCGTCTGGATTGGGAGTTTTAGATGGTCTGGTTAAAGCCCGCTGATCAATGTCATTGTGATATTTGTCCCGGTAGAATAAAACCTCCAAATGGACAATATGGTGGAATGATTTGTACTTGTAGTTGTCACCGATTAAAGGAATGGGATAAAATTTTGATTCCTAGAATAGAAAACATTGAGGATAAAGATGATACGTTTGACTCCTGAACATCTTCAATCTTTTGGATTTATCAAAACTACTGATCAAATTTTAAAACTCTAATATACTTCTTCACATTAACCACGGAGGAAGTTGCTTGAAAACTTTTCGTAGGATCATCAAAGGATGTGGAAATCTCCCCGATATGGGTGAACATCCCGGAACTGCGTGGCTCATCATATTCATCCTGATGGGTGGAATGGCCGGTGCTGGTCGCGGTGGACTCATTGGCTTCTTTGGTGGTTGTGTATTCATAGCTGTCTTTATGGTTCCAATCTATCTGATTGGTGCTCATGATCGTTCTGTAGAACAGGAGAGGATGAATGATCGAAGAGATTGAAATTGTAAAAGAAATATCTACCATTGATCTATTGAAGTGGTCATTTTGGATGTGGTTTGAAGGATTTAGTGTGTGGATAATCCTTGGACTTATAATGACATCTGTTGTTGAGTTAAATGTTCTAAAGCCAATAATTGATCCTGTGTTATGGAATTCCATAACACCAAATGGTAATTATTTCTATGACGCGAGTATAGGAACTGCAGCCTTGATTGCCTATCCGATAGTCTTTGGTCTCGGTTTTATTTTTATATTTGTGAGAGCAAGGATACATATTGACTTACAAATCAAGAATAAAAAACCATTTTTCTCAACATACGGACTCTAAAATGAAAAGACAACTATGTGATGAATGGTGTGTGAAGCTTCGTCATCCTGAGAGCAAACAGATTACTGATGCTCTAGAAACACCATATGGAAATTGCTGTCTTGGTGTTTTAGCTAATATTTGTGAAGTTCCAAAAATTGTAAGTGAAAATATGAGTCTTTTTCAATTCGATGATGGGTCTGAAGAATATGCGTCTCTTCCAGACAATTGGTGTGGGATAGACGTTAATCAAAAAGGCGAACTGATCGGAATGAATGATAGATTGAATTACACATTCCCACAAATTGCTGACTGGATTGAAGCTAATATTCCAGTTGAGGATTGACAGGTTGTTTGAATTGGTTTAAAATATAAAGATGAATACAAATTATCTAACCGAACAGACACTTGGTAATATTCTAATGTCTGTTTATCCAAATCAAAAGATTATTCCCCAGTACGACTATGGTAAAAAATATGATTTCGCTGTTGTCATAGAAGAAAAAGACTTTAATCTATTGCACAATTCTATTACCAGCAATATAGATGCTTCTGAATCTGGATGTACCGCATCATCCGAAGATGCTGATATGTTTGATGAAGATGGCGTCATGTTAGACGAATATAGAACAAAAGAGATTACACTTCTATATGAATATAATGGACATCATCACTATTGTATAAATTCTGTTGTTGAGGCCGAACGAGATTCATCTATTACAGAATGGGTTCAAATAGACTCAAATCATTGGTTAATTTCCATACCATACTGGATTCAACCGACATGTGTACACTCTTTCAATTGGTTTGGAGTTGCAAAGGATTATTCAAACGAGTTTCCACACGGATTTATCAGTAGTAAATGTGTTTTACCAGAAAGATTTTGCCGTGCTGGAGAAGAAAGGTTTATCACTGAGTTAGATTCACTTGATGCTGATACAAAGCAACAAGTCATCAATAGTATCAAAGCAAAGACTGAATCTAAAAATTTAATGAAAGTTGCTTCACGATGGATGTGGTATGAATTATTAAAGCGTGATACAATCACCGATAACGAAGTGAAAATTTTAGTACAAAAGTGTAAATCAGCAGAAAAATGTTATAAAGATTTAACTCCAAAAGAGTTTAATGAACTGGAAGAAAATAGATTTGTAAAATTTAGTTTTTCATCAAATGAGCACTATTACTATGCACAAAAAGAAATCCCCAATTAAGGGGATTTCTTCAAAACTTTCAACTACTTGGTTTAGCTTACTGCTGTACCGGTCAAATTGATAACTCTAGAACGTCTGTAGTACACGTTCGCAGAAGCTGTCAACGCACCAAGTCCAACTGTCGTACCCTGTGCGAATGGGTTTGCGACCATGCCGTAACGCGTTTTGAAGGCGATCTTAGGCTGTAGGGTCTCGCTGTCCAAAGTCTTGAACATCTGGAGTGGAACATATGGGCAGTAGAACAAACCTGCGTCATAAGCACTTGATCCACGGAATCCAACAACGAAGAAGTTGAATCCAGCGTGTGCTTCAGCTGTAGGTGTAGAAGCGACTGCATATGGATCGATGTAGACCTTGTAACGACCCTGTAGGATACCAGCGAAGGTGTTACCAGTATCATCTACGTCCAAACCTGTTGAAAGGGCAGGAGCATAGTTCAGAACGCCTGCCATTGCCAATGCGGAAGCAACGTCAGATGAACAGATGATGATGTTACCACGACCGCGTCTGGTGTCACGAGCAACTTGGTTAGCCTCACGCTCGATCTGGAACAACATACCCTTGAACTTTTCAACAGCCCAACGACCGTTAGAGTCTAGGTTCAAGTCGAAAGTACCGGGAGTGGTCAAATCGGTGTTCTGACAACCGGGCTTTGCAATAACATAAACGGTACGAACAACTTCACGGTTGATTTCAGCGAGTGTTTCAGCCTGCAAGATGTTTGCAAGTTCTGTTTCTGCGTCCAATCCATGCACAGACTTCAAATCCTGTGCAATTTCAGAGGTGTATTCAGCCTTCAAAGCACGAGTCTGAGCAGAGACTGTAACCTTTTCGATGGTGATACCCATTTCTGGGAAAGGATTACCCGGAGTACCCAACATTTCACCGGTTAGGGTTGGCTGTGCAGTACCGTAGGTGTATGTTCCACCGTTATTCAACGCAGCTGGAGAATTACCAGTCTGTGATCCAGTACCAGAGAATGCAGAGTTAACTTCGTTATAGTTGGTTTCTGGAAGAGATAACAACCCTGCTGGAGCAGAAGCTGGTGGGCTTGAGATATACTTGGTACGTAGAGCAAAGATCAAGCCGGTAGGCATGGTCATTGGCTGAACACCACAAATATCATAAGCGATCAAGTTAGGCATATTACGACGAACCAAGTTAATCAAAACTGGGTCATAACCTGAAACGTTGGTTGTGTTGTTAGCGAGAGGTCCGCCCAAGTTTGCAGAAACGTTGGAAGGAACTTCATTTTCGAGAATCAACTCACGAGGGATGTTGCGATCAATAGCTTCGCCCTTGAGGATAGAAACTTCTTGGTTCTCAAGCAATGTAGCAGTAACCTGCTTACGGTAGTTGTCACGAATCTTTGGATAAAATTCATTCTCAAGAATTGGCTTCCACTTTGCGAGAATTTGCTTATTGACCTTCATGTGTTGTCTTCCTCTGTTGTTTAGTTGTTACTATGATTTTATTTATGAAACTTTATTGTGCAGAAATTCTTTTGAATCAACCGACTGCGCTTAGAGTGCTTCGTTCTTTGCGTGTTGGATGTATCTTGCAACCATTGGATCAATTGCCTCTTCATTCACAACCTGTGTTGTAGGATCAACGACTGTCGCACCGACTGTTTCCAAAATTGGAGCAGCTGTCTTAGCAGTAGTTGAAACTGTTGCAGCCACTGCGCCTTCAGCAATCGTCTTCACTTTGGCAACAAATTCTTCTGCTGTTGTGAACTCGATACCTTCAGCAATCTGTGTAACCTTTTCAGCTTGGAGTGTTGTCAATCCCTTGGTATATCCAACCAGAGAAAGAGTCTTCTGACTCTCAGTCAAAAGCTTCTTGGCTTCTAGGGTCTTACCCATTTCAATTGAAACACTTTCCTCAAGCTTTTCAATTCTGGACTGGAATGCTTCTAGGAGATTGACCTTGGACTTTGGAATTTCGATGTAGTGTTCTACAAAGAGAGTACGAAGACCTGAGATGAAGGAATCTGTAATGTTGGAACGAGTAGCAGATTCAATAGCAATCTGATTCTCTGTCAACCACTGAGCAGAAGTTTCTTCTGCAATAGCCCTGATGTTTGCAACTTCTTCATTGATCTTGGACTGGAACATTGTCTCTGCAGATTCTGCAATCGTCTTGATGACACCAGAAAGCACAGTAGCAATTTTAGAATTACAAGCCGATTCGAAAAGATCGACAGCCTTTGTGATGGTTTCCTCAGTCAGACCCTGACCTTCAAACAACTTACCAAATTCTGAACGATCAACCTTGACATCCTCAAATGTCATTTTGCTGATTGATTCGCGCATGTAGGTTCCCATCTCGGCTGTAGGCATTGTTGGCATCTCTGGTTCTGAAACTTGGGTTACACCGAGTGAAGATTGATCTTTGTAGGTATCGATATTTCCATTACCCAATTCAGAAATATCTGGATCGAGTTCGACATCTTCCATTCCATCATCTTCATGAAGTGGGTCCATACGGTCGAATTGAGCATTCATTCTGAAAGCTCTCTTGGAAAGCATATGAGCAGAAGGATTTTTGGTATCGAAAGCATTTAGTGCATTCTGGTGAGCAGAAACAACAGCTGCAGCTTCTGGATCATTCTTGTGATACTTGCTGATCAAATCTGCTGCCTGTCTGTGTTGATTGACAAGCTGTGCATCTTCGAGAACTGGTGATTCGATTGGATCGGTAACTTCTGGATTCTCGGCAAATTCTTCATTGTCGTCTTCTGGATTCTCAATCAAGTTAGCAGCTGGTTCAGCAATGGCTGTACCCTCATCTTCCTTGAGTAGATTTCTGATGGTCTGTTCCAATTTTGATGCCATGTTAAAATGCTCCCTACTGAATTTTTATTACGTGTATAATGAAGTATTTAGTGAAGTTTAAGTTCTTGAAATATATTTGATGAACTTTTCGAATGCTGCCAACTGTTGTTCGTTGACCATCTTTGCATTTGCCTTCAAAACATCTTCTCTGATGCTCTGGATAAAATTGACACTCTCAACATCTTCTGTGATCAATGAAAGGTCTTGACCTTCCAAAATTGCAGTGACTAATGGAGCATTTGACGGATGAAAAACCGCATCTATAGCGACAATCTTAAAATCATCCTGAACGACTTTGACACCAGCAGAATTATCTTCCATGGTTCCAAATCCACGAGTAGAGACACCAATTCTGATGTTTCCTTCCAGAAGAGCTTGGACATTCTTTCCACAGGTGGTGTTCAGAACGACAGAATTTCCATTCCAGTTCTTTCCACTCTTTTCCAATGAAAGGACACGATGGCAAATTCTATCTGGATCAACAGCAATTCTAGGTGGATGATTAAGCTCACCAACACCACGATTATTGTTCATGTACTCGTTGATGAAACCATTGATAGCATTGTCTAGAACTGCTTCTGAATAGATTCTACCGTTCTTGTTGATGACATCTGCTTGAGCATAGATGCCCTTCAAATACCACTGCTTTTGACCGTTGATAGCTTCACAGATTGGTGTGAGGTAAAACTCTTCTGAGATTAGTTGAGGTTGATTCTTGGACATTAAGCTATCTCTTTCCGTGAATGCGATTGATATGGTATTCAACCTTTGCTAGGTGTTTATTTGCATTTTTTAGATAATTTTCTTTATATTCTGGTGATGCTCCTTCAGAACTTTTAAAATTCGATATTGCCATTCTTGCGTGGTGACGAGCCATTGCATATTTTTTATTTCCTAAAGATGGAAATTTATCTGTATGGATTGTTTGTCCACCTGTCATATCCAAGAATTTATGAAGAGCATGAATGTGTCCTTCAAATTCTTCATTCACAACAGATTCATTCGCAGGCTTCTTATTGCGATTCAAATGTTTGACAGCTGCTTCCTTTGAATCGAATCGACCACCTAGTGGTGTCTGATGCTTTCCACGAACGTTATACCAACCACCTAGAAGTTTGTTATAGACAGTCTTGACTTCGCCTTCATTGATGGATTCGTTTGTTTCTTTTGGATACTTTCCAGTAATACGATGAATATGCTTTCTAGCTTCTTCTTTAGTCATACCACCCATAATTCTTGCACCAACATCAGACATTTTCAGTGTGTCTTTTGCAATTTTAAGAAGGTGTTTGTCAAAAATATTACCAGACTTAGCTTCATCAATTTTCTTCTTATCCTTCTCGGCATTCTTTCTCTTCTGATAGCCGGATTCTTTACGCTTCATCCATGTATCGACTGCATGAGCGGTATAGTCCTTTCTACCTTCGACAATAGAATCAACACTCTCAGAAAGAGCAGACAATGAATAGTCAGCAACATGTTCATTGAGGGTCTTAGCGCCCTCTCTATTCAGAACAGATGTAACATACTCACGAACTTTTAATAGATTTGCCATCAGATATTTCCCAAATTCGATTGAACTATAGGATATTTAAGGAAATCTTTTATGCATCCCCATTGATGAGCCATTCGAGTGACATGAAGACATGTGTAGGGACGGAAACATCTCCGAATATAGACAAATTGATCTTGGAAACACCAGTTTCGTTGATTACGATTGCAAGCTAATAATCAAACTTTCAATAATCCATTTAATTTTAAAACAGACACAATTTCATCTACACTATAAGCTGTATCTCCAATCTCACCTGTAAATGTCTTAATTTTCATAGAAGTGTCAATGGTTTCGTTAATTTTATAAGTAAGATTAGACATAGATTCTTCAAATTCAAAACCAAGTTGAGCAATTCTAGAAATTGATTCATCCAAAACGGCCACATGAATCACATCAAGGGCATTATTTGAATCAATAACAACTTCCTTCAGTGTTTCACTATGTTTTTCAGATAATGCGTTCACATCTTCCAAAAGCACTGCAAGTCTATCGGAAAAATTCAACCCTGTCTGTTGAAGTGCGTCGGTCAATGCTCGTTCAGCAATGATCTGTCTGTTAGATAATGATGAAATACTATTGGTTAAAAATGTGTTGGTATCTTCTATGATACGAGTCAATCTTTTTGTAGATTGATCAATTTGACCTTTAGCAATATAGACAGCCGAATCCTGTGCTTCAGACACATCGCTCTTCAGAGCAACATTATCCTTGAACATTCGTTCGGCTTCTATTGACTCTTCGTTGATTTGCTGAGTGACTGACTGTAAATCTTCTTTCAGTTTCTTGTAGAGATTGGCTTGAACTTCTACAATGCTCTTTTCAATTTCACTTTTAGCAAATACCGCTACGAAAGAAACAATCTCAGCAATTTTGCTAAGGTCTTTCACTTAAAATTTAACCTTTCTTGTGCGTCATTCTTTCAAATAGTTTGATCATTGCACCTTTCAGTTGAACGTCTTCAATACTGTCAAAGAGGAAACTTTCTCCAACAGGAACATTCATGTCTGTAGGATTGTCCATTCCATTTGGTTCTGGTGGTGGTTGCATCATCATTGCAGCCTGTGCTTCCTGTTCAGACAAGACAGAGAAATCATCATCCAGTTGCTTTGTCATATCCTTGATCTGTTGATCATCAAACTTGAAAATTTCACGCCAGATATATTCTCTGGAAACGAGAATTTTAAGAAGAGGAAGAGCCAAACCAGCAGCCTGCATCTTGGTCTGGATGATTTCAATATCTTTCAGTTCTGCATAATAAGAGTCTCTAGCCCACTCAAAGATGACCTGATCCTTGAAATCATCCCATTCTTCCTTGGTGACAATACCTTTCAGGACAAGCTGAGAAGAAAGCACATCCTGAAGAATTAGGGTGAATCTGGCACGTAATCGATTGATAAATCGATTGAACGAGAGTTCATCACGGCTGATCTGACTTCCATTGGAAGAGAAGTCAACCGTTGCAGCGCCCGGATCAATTCTGGAAATTGGAACATTCAATCCACGGAATAGAGTTTCTTTGAATAGTCTTAAATCATCCACTTCTCCAAGCGAAGCACCACCGGGGAATTGCTCGACATCTGTTCCCTGTTGACCACCGCGAACAGCAAACCAATAATCCTCTGTCATTGCTACATAACGACGATCATTAACCAGTTCACCGGTTGTGGCATTGTATTCAAGCTTGTTTTTGAACTTGACCATCAGGTCACGCATTGCAGCCTCAGCTTTTGGCTTTGGAAGATTCCCAACATCAATCAAGAACTTTCTCTTCTCAGACGCACGAACCATTCTGTAGATGACAACAGCATCTTCCAGCATTCTGAACTGATTAAAGGTTCTCAAAATTTTGTGAAGATGAGAAATGATCATCTTTCCAGAAGGATCAAACATTCCAGATGTCGAATAGGCAATAGAATCTTTGGCAATCGAGATAATGTTCTGACCTTGTGGAATAGAAGTCATATAGGACTGTGCACCAGAATCCAATCCTGTATCACAGAACAACCAAAATTCCACAAATGACACATTCATTGCCGAAAATTGATCGACTGGCTTGTCTCGATCATTTCCATACATCCTAACCTTCTTGATTTTTCTAGGATCGATGTATCTAAGTTCCTTGATACCGGCACCGGGATTTTTTTCGTCAATGACCTTAAAGAAATAGATTCTTCCGTCAACATACCATCGTCTGAAGATATCATGTCCAGAAAGCTTGAAGTCAAACATCTTCAGGACATAATCAAATTCCTGCTGAATCTGTTTCTGGAGAGTGTCTGGAAGGGCTGTATCCTCTGTGAATTTCACTTCCACTGAATTCTTCGAACCATCATCATTCACAATAGCTTCGGTGGTTATCGCATCAACAGCATTGTCAATGAATGGTGAAGATGCACAGTCACGATATTTGTTGATGAGAGCATTTTCTGAACGATAGGTGTTGTCAGTACCGATAATACGTTGTTGCTGAGCCATTCCACCAACAGGAGAGCCTACTTCAATAGAAGAATCGTCAGCACTGGGTTGAACAGGTGCACGACGAATTTGTTCCTCTACCTCTGTATTATTGATGACAAACCCGAAAAGTCGGCTGCTCATTGATAACCTCAATATGATAAACTGTGTATTATTTAACTTGTCGGTATAAATAAAGAATGCTAGTCGCGGTCGGCAAACCCACTAGCTCTACTTTAACCACTTTAAGGATGTTGGCAGCATGGGTATTTATCACTTCACATACAAGACCACTAATTTAATTAATTGTAAATTTTACCTTGGAAAACACTCTTCAGAAGTTCTTGAAGACCGATATCTCGGAACAAATAAACATTTACAGGCTGCTATAAGAAAATATGGTAGAGAGAATTTTAAACGAGAAATTCTCAATTTCTACGATTCAGAAGAAGCGGCTTTTATAGGTGAATCTGAACTTGTAACACAAATTATATTGGATGATCCAATGTGTTATAATAAATGTTTAGGTGGTAAAGGTGGAAATTTTAAACATTGGAAGGGAGTTAAAAGAGGACCAAAATCACCTGATCATATTGCTAATTGGAAAATTTCAAGATCAAAGAATAAAATCCCAAAAAGTAAAGAAGAAAGAAAATTGCGATCTGAATCAATGAAAAATAGTAAATCTGCAAAGATTTACTGGCAAACTCTAATTGGGAAGGTTCCATCAGAAGAACAAAGAAGAAAGCAATCAATTTCTTTAACAGGTAGAACTCATACTAAGGAGCATAATGATAAGGTTGCTGCTTCTCTGAGAGGACGAGTTAGACAGAAATTACAATGCCCACATTGTGGAACGATAATGGATGTTGGAAATTACACAAAGCATCATGGTGATAAATGTAAAAAGAAAGGGGATATTTTCATATCCCCTATTGTCCCAATGGTTTGATTTATAAGTTTTATAGGACAGAATTTGTAGTAAAGTAATCGTATTCAAACGTAACTGGAAACACTTCAATAGTGTCATTTTGACTCCATCCGAGTGCAATTCCACCAACTGCAGTAGGCCACAAAGCATTGAAACTGTATGTCTTTATGATCTGACCAGTCTTTGAATATTGGTTAACAGTCGCTTTTCCAACATATGAATTAGGAGCAGAAGTTGCACCACCACCACGCTGCGCATCATTTGTTGTAGTATGAGATGCAATTTGAGTCTGCCATGTTTCCATTGCATTTCTTAAATCGAAAGTCTCATCACAAATAATTTCACACTGCCATGGAGAGAATGTACGATCACCACCATGACTTGTAGGACGACCAAAGTAGTAAAGCTTGTATGAACCAGTTGTCGATTCTGGTTGAGAGGCAGCTTGACACATAAAGGCAAACTGTTCTGTGTCCAAACCAACAAAAGGAGGTGCGGTCAAGATGACCTCATACATATTAGGTCTTGCACCACCACCTACCAATTTTGCCCTAAAAGCGGTTATGTCAAACGGCATTGTAAAACTCCTGAATCTTTACTGTTATAGTTATTTATCACGCTATTAAATCTGTCCAGTAATAGTCGAGAATTGAACTCCGTTATTGACTGCGACAAAATTTAACTGAATCCAGTTAATAGATTGATTTGGGATAACGAATATCGATCCAACAAAGCTATTGCTATTGATGACTTGTGGTGTGTTATTTGTAGAATCACAAATCACGTCAAAATCAATAATACCTCTTCTACCCTGTACATCTCTCAAGAAAGGTTCTACTAGAGAAACAAAAGCAGCTTGAGTGTACTGATCATTAAACTCGAACAAACTATACTTTGCAGCAAGTGTGATTGTCGTCTCAAGAACGATGAACAAACGACGAACGTTAATTCTGCTGAATACAGAAGGCTTCGTCTGAAGAGTCTTATCACCAAGAAGAAGTGGACCTGTACCCGGTTCAGAAATGATTGGGTTGATGTTGACAGGATACAATTCGTCTCTATCTGGCTCGTCTGGGTTATAAGCAAGCTTGATTGCATTCTTGATAAAACCACGATTGTAACCAGCTGGAGACCACCATTCATCATTCATCGCATCAGTTCTTGCACACAATCCAGCAATATCACCACAAGTAGGTATCCATAGGTAGTTATTTGCATACTTGTTGTACATATACTTCCAGTTGTTATCTAGAACAGCATAGGAAGATGAATAGCCACCGAGAGTGTTAGAACCAAATGGGTATGCCTGAGTCAAGCTAGAATCACGATATCCGATGACATTCTCAAGCGGATCAGCTGCACCAACAACACACTCGGCTGGTGGTGAAATGAAAGCCACACAGTCTGTTCTGTATTCAGCGATATTCTGAATTGCATCCAATGCAACTGTTGAGTCTTGTGCACCGACAATCAATAGAGCAATATTGACATTGCTCTTGTTCTTGAAATATGAATTTGCATTGATGTAGTCTGCATCAGTCAATGTCACACCATCAGAACCACCAGCAAGAGCATAATCAAATAGAAATGCTAGAGTAGATTCAAAATAGTTAGCATTTTGAACAACTGGATTTCCGACCAATGTTGGGTTGAATCTTGTTGAATGTTGTCCCCACCAGATATATTGAGATTGGGTATTGATCACATCCACATAATAGAGTGATGTTCCATCATTTCCGATAGAACCGGTAATCTGAGAAAGACCTAGATATTCTTCAAGAACTGTTCCTGCAGTGCCAGAGAATGTACCTGCATAGTCAACAACAAAAATATGAAGTTCATCATTTTGTGCATTGAATCCAGCTGCATAAGTAGTTGTGTTAGGACCAGAACGACCGATGATCTTGACCAACTGACTATAGATATTAACATCCAACTGAGTTGTTCCAGAAGGAAATGGTGCTGTCAAAGCTGCACGGCTCTTTAGGTCTACGAAGCCATTTTGAGAGGCAACCATATAAACACGAAGACCGTTGCCAGCAGCACCCGGATACTTTGCTACCCAATCTGCGGTGCTTGGAATTGTTGCTGTGGTATAATCGTTCTGATTTCTGATCAAGAATCCTGTTCCACCACCACCTGCTGTTGCATCTGCAGATGAAGTTGCATTCAATGCAGAAGGAGACATTGCTCTAGAAACTTGAAGTGCACTGGTATAGCTAAGGAAGGAAGAAGCTATGAAGAAGTCAACCTGTGTATCAAGGTCTGGTGCAAGATAATTGTTTACAAGATCGAGTTCGTTTGTGTTTAAAACTAATTCAGCTACTGGTCCCCACTTGAAACCACCAGAAAATGCACCTATAGAGGAAGTTGCGGCAACTAGAACACCTGTTAGATCGATTTCTCGTGGGTATACTCCCGGCGAAACTTGATAAGTCACGTTTAATCTCCTACTTTATAAATACCATTAGATCAAGTATTTAAGACTTTTCGGCCAGCAGGCTTTCTCTTCCAGCAGTAGCAACAAAATACGCATCCACGATGTCACTCAATGGGTTAGAATCTAGATTCTTTGTGTCAAAAAATGACATCAGATCAATCCCACCAGCCTTGATCCAAGCACCATACATCTGATCTTTTCTGGCATTTCCCTTTCCACTAGCAAGTTTTTTAACCAAAGATGGTGCTAATGGAATAACATCAATATTCCAATCTCTTTTGAGTTGATACTTCAAAATTCCACAATTTTCTGCTATGTCGAATATTGCTTGTCCAGAAGACCCAAAACTGTATCCTTCGATGAAAACATGTGGCATTCTTCCAGTTGCTGCTACACATTCAATCACCATATCACTGACCAATTTTGCATTGGAAATATATCGCTCCATACCTCGTAATTCTCTTTGTTCCTGAATTCTTAGATGAGGATGTGGATTATTTGTATGTTTCTTGGCTTTGGCAATAGCACTAAAAATACAGTTCTCTATCTCTGGACGTTCACTATAAAGTAAACAGACTGCAGGAGAATTTAACGAGTAGTCAATTCCGATAATGTAATTTTCATGATCCATAAACCATATTTAATGACTCACACATAAATCATTCTGGTTTGTGATCATCCCCTCTGCGATCATCATCTTTGAATGGTCTTTTAAACATTGCTGCAATCAGTGGTGCTACCCATGCGCCTAGATAAGCCGAAAAGGTCACATCAGTTAATGATCCTTTGAAAGTCTGATAGACCAATATCAATGATGTGACCAAAAAGCTTCCAAACAAAACAGAAGCCGCCCATGAAATTTTTCCAGTAGTCTGATCAATAAGAAGATCGTCAAAGTTGATTTTACTTTCACTATTTTTTGTCCTGCTTCTCAAAAAGAGAACGACAAGCAAAACCAAAATAAAGAAAATCCAACCAAACGAGGCTTCCCTGCTGATATTGGAAAAAAAATCAGTCATTTAAAATAGAGCTACGATATTGGTTGCAGTGGTTCCAGAAGCATTAACTAATTTTGCTGCTACTGGAAAGATTCCTACTGGAACACTATTGAAGACAACAGTATTACCACCAATAGTTTCAATACTGATATTACCTGTACCACCGACCCACAACGCCTTTGCTACAAGTGAGTTGTCTGTTGAAGAATAAGGTGATCCCGGCGTGACAGCAATGCCATCAACATAACCGGGATCATCGATTCCAGATGTTTTAATTCCCATTTTGTGTTCCCCTCTTTAGAGTATGATTCTCTTATTTACGGGAAACACACTTTCTACCTGATAGGACAGACACCAGTGTTACATTCATTCGACTCATCAAAGTCAAGAACAGAATCAATATGATCTATCAATTTTGTCTTTGAGACCAATTTGTCGTAATGATCTTTGGTAATCTCTTCAAATGGTGCTTGAACAAATCCATGTTCACTGTGAAGCAAAAAAGAAAGAGTTTTGAAATTCTTGTTGAAATTTTTACTCAAATATTCACGAATTTCTGGAAGCTCTTCTGACCTATAATAAACTGTACAGGAAACACTGTTATCGCTCCAATCAGTCTGTAGACGCTTGACCCATTCCAATTGCGCGATTGCTGAGACATCTTTTGCTAAAACAGTTCCTTCTGGATATGCAAATGGAAATTCAACAACCATTGTTCCATGGTCATCAGTTCCGTCAAACTTCTTTGCAAATTCAACATGGTATCCAAACTTCTTGCAAGTATCAACCAATGAGTGATTGGATGCAATTCGAATACGACGAATCATGTACTGGGCATATCCGGGATGAACACCGGGAGTAACACCGGGAAGTAGTGATAATGTTCCAGATGGCTTTGCCGTTGTTAGCTTAATACTAACAGGCCAACCCATCTTAGCACTATATTCAACATCATAGGCACGAAGCATTTCATAGGCATCTGGTAGCCATGAACGTTGTTCTTCAGTAGCCTGAAGATATCCGGTCATTCCAAGACCCATACGCATATTTCGCCAAACCACTTCCTCTGTATCTTTATTGTGGCATGGTAAACGAAGTGAATGTTTTACCACTCGATAAAGCAATTTTAGAACGTCAAATAGCTCTTCTTTCGACTCGATGTTTGAAAGAAAATTTTCAGCCAATGCACAAGTTTCTTTGGTTTCTAGGCCCTGTTCTGCACAATTTGAAACAGAAAGACCACCAGTCCAATAAGTATGAGAATCGTTGTCAACAGTTATATCAAATACTTCGTATCTTCCAAGATAAATCTTATCAGTTTTCTTAGTATATGTATCACCTTTATATATAGTTCCAATATGATTATTCAATTTGTTCATTTTATATTTTTGAACAAACCCAATTATCTCAGAAAATGTCTTTCTATCTTTTGTGATATTTACATCATAGCTTTTTTTGCACAAGTAAGTCCCGTTTTCAAATTCAACCATCTGTGGCTTATTTGTTGTTATATATGAACGAATACCAAGAGTTGATAGAGCAAGTTGTACATCACGAGCCATATTAGAGGAAACTGTCTTGTATGTAACTCGGCAAGAGTTTCCATTTTGAACAATAACCGATCCATCAGCTGTATACAAACCACGCAAAAAACCAGCTAGATAAGATTTATCTCCATATAAAATTCTAGTCGGAATTTCCAGAGAATGAGTATATTTCTTTTCATTTTTAGAAATTGATGTTTCGATAAACCAATCCTCTCTTGATTCATCGCGTCCAAACAATGTTTTTAGATAAGGTTTGATTTCTTCAGAATCAAAATAATCATAATCATTCTTTCCGATAGTCAAAATTGGATAAGATTTATTACGCTCACGATGTTTATAATAACCATCACCAAAAAATACCCCATCAATGACAGCAGATGGTCTATATTGAATATTCATATTCTCACCAGATATAGTAAGAATTTTATCAGCTATATCTATTTCACACTTACCACATTTTGTATCCACTTTGTGGTTAAATGTGCCGATAAATTCACCACCTGTTGTCCTATAAGAGAAAACATCTTTAACTCCTGTAGACCACTTATTAATAATATTAGTCCATCCTTGTTTTGACCAGATTTTAGACCCGACATCAACATCTTTAAATTGTTTTAATCCATCTGGTGTTAAAACTGTTGCAAAATCTGGTTGACAAGGATTGAATCCCTGAACCTTCTTATCTTTGTAACGTGTATCACCAGCCCTTCCAACAGCACGAGCAAGCTTCAGATTGATGATACCATATGGTTCCGAACCACCTTTATAGGTGTTCCAAAATTCTTCTGGGAGAGTCTTGAAATCATTACAGACAACTGAATTATTTGAATTAGCACGCCAATTCGGAATGGTTCCAGTAGACCAATTCTTTGCATTAAGGTATTGAAGATCGTCACTATCACCAATAGCAATTTGAGCACTTCTACGAACGTTACCAGCAACAACTACTGCACCAATAATGTTCATAATATCAAGACAATCGATTGGACGAAGTTGTTTTCCTTCACGTCCCTGTATGACTTTTGAAATTTCATCAATTCCCCAACACAAATCTTCTGGACCTGATGATACACCACCAAAACCCTTGATCGGTGCTCCCTTTCCACGAATCAATTGAGTGCTGAATGTGAATCCACTTTCAATATCAGGGCTGAAAGCACCTTCCAATGTTTTCTTCAACAATTCCACCCAACCAGCACGAGTATCTGGAACGATAAAATCGGCACTGGCATTGTCCTGTCGAACAGGAATCTTAAATTCGTCTTTTACTGGTGGAAGCTTATAAACAAATTCTCTTTGAATGTTATATCCAACACCAGAACCGAGCATTAGCATGTCCATAGCCCATGTGAATGGTCTAATTGGTTCGTCAATGACACAAAATGCACAATTTTGAAGAGAAGCGAGTCCCAATTTATCAACTGTTGATGTTCCTAGTTGCCACAAAAAGCGACCAGCGACCACACCTTTTAAAGTCTTGTGATAATAGTAAAGACGTTCTTCTTCTTCTGATGTAAAATTACAATTCAACTGCTCTTGGCATGCCTTGATGACACGCTCAATAGTATCATGAAATTCTTCTGTATCTGAATTTAAACTATCCTCTTCTAATCGTCTTGAATAGGTTCTTTTGTATGTGAGATAACCTACTGATGACCATGGTGTTTTAATTGACTCTCTGTTTATTTTTATCTTCGACATTTATCCTTTTCCAAATGTTAAGTTCTTGTTGTGCTTGCAAGCCAGAAAATGTATGACTGGCGATATAGGTCAGAAGGTCTCTCACGGAAAATCCTCCCTTACACACCATATCAGAGATATCCTTCAACTCTGATGGCATGTCCCGCCAAACAACGATTTTGTATCCGGCCACAGCGAATTTTTGCATGTGCTCTACTACTTCTTTCTTCCTTGGCTCGTTATCCAGAGCAACTATTGTTTTGTCCTTGTCTACTAGCGATTCTAGGGTGTCTAAAGACATGAATCCACCACACAAGGCAACTGCATTAGGAATGTAAATTGAATCGATTGGACCCTCGACCAAAAAATGAGTCCGGGTTCTATTTAGGTTTTCCAAACCGTATATTTTTGGAAAATCCTCATCGAATTTTACTGTCATATAACGGAATTTTGGATCAGCATTTTTGTCGATTTGTCTACCAATAATGCCGGTTGGATTGCCTATCTGATCGCGCATGATCAGGCACACTCTAGGCTCTGGTTTGACCTTTATAACATTTTCTGGATTTAAGCTCTCGATAGCTTCAACAAAGTTCTTAGCCCAGTAAAATTTAGACAAATCTGGAATCTGTCGTTTGTGTAGATACTGGACGGCTTCGTGATCTTCTGGAAGCTCGCTACAAGGCACCAAAGCTGTGCTGACTTTCTGAATGACAGGCGCAGTATGTTTGATCGGTTCTGGTGTCTGTATGGTCTTTGTAGAGCCTTGGGAGCGTTCCTTGTAGACTTCCATTCGATAGTCATCATGTAAGTTTTGGTTTACATGCTTTAAGAAGGCGTCGAATGACATGGAAGCGCAGCCATTATGACAAGTGAACATAAACACTCGTTCAAATGTCTTCTTGTCATTGACAGTGTGTAGATATCCTCTTGCCTTTCTGCTGTCCTTTGTGCTATCTCCACATACCGGACACGAAAAGTTGGCAGTTTCTGTTCCCTTCCACTTAAAGTTTCTCAAGGAAGAGGAAATTTGATTAACATATGATTTTTGAAGCCAATACATTTACAACACGCTCTTATTTTATTAGAACGACTAGTTTAAACCAACTGAACGCTGAAAACTACTATTTGGCTGGTGTCACTACAGGCACAACAGGCTTTTCGTAATAATTATGATACGCTGTCAAATTGTCTTGTAATAATTCTATTCTTCCACTTAAAATGTTGATCAAAGAATTTAGTTTTGTGTAGTCATCCTCTGACATCTGGACAATAGAAACATTCCCTTCTTTGACATCAACTAGATTGATAGCCTTGAAAGTGCTCAAATCCAATGGTGCTGGCTGCTCTAATGCAAGATAGACCTTGTTGGAATCATCTTGCACCGAAACAGAACATGGTGGAACTGTTTGACATGCTGAGAGAAGTAGTAATGTAGCTGCGATAATATAGGTTTTCATAAGTTTATCCATGAGCTTTTACATATTTGGAACCATTCCAAACTTCTAATTTGTCTTTACTGACATTTCTAGTACTTCTACTAGCTTCTTTTAAAGCATCTTCGTGATTTTTCGCACCAATCATTACATAACCACCATATGCACTAGGATGTCGATAGCTAGTTAATCCAGATGCAGCCATTGGTCTATTTTCGTGTTCATGTGACTCTCTAATCCCATTTGCACGACGATCCTCAAGCTCTTTCTTGATTTCCTTTGCACCATGTAGGAAGTGATCAAGTCTTAGCTTGTGCCATCCTTCAACAGTCTTTGGAAAGACTGGATGTGGGTCATTCAATGCCTTGTGATGCTCGATTGCCTTGGTAGCATAGTCCTTATACTTTCTGACGAGTGTAGCTCTTGGCATCTTAGAAAAGTCTTCTGAGAGAAATTCGGATTCATTCAAGCCAGATGTGTCGGAACTGAGTTCATTGTGTTTAACAGTCTTTATATTTCCGTTTCCAAAATTAACAGTGTGTGCTTTATACGCTCTACCATCTGTATGTGACGTTAGGCTTTGATTGGCAGTGTGAATCTTTCCAATTGCACCAGATGGTGTATGTCTAACAGTCTGTCCAACTTGAAATTCGGATTCATTCAATGCTTTATCAGAAGCATGCATGTCTCTGATTTGAGCAGCCATCTTATCTGCTTTTGATTTATTCATCCAAGAAAGAGTTTGTGGTATCTTCACTGCTGAATTGTGAACAACCAAAGCTTCGCTCTTTCCATTTTTTCTTAATGCACGTACTTCATGTCTAGGCCATCCATCTGCATTGGTGGTTCCATCTGGAATAGAATCAATCGAATGTACATCATTTGGAATCCACACATGAGCATGTGGTGCATCTGGAAACACATGTTTTGTATGAGTCTTAGATGTATGTTCTGGTGGAAATTTATAATTCTCAGATTCATTAATGTCTTTTCCAGTAATTATCCGATGCATTTCACCCTTTTCTTTATCATCACGAGCAATTGCCATTATATCATGAGGGTGTTCGTTTCCACCGCGTTCTAATCGATCTTTAAATCTTTTCTGACGCATAATATGAAACCCACCTTCTTCTTTCCAATAATATGGTGATTCTTCACTCTCCCCTAAAAAATCATATCTAGGATCATCAGAATGAACAGGCATTTCTTCACTTCTATCCGCTGTATCATTCAATCCATTCTTCAAATTCTTAGGAATATTTGGATTCTCTGAAACGGCTGTTCTGACATGTTTGGACGTGTCTCCATGGAGATTCATGAGAGTGGTCAGATGAGTGTTTGGATGACAAGCAACACATTTACGGACAGCTGGATGTTCATGCATTGACATGACATTCAACATTCCGGCAGTACAGGAAGGGTGACATGCAACAGCAGCAACAGTCGTATGCTGTTTGCTCTTCATGAGTTCTTTCAATTTAGAAACAGAAGTCTTTGGATCAGATGCAGCGTCAAACTCGGCTACATGATCTTCTAAGAGTTTTTCTCGTGTTGCGTCAGTCATCTTTACTTTCCTGTTGATGTTACTGGACTTGACACACCACATACTGTGGGATATGTCTTGTCTCTATTGGCTGGTATTTCTGTCAACTGTTCGATACAAAACAGTTGCTGCTTCAATTCAGTATTCACATAAATGGTCTTTTGTTGTGGTGTCTTTAATGCTTTCAATGACACCACAAAATTTGTATTCATCTGTGAAATCTTGGTCTGTAAGGTATTTAATTGATCGTTGATGGCACTTCTGGCAGCATCAGCTTCCTGAACCTTACTAAGAACATTGGTCACATCAGTCTGAAGTCCTGTAATCTGACCGGCCTGTTCACGATTGGCTTCCTGCATCTGTCCAATCTGAACTTGCTGAGCCTTGACTTCTGATTCCATATGCTCATAGGTGAAATATAGACCAGCTGCCGCTGTTACTACAGCAACAGCAAGACCAATCTTGATGTATGTGGTGATACCTCCTGATGCTACAGATGACGTAATTGAGCTTAAAATTCCCATAATGTTTACCTAGTATTGATAGTGTTCGATGTTGAATATTTAGTCAACTGACGTTTCTTTGTTGTACTCTTTGGTGTCGAAAGAGCGATTGCACCACGATTCTCAACACCTGTCTTGTGGGTTGCTGCTCTTCTGGAAATCTCAAATTTTCCATCATAGAGTGCTTCTGTGATGAATAGGACATCGTTCGATCCTTCGCATTCAAGTAGAATTCTCTCACCTTTTGAAATCAGATTGTTGATTGATTCCTTGGTTGATTCTGTCTCATCATCTAATGTTTTTGCCTGACCATTTCCACCTTCCAGTGATGTTGCTGGAGAAGGTTCTGATCTTGGTCCGAAGTCTTCATTGGCGAGTCTTCTGAAGACATCACCTTTGACTTTTAATCCGACATGGTTCTTGCGCTTCTTGAATGGGAGAGAGTATCCTTCAAGGTTTGTTGTATTTGGTGCATTGGTCTGAACGGATGCTGAAGACAGTCCAGTTCCACCTGAAACGTTTGAAGCTGGTGCACCACCGCCTGCGTCTTCTTTAATAGAAGACTTAGATTCGATAATGATCGCAGTTACTTTGTCGGACCTTCTATCTAACAATGGAGACCACTTATTTACTAAATCTTTCATCGGACTCTTACCTCTCTTTCTAATTGTATTCGCATCTCAGTGCTAGGGATGACGGTTATCAAGCTAATGAAATCACCATTGATGGTCTGAATCGCTGCGATATTTGGTACTCTATTTAAAAAATGAAGCAAGCTCATTAATTCTGGATATATCTGATCATCAGCCACCGAAAACAAAAGCATTGGTGTGGCTGTTCCAAAGACATTAAACGAAATGATCATCCAATTCAAAAGCAATTTTACATTATGTTCCTTACCCTGAGACTTATTTTGTTTCAGAAGTTTACAGAGAGAAACGACTCTGTTGACATCTTGTGCAAATTCGTCAAAGTTCAAAGGTTTATTTCGTGTATCATAGACGGCGAGTGCCGATGAATAAAGTTGTCTTTCACTATAACGAGAAGCCATTAAATTTCCCTAAATAAGTAATGCCTATCGCGTGCTACCAACACCATAGGCTCTACAAATCACAGTTTAAGGAGATTGCAGCGCATGAATATTTATGTACACAAAATTCAATCCACCGCTTTACCAAACAAATACACAAAATGGTATTGTTCTTTGGTTGAGAAGTGTTTGAATAGGATAAAACCAATTGGTTATACTGAAAAGCATCACATACTCCCAAAGTGTTTTAAGTTGGGTGGATTGTCTGATAAAGAAAATATTGTTGTTTTCACAGCTAGAGAACACTTTATTGCTCATCTCTTACTATGTAGAATGTTTATTGCAAAGAAGAAACAACAAATGTGGTTGGCAATAGGTGCATTCACAAGCTTTAAAAGAAATAGAAAGTTAACTTCAAGACAATTCGATGTAGCTAGAAATGCTTCAAGTTTTGGTAAAATTGGTGTTAAGAGAAGTGATGAGTTTAGAAAGAGTCTATCTAGAACAAAGAAAGGAAAGCCGGGAATACCCAGAACACCAGAAACTAAAGAAAAATTGCGTATAGTTAATCTAGGTAAAGTGCGTGGAAAACAATCACCTGAATTGGTTGAACGCAGAGCCAAGATGACTAGAGGTAAGCGTATAGGGCCACAACCAAAAATAACATGCCCACACTGCGGCAAAGTTGGTGGTCTTAATAATATGAAACGTTGGCATTTTGAAAATTGCAAACTGATTCACATTAATACAGTGTCTTAAACCGTTGGTGTATATGTACCATCACCAGAAAGTCCCGGATTAACACTCACTGCTTTTCCTGCACCACCACCGTCAACATCCATTTCGTCTTCGTCAGAAAGTTGAGGTTTTCCATCCTTACCACTCTGGTAACCACCAGAAATATGATCACGCTTTGCATTCTTCTCAGTCGCATTCGTCTTTGATTTGATCTTAGACTTCTTCTGAATTGCTGCCTCAAAGATCATGTCCATATTCTCATCTTCTCTCAGTGCAGAAGTGTGAGCAAATGCCCAGTCACGAATTTTCTTGAATGATCGAGAGTTCTTCTGACAGGCATTCTCAATCTTTTTCTGATTTGGTTCACTCAGATTCTTGTGAATGTGAACAATAGCATGAGCAGACTTGACATCAATTCTTGCTGATTTTCCATCCTTGAATATGACCTTGTCTGGCGAAGAGGAACGAGCAATCTTCTTTAAGGTTTTGAAAGGATGAACCCATTCGACTTCATCTAAGGTTTTTGTTTTTTCTTCATTCACATGACCCTTATATCCATGTATTTCACTTGGTGCATTGAATACCCAAGCCTTTGGTTTAATACCTAGAGAATGAAGTGTTGATAAACGAGTATTACCACCAACCAATTCATGAGTGCCATCCTTATGTCGCATAACAATTGGCATTTCCATTGGTCCTTTCTTTTTCAATATGTTGAAAATGTGTTGAATGGTACTATGTCTATTGTCACCAAAATCAAGGCCCGGTCTAGCGAAATGATGCATTAAATCACGATGAGAATGAATATCACCAGCGTCTGTATTTTGCATAGAGGTGATATGATGAGGTTCTAGGTCTGTTGGCTTACCAGTTGAATAAGCTTTATAAAGAGAATTTGCTTTGGTTCCATAATGTTGTGCAACACGAGATAGTTCTCCCTGTTCACTTCTAAAATTTGATTTAACCCAATTGTCGTGTTCAAAAATCTCTCCACCATCAACTTCACGATACTTACGTCTAGTCTGAGCACCATGAGTGACAACACGAACAGGACGCTTGAAGTTTCTTTTTGGTCTACTCTTCTCTGTTGTGATCTGGATAGCTTCAGTTAGTACAGCATTAACTGACTCAAAAGCAATTCCAGAATCTTCAGAAACAAATCTAGCTACTTCATCTTCTGAAACACCACTCTTCAGACCTTCAAGAATAAACTTGAGAATGGTCTTGACTTCTGATTCAGATAGTCCATCAGAACCGGGATCGGCAGTCGTTGTCTTTGGCGTACTAGGATCATTTACTTCTGTTGGTCTCTTGTCTTGACCATCTAGAATCTTCAAAATTTGAGAGAATGGAAGATTGATCTGGTCACAGAGAACAGACTTATCACCCATGTTATAGGCAGCAAGCCATCTGTGATGTCCATCTACGATAGTTTGATCCCTAGAAATTACAATTGGATGTACGCATGTACATGGTGATATTGAACATCCTTCTTTATGTGGTGTGTCTATAAATTTTAAAACTTTATCTTCATCAAAACGATCAATGCTTGGAACCAATGTAGAAGGTTTGTTGGTGATACGTTCAATAACGATTCCAGCATTTCTCAGTGTATCTAGATTAATACCACTAACCTGACCATCTTTGTGAAGTGACTGACTGAGGTGATAATCAGCTTTTGATATTGTTGATGGATACATGATCTTATGATCAGATTCTTCCAAAAATCTAAATGTCTCCATAGCTTTTTGGGTATTAGCATAGAAATCTTTTAAGCTTGTTGTATTTATATTATCCATTGAACTATTTAATATTCCTTAAATAAAAGTACGTTTCGCGGTCTGCAAACCCAAACGTCCTACGCACACTTCTTAAGGAGATACGCAGCTTCATGAATATTTATACAGAACAACTTCGATCTATTGCTCTACCCAATAAGTATACAAATTGGTATTTTAATTTAGTCGAGAAGGCTCAAAATAGAGCATCTAGAAAGATTATAGCAAATGCTTTTTTCCAGAAGGATACACAGAAGAACACCATATTCTTCCGAAAGATTTTGAACTTGGTGGCGTTAAAGATAAAGAAAATTTTACATATTTCACAGCTAGAGAACACTTTATTGCTCATAGATTACTATATAAAATGTTTATTGGGTCAAAATTTGAAAATACAACACGCATGGCAATAGCTGCAATGGGACGGAATAAAAAGCTTCGTAAGTTAACATCTAAACAATATGCTATATCTAGAAAAGCTTATTCTGATTCTAGACGTGGAAAGAAACATTCAGATGAAGCCCGTAAAAATATGTCAACTTCTCAAAGAAATAGTGAAACACGTAAAATAGTAGATTTTAATCATCGTGGACGAGATATGAGCATACAAACAGAAGCTGCTCGTCTTGTCAACAAAGGCACAAAACAAACCGAAGAATTTAAAGAAAAAAGATTAAAAGCATTAAGAGAAAGTCCAAACCTGATTATTGCAACAGAAAAGAGAAAAGGAATTCTACCTCTTGGTTTAAATAAGAAAATAGAATGCCCTGTGTGCTATAAAATATGCACACCATCATCTTTAGTAACGCACAAACACTAAATCTTCCAGTCACTTCCACCAGTTGGGAATTTAGCACCATATTCCATCGGTTGTTTAACAGGTTCAGTAGGAACATGGTTCTGGTTGACATCGAACAAGCGCATTTGTGCTCTATCAATACCAAGTTGAAATGTCCTTGGCTTATCAATTGGACCATAACGATTTTTAAGCTGTTTCATCTTGACCTGATTAATCTTTTCTAGCTGTTCTTGGCTGATCATCGCAATCATCGCATCAGCTGTCATAGAAACACCATGAGACTCTGCCACCTCAGTCAATTCAAAGTCACTGTCGTTCTGACCAGCGCGATTGGTTTGAACCGCTGTGACAATAGGAATTCCCAATTCTACAGCAAGTCCTCTGACTTCTTCTGCAATCGTCTTACCATAAGCATAGAGATTGTCATTGGTCTTCATTCTGATTGAAGCCATGAGTGAAAGGTAGTCAAGCATGATGATAGTTGGCTTGAAGTTCTTTTTCAGCCTCAACTCATCGAGAAATCCACGAATATGATTGACATTGGCTGTTGCTGGTGGATATTCCTTGATGACCAGCTTTCCAGTCGTCTTTGCTCTGATATCTGAAATTTTCTTTCTGTATGACTCAATTTTCAAGTTGATGATTTCATGAATTGGCGTCTCCATAAGGTTGGCGTCAATGCGCTCACCAATCTTTTTGTCAGCCATTTCACAGGTAACATAGAGAACATTTTCACCTTTGATTAATGCTTCTACGGCACTGTTGCAAAGAATGGTACTTTTTCCAACACCAGTGGGTGCCACAAAGACGATCAAAGATTTATTCGGATAGCCACCCTGAAGGATGTGGTCAAGGTCTCTCAATCCAGTAGAGATGTGTTTTTCTTTGTGATGATAGAACTCATATCGTTCATCACTATCATCAATGTAATCATGCCCAACATGGACATCAAAGGACACATTCAATGCGTCCTGCATCAATTTTGGGATGGCACCCTTACCCATTTTTTCGCTACCATCAATGATCTTGATCGCTTTCTGGATGGCAAGATAGATACTTCTATCAATACAAAATTGTTCTGCTTCAATGACAACCCATGCTAGAGAGTTTCTTATTGTGGTGTGAATTTCTGGTGCATAGAGTTGTCTGAGAAGCATCAAACAACCTTGATATTGAGCCTCAGTGATCGACTTCTTGTTCAGGTCAATCTGGATAGCCTCAATTGGTGGTGTCTTGGCATATTCGGTGATGAAGGCGTGAATCGAAATGAAGAGGATACGGTATTCGTCTGTCTCAAAATATTCTGGCTTCAGATGTGGTGCTAGTTTATAGGCTGATTCTTGACTTTCTACCAAAGCTGCAAGAATCAAAGTTTGGATGTCAGCTGTATTGTTTAGATCGGTCATGCTGTATGTATGGTCTCGTTTTATTTGAAGAAGTCAATGAAATTTACTGGTTGTTGATTTCATTGAGAAAATAATTGTTGCATTTGTTTGCGACTAGGCGTAGAGTATCGCACCTAAGTCTGAAACACAATTATCCAAAGGAACGTCGTTATAAATGAAACTAAAAACAAACCTCACAATCCAAGATGCCATCAAGACTCTCATTCAAGAAAAGGTCTTGTTCACAGAATATTCAAGCACCCCTGACCTTGAAGGGAAGACGGCCACAGATATTGGTCGAATTTTGTTTAAAATCACTCCAGAAGCTTCCTTCGAAGAAAATTACATTCTGAGGGACGATCCGGTTCGTGAAAAGGAGGTATACAATCTATATCTCATCAATTTCTTTGTCAGGTACATGACAAATGATCGTTACAAGGAAGGACCAGAACCATTTCTCTATGCCTATGACGAGGCTGTTCATCAGGCCATCTTCATGACCAACCAGCGCCTCTATGGCTGTCTCAAGTGGTTGGATGATAAGAAGCCGGGTTGGGTAGAACCTGTTCAGGATAAAGAAGTTTCAGACGGTGTAGAAGAAAAACCAAAACGTCAAGGTGGAACACGCCTCAAAGAAATTTATGGTTACATCATAGAACGCTCAAAAATTGTGGATCGAAATTCTGTAGTTTCTGAAATTATAGACAAATTCAATATCCAGTCTAGGGTTTCTGCTGTGTCATACTTCAATACTGCCATTCGTAAGGACAAGCAGAAAGTGGTAAATATTGAACCAACAACTCAGGAAGTCTAATGTCAACTACAGTCACCACAACTCTAGATTCAATCAATCCAGCTGATCCAAATAGCACAGATATTGCTGTCACCTTTTCACAAGTACCAAATCCAAATGCCAATATCATTCAAATGGCATTTACCTATCTGATTCCAACCATCGGTCCATCGAACGAAGTCACCTATACCTCCCAGACTGTCATTCTGAATCTTGCTGCTGAAGACATTATGGAACTTGGAAGAAACGTTAATTTAATGCTTGCTTGACATTCAAAACCAACTATAATATGATGATTATATGAAGAAATTTACAGTAGAAGTGTATCGGGAAATAAAGCCAATCAAGAGTCTGGTGGATACTTTTACGTCTGATCTAGACCTTGGAGAAATTGTCAAAGAGTGTTTGGTTTACTCAAGGGTGTCAAATGGTTCATACATCTACACTGACAATAATGTTTTCTTCATTATCAAGGATGAAAAGAATATCCCATTTGTCTATGGATCGCCTTGTAAAAGTAACATAAAGTGGTCAGAAACCAACTGGACTTAGTATGTCGTTTTGGTCTCACGAAGATGCTGTAATACTCTGCAGACGAGTAGAAGCAATTTGCCCACCATTTGGATGTCATGTTGCTCTGACTGGTGGGAGTCTTTATAAAGACGGAAGACGCAAAGATTGTGATATTTTATTCTATAGAATCAGACAGATAGAGAAAATTGACATAGATGGTCTATGGGCTGCGTTAGAGACTATTGGTTTGTCCAAGATTTCTGGATTTGGATGGGTCTACAAGGCAAAATATTGTGAGATGCTTCCGGTCGATTGTTTCTTTCCAGAAGAACAGGGTGTTGGTGAATATAGAAAAGATGAGGATAATTTGCCGTGAATAGTCAGAATATTCAACATTGTATATCATATGGATTAAAAATTTCATATCACTCTGATAAACAATTTCCAACACCATATGCAATGGCTCACCAAAGTCATAGAATGGTGGCCGCAGTTTCTCAAACCGATGATGAAGCTGTAGAAAAATTGGTGAATCGTATACGAGAGGAAGAACAGCTTTAAATATCATGGTCCACACTCGACCATGAATAATGTCAACGCCACCATCAGTTTTTGTACCTACTAGCACACAAGATGCCAACAGCTTTCTCCTGAAGAGCAAAGCTGTCTTGACTATTGATGCAATCGAGAGAATGCAACTCTATTGCACTCGGTTCAATCTTCCGACTGTTTCTACCCGATCAGTTCCGGTACCAACACCATTTGCTACTCTAAAAATGCAAGGCGATCATATCGTCTATGAAGACCTGATTGTTGAATTTCTCGTCAGACAAGACCTTTCAAATTGGATCATCCTACAAGAATGGTTGGTTGGACTGACTCGTCCTGAAAGCTTCAAACAAGCTGAAGATAGGGAACTCACCTATAGTGATGGAACTCTCTATATCATGGATGCTAGCAACAATGTCACCAACACATTTCGATTCATCAATCTCTGTATCGAACAACTGCACGGAATTGAATTTGAAGTTCAAAGTGATCCCGATCCAATCAAAACCAATGTAATCTTTACTTACGATTACTACAAAAGATCAAAGTCCTGAAACATTGTCTCCATAGTTGACATTGATTTATAATGAGAGTATATGGCATCCTATCAAGAAATTGAAGAGCTTTGGACTGCGGATTGTGAGATAAATCCAATCCAGCTAGGCGAAGAAGCTGCAAAAATTCCAAAGCTTCATAATAGATATTACTCACTCTATGTCAAAGAGCTTTTTGTTCTAAGAAAACAAGAAGCCGAGATGAAGACATTGGAAAGGAATCTATGGCTCTACTATTCTGGATCGATAACCAGATCGGAACTTTTAGACCTTGGGTGGAATGATCTAGACCTAAAAATCCTGAAGACAGATGTCGCCAAGTTCATTGATTCTGATCAGAAAATGATAGAAATGAAGCTTAAATACTCAGTACAGGATGAGAAATGTTCTTTCATCAAAAGTATCTTGGCTGAAGTCGGAAGACGTAGTTATATCATCAGACAGATGATCGATTGGGCCAAGTTCCAAGCTGGTGCCTAAAATATTAGGCATTAAGTCACATTGAGCCTAATATCATGCATGTTTTACTATATCCAATTGACCAAACCACCATAAAAATTGACACTGATGAATCGGTGTTGATGGAATTGAATGATCGGTATTCATTCTTTGTGCACGGTCATATGTTTTCCCCGTTATATAAGAATCATATCTGGGATGGAAAGAAGAGATTAATTTCTCTAAAATATAAAACTATCCAGAGAGGGCTTCTAGAAGACCTTGTAGCTTACTGCGAGTCTCAGGGATACACGACTTCATTCAGTGATGCAGAAAGCCCACAAAGCGCACCACAGAGCCTCACAATCGAATCTTTCCTTGAAGGACTGACTCTTCCACACATCCCACATGATTTTCAGGTAGAAGCTCTAAAGAATATAGTTTTTTCCAATGGACGAAAAATCATCGAATCAGCTACTGGAAGTGGAAAGAGCTTGATTCAATATTTGATTGTAATGTATGCACTTCAATCGAACTGGTGTGAGAAAATCTTGATTGTCGTTCCGACAACAATGCTTGTTGATCAGCTGACAGACGATTTTTGTGAGTATGGAGAAAATGATCCAAATTGGAATCGAAATTTCGTTCACAAAATCTATGCTGGTGAAGATAAACAATCAGATGCACCAATAACGATTTCAACTTGGCAAAGCTTGTATGCATTGGACGAACCTTATTTTCACCAATACGATGGAATATTAGTTGACGAAGTGCATGAAGGAAAATCTGATTCAATCACTAAAATCGTCTCTTCATGTATTAATGCCCACTTGAGAGTAGGTGCTACTGGAACATTGGATGACGTGAAATTACATCGTCTCATTCTCCAAGGTCTTTTTGGAAGTGTAATAAAAGTCTCATCAGCTGCAGAACTAATGGAAAGGAAGATTCTAGCACAGCTGACAGTGAAGTGTATTACCCTCAAATACCAAGATGAGGATGAGTGCAAGCTCGTTCGAAAAATGTCCTATGATCAAGAACTGGATTACATTGTCGAACTGGAAAAGAGAAACTTATTCGTCTCAAAATTGGCTTCTAACCTGAAGGGTAACAAACTAATCCTTGTGACTAAGATCGAACATGGTAACAGGCTAATAGAAGCTCTTTCTGGATATGAAGGTCCAGTTCATTTTATCAATGGAAAAATGAAGCCTGAAAAACGATCTGAAATCAGAAAAGCTTGTGAGTTATCTGACAACATGGTCATCATAGCCACCTACAAGACTTTTCAACTGGGTGTGAATATTGTTAATCTGGATCATGTCATCTTTGCATCACCATCCAAATCCAAGACCAGAGTGCTTCAGAGCATTGGAAGAACAGTCAGAAGGAGTGCTGAGAAAGTAGAAGCTTCTGCTTATGACATCGTTGATGATTTTACTGGGATCAGAAAACGTCAGAACTATCTCCTGAAGCACTTTTTAGAACGATTTAAATACTATTGTGAAGAGAATTTTAATGTTGTTCAACATGAGATTAAGTTCTAAATTATGAATGAAGAAGGTGAAAAGCTGACTAGTGAGATATTCATTACTATGGATGTCTGTGCTCAGAATGATATCGAATGTGGATTAGTCAATCCTATGGATCACTTCTGGGATGTCTATATCCTGAGAACAAAAATGGGTCAAATGATCATTACTATGATGACTGTTGATTCTGATCCATTGAGTAAGAACATGCTACTACAGCTACCGATAGTCTTTGAGATAAAATCTGATACTTCTGTTTCTATGGTTCGCTATGGGATTCTTAGTTCTGATCTATTTTACTACATTCCGAAAGATATGATCATAGGAGTACATCAACCATCCACAGAAGCTAGAAAGCTCTATGAGCATGGACTTGAAATCTACTATAAGGATACAGAAGAAGAGAAACCTAAGTCCTCACTCAATCAAGCTATGTTCGGAATTGAAGACGATTTAAAATCCCAACAGTCCAAATGAAAACATTTATTTCTACGTGAAAACATTTACAAATACTTATATTCATTTGAAAGTACTTACAAGTTACTATGGATTCCTAGTGATGGGACTACGTCCCATGCGACTACGTCGCGGCCTCTTTAACTATCCCTATGAATCTACAGCCTTCCGCAGGAAGCTGTTGGGCCGAGTCGCATTCCCATGATTCATTTATGCCGTTTTGGTTCAGGATGTCAAGTTTTCTTCAATTTTGCGCAAAATAATCTGACGAACGGTAAAAGCTTGAACATCCTGAATCCACATGTAATACTAGTTCACCACTTAAACCAAGTAACAAAATGACTGAAGATAAACGAAACACACTCGAAAAGATTGGTGCCATATATACCACCGGGATTGAAGTCCTGAAAGATGATCATGGTGGATATTACGCTGGTAAGGTCTTGAAGAGTCCTATAGGCAAGAACAATGTTGCCATGTCCAAATCCTTCAAGACGAGGAAGGAAGCACAAGATATCATTCCATTGGTGAACCTAGCATGAAGATTAATTTCAGAAATATATTCGTATTCTCATCCATCGCTTATTTGTTTGGATATGCCATGGGCCATGTTATGAAAGCATTGGATACACCACTAATTAGCATAGTGATTGTGATTGTACTACAAGCATTTATAGTAACCAAATTTTTCATTCCAAAACTTCCATTCACAACAGAACTCGATAAATAAAAGTATGTTAGACCTATACATCGCACTTGGAAGCATCTTGTATTTGATCATCGGATCATTCATGGTTGACTTGTTCGCATGGCTCAATGTTCTGGAACTAGAAGCGGACTCGCATACCTTTCGTGGTGCAGTTGTTCTGACATGGCCTATCATTCTGTTCGTTCTGGTCATTGTCCTCATTCCACTATTCATCGGAATGTCAGCAGTCCAGATTGCTAAGACACCTAAAGCTATTGTCAAGAATCTTCCATTTCTCAAGAAGGAAGCTGTCAAGAAATCATGAGCATCCTTGTTGGTTCTCTAAGCAGAACTTTCATCAGTAATTTGTGTTCAGAAGATGAGAGTGATTCATTTTCCTATGCCAGAATTGCATTGGATGTGAATGGCAATCTTATCAAGAATACGATGTATCTTGAGAAGTCAAATCAACCCCTTACCACCGAACGCCTGAATAGACTTTCAACGGCTGTTGATCCGATTGTTTCTTATCACATTGTTCAAACTCAAAATGGAAGCTGTCGTTTACCAGCAATGAGTGATGGTTCCTATCTTTGGTTGATTGAGAACCAAAATTCTCCACCTACAATCGATCCACAGAAGATGTTGGAAGATATTATCAAGAATGGATTTAAGACATTGGAAGCCGTTCAGGAAGATTTTGCTGGAGTTTTACTTCTAGATGATAGACTTTATTATTTCAGTACACCAGCTTGTCCTCTTTTCATATCATGGTCTGATGGTCACATGACTGTCAGCAGTGAAAAGTTTGGAACACTTGAACAAAATATGTCAAAGGAAAATCCATTAATGACGTGCAGTCTATCAAATTCTATCTATGAGATTTACTTTGCCCCTAAGTTTCATTTCTGGTTGGATTATAGATTCAGACCCATTGAGTAAGCCAACTATGACTAACACAATTTATCTCACTTGTGAAGTAAATAAAAACGGAGAGACTGTTGAAATGGATATTCCATACGAAGTAGTTGAAATCAAAAAGCACAATATTCCAGTCCTATCGGATTGTCTTCATGGTCTTGATTTAGAAGAAGAGCTTGCAAAAATTTTGATTGAAGAAATTGAAAAGCATAGAGACATAGAAAAAGAAATGATCCGTGAGTCACCAGAGTGGCACAAACTCAAGAAAGAGATAGAGGACTTAAAGAATAAATAACCATGTCTAAGTTTCGACTAACACAGGCGGACCTCAATGCATTCGATGACATCGAAGACCTTGTTCCAGATGAGACTATTGAGCAGATAAAACACAAACCACATGATGAGGATGGTATAGGAAGGAAGAAGCAAAAAGTTCGTAGAGAACCACCAAAACGTTCAATCGACACTGTTCTTTCAAAGGAGCATTAAAGATGGAAACACAGCAACAAACAAAACAAGAACCAATGTTTGCTGAATTCGAGAAAGCAGCTGAATTTCTCATGGACCCAAATTCTACAAATGTGACACCTTCTGGTGATACTGTCTATGTCAAACACATTGATGGTAGTCAGGCAGCTGAATTTGCTTCCATTTCAAGACTGACAGCCAGAGCATTAGGTTCATTTGATTACTTCCACAAAGATCATGATGGGAAGGCATACTCATTCAGAATTTCTGTTCCATCTACTGTGAGTCTGGATAAGAAAAGTATCATTATCAAGCAATATGATGTAGTCTTGGCTGATTCTCCTGATAATTCTTCACCATGCGTTTTGAATCTTATCAAGAATGAAATCAGGAAAACTGTACACTGAAATGAGTAACAATTTACATAATGACAACACTCCTAATAGATATGAATCCTGTCGTGATTGCAATCACTTCAGCGATTCAATCAAATCCTAAAACAAGACAAGACTTTACTCTGAGTTTTGTCAGACATGTGGTGCTCAGTAGCATCAAGAACACTCGTAACCAGTTTGTGGCTGCACCACAACTAGAAACAGTTCTGTGTTGTGATGCCAAGACAAATTGGCGCAAAGAAGTCTATCCACACTATAAAGCCAATCGAAAGAAGATCAGACAATCGATGGTTTTTCCTTGGACTGAATTTTCTGAATATTACGAAATTGTCAAACAAGAACTAATACAGGTTCTTCCATACAAGATTTTACAGATAGAACGCTGTGAGGCAGATGATATCATTGCAGTTTTGACACATACTCTTACATCGGAAGGGAAGAAATGCATCATCTTTAGTGCTGATAGTGATTTTGCTCAGCTTCATAACTCAAGTGTCATCCAATACAGTCAGATGAAGAGAGGATGGGTTAACTGGCCTAATCCACAGGCTGAACTACTCAGAAAGATTATCAGTGGTGACACAGGAGATGGAGTTCCCAATGTCCTGAGTGATGATGATACCTTTGTCAATCCAGATAAGAGACAGAAGCAGATGCGAGCAGAAAATCTCAAGATGTTGGTAGAGGCTGTTGGTGAAGGAAAGGAAGATACACTTCCGATTGAAATTCAAACTAATATTGCTCGTAACAGAAAACTCATTCAGTTGAATAAAGATTCGATTCCAGAAGATATTTGGAGTGAAATCGTCGCTAAATACACAGAATACCAAGTTCCTAGAGCAGATTTATACAAATACCTCTCTGAGCATAATCTCAAACTTATCATGAAAGACACAAGAGGCTTAATATGAAAACAGTTTCACAATATTGCGGCTGGAGCTACCCCGGCCACACATCTTCATTCCTTTCAGAATTTTTTGCTGTTTTCGAGAAAGCCAAGACTGAAGAACAGAAGAAAAAGCATTTGGTCGATTGGATCAAGGTCAATGCAAATTCGCCTCTAAAGATCAAGTCGCTGAGAATCATGCTCGAATGTATGTTCATCCCATCCTGTAAAGTTGATCTTCCATTCGGCATCCCTAGTAATATTGCACCTCTTCACAAGCTTCCAGATGAGACAGGCAGTTCTATTTTCAAGACGATTGGATCGATTGGTTACTTTCTAAAGGCCAGTGAAACTTTCATTCCTGAACCACTGAAGCGTGAACGTAAATTCACGCAGCTGGCAGAGAATATGTGTGAATCAGAAGCCATGCTTTTCTTCGCAATCAAGGATGCCAACACAGACTTTATTCCGGGCCTCACACACGAGCTAGTTCATTCTGTTGTTCCCGGTTGGATTCCAGCACCTAACAAGGCCATGGTAGTTAACACGGCCAAGATAGAGGTTATCCAACAACCAAAAAAGGTCGAGACAATAGTAGCTCAAGTAGTCTCTGGTCTAAAAAAAGACGGAACACCGAAGGCGAAGCCGGGTCCAAAGCGGAAGTCTACCAGCGATCTATCAACAAAAAACTAACAGAGGGTGGCTGGATGATAGAGGTTGATCCACGCCCACCCGCACTACCAGAACCGAAAGAGAATTTTAATGCCCTCGTATCTATTCGCTTGCAAAAGTTGCTCGCATCAATTCGAAAAAGTTTCAAAAATAGCTGATCGAGATATTCCTGTTTCTGAACCATGTCCAGAGTGTGGTAAGATAGAAGTCACTAGAGAGTTTACTCCTACACCAATGTCTTATGGTATTAATGGTGTTGGTTCTCTTAGAGTTCCACAAGGTTTTAGAGAGGTTTTGCAAAAGGTAAAAGCAGCAAATCCCTATCACAAAATCGACGGCGAATATTCGCATTGAAATTTAGGAAGTATTGAGATGGAAAAATATAATGTCTTTCGCAAAGAATTAGAAACTCTGATCAACTGTAATAGCATGGAAAATGGTTCTAACACACCAGATTTTATTCTTGCACAATATTTGGTGGACTGTCTTCAAACGTTTGACAAGACTGTCAGGCACAGAGAAGAATGGTATGGTCGCCTGCAGGCTCAGAAGATACCAAACTAATGGCAAAGAAGAAGTCAAAGATCGAATCTATTGAAAGCACCATTGATGGTGTCAGTGAAATCACACGTCAGGCTCAAAGTGAACAGTTTCACAGAGAAGTGATGGAAATTCAAAAGTCTGGTTGTTCACTCATTGAAGCAATCACTGCTTACTGTGAAGAACGAGAAATGGATGTCGAAGATATTGTCACTTTCATGACACCGAGATTGATGGCTGATCTAACAAGAGAAGCAGCTGGATTGAAACTACTCAAAAAAGAGTATCGAGATAGTTTGCTTGATTAAACATGGAATATTCAGCTTACAAAGTTTTCAAAATCTTTGGTGCAATGCAGATGCATTTCACGTCAGGATTTGACTATGCAAAATATGGCTGCAACGTCAAAACTCTAACTCTAGAGAAATTCAATCCTAGACGCCGTCAATACGAAAAACTCTATGATATGTTTTTGGACGAGAAAGCACTCATCAAAACACTAGCACCTGTCTTCTATCACTTCAAACCAACGTGGGTTGGTGAAGCAATTCAGAAGATTGTTGAACGTGATGACAAGGTGATGAGAGCTAGGGCAACATTCGATGCGCCTGTCTATTACACCATCAAGGAATTAAAACAACTTTCTGATCCAATTTCACTGTATGTGAGTGAGACCACCGCAGCTAAAGAGGTGATGAGTGGACATCTTACGCCAGAAACGGCAATCATTTTGGACAAAGCTACAGGAATCTTGAACATCTCGAAAAAATCTGTCAATATAGTTGATAAGGATTTTACAAAATCACTAAATAGATATGCTACTTTCGTTGATGTATCCAAAGATGATTTGGATCAGATACGAATATCAGCAAGGAAATACCTAGAAACACTTAGAGCTTAGCTCATTTAACTTCACTAAACCAAAAGAGGAAAATATATGTCAATTGCAAGTCTCCGTAGAAGCCGTCAAGAATCAGCCGATGCTCTCGCAAAGAGTCTGTCTGATGCCAAGAGAGGAAATGATCCAGATGCAAATCTCTGGAAGCCTTTCCTAGACGAAGAAAAGGGTGTTGGTCAAGCAGAAATTCGTCTGCTTCCACAACCAGATGGTGAACCACTTCCATATGCAAAAGTTTTTGCACACAGCTTCAAAGGTGCGAATGGAAAGTATTACATCGAAAAATCTCTCACCACATTTGGTGAAGCTGATCCAGTTTCAGAAGTCAACAAACGTCTCTGGGATTCTGGTGGCACACCTGATGAATCCGATGCAAAGCGTCGAACACCAAATCAGAAGATTGCTTCCAATCAGAAGCGAAAAGAAGAATATTTTTGTAATATCTTGGTCGTTTCCGATCCGGGCCGTCCACAAAATGAAGGGAAGGTATTTGAATACAAGTTTGGTCCAAAGATTTATGAATTGATTGAACTTGCACAGAATCCGAAGTTTGTTGGAGAACAAAAGTTCAATCCATTCGATATGTGGGATGGTGCTAATTTGAAGATTCGTGTCCATCGTGAAGGTCAGGGAAAGAAGGGATTCTGGAAGTATGATGCAACTTCATGGGCAACACCAAGCGAGCTATTTCCCGGCGACGATGCAGCCAAGGAAGTGGTTTGGAATCAATGTAAGTCTGTCTCTGCTCGTCTAGATAGAGTAAAGGCCGGATTTAAGCCTTATGATGCTCTTGCACGACATTTGTTGACTGTTCTCGGGCCTACTTCTGGAACTGATGGAATTTTTGTCCCTACATGGGTCAAGAAGGAAGAGGAAGTTGCTGCTTCAGAACAGGCTGTAACAGCCCCTGTTACACGTTCTGTATCTGTGACACCAACAACTGCACCTGTGACTCGCACAGCAGCTGTAGCACCTACGGTCACTTCTAAGGCTGCTAGTGATGACTTAGCTTTCTTTGAGTCACTAGCAAGTCAAGCCAAGTCTGGTTAATTGAAAAGGTGATGTAATTAAAGCCGGGATGAAATATTCCCGGCTTTTCTTTTGGAGAATTTTATGAGTATTTGTGAAAATGAAGGTTGTGGTCCAGATTGTGGTGGTTGTGCTGTTTGTATACCACATGGCTATCGCAATAAATTAGACCTATGTCAGTGTGATTTTGGAAACTGTCAATGTAATCAACCAAAAATATCTTTAGATGATCAAATCACCCGCAAGATTGGATCACTCTATGGAATGGGACAATCTGAAAAGCACAAAAATCTTGATGAATTGCTTGGGTTTGTTCTTTGTGCACTTGATATTGCAGCCAACGATAAGCTTGATAGAATGAGATATCGTCAGCTTAGAGCGATGGTTGCAAGAAAAGCAGTCGAAGCTTGTCCTGTTCTTTCACAACATGCAATCGAATTGAGTATTGATGCTCAGGTTGACCAAGAAATGGGACCGGTTTGTATTTGACCGTTCGTCGGAATTTGGTTGTTTAAATTTTAAAATTTGATATACTCTTCTCCATCAAGCCACCAAAACTTTAAGGAAAAACCAAATGTCTTTCGTCCCTTCAACCGCACAGCAAGGTTATTTTGAGTGGATCGTCAATGATACCGGCAATGCTGTTGTGGTTGCAGTAGCTGGCGCTGGAAAGACCACCACGATTGTTCACGGTCTCCGTCTGATGGTTGGCCGTAAGTTTGTTGGTGCCTACAACAGCAAGATGGCAAAGGAACTTCAGGAGCGCACTACCGGTATGACTGATGTCACCGCGTCCACATTCCATTCCGCTGGCTTCAAGGCTCTCAAGTTCGCTTTTGGCAAGACTCATGGTGTGAATTTGGAAGAGAAGAAAGTCAAGAAAATCTGTGAGCTTCTGATTGAAGAACAGGGTCGTGATGACCTGAAGTCCACCATCGGTACTATTTGTAAAGTCGTGAGCATGGCGAAAAATCGTGGCATCGGCGCTCTGACTCCTATTGACGACAACAAAGCTTGGTTCGACATGGTCGATCATTATGACCTTGATTCCGACCTCCCCGACAACTTTCCGGTTAGTGAAGTTGTCGAATTTTCAAAGATCGTCCTGACTAAGTCCAATGAAGAATTGAATATCATTGATTTTGATGACATGGTCTATCTGCCGATCCAGAAAAATCTCAGGATGTTTCAGTATGATTGGGTCATGATTGATGAAGCACAGGATACCAATTCGACTCGTCGTGCTATGGCTGCAAAGATGCTGAAGCCGACTGGTCGTCTGGTTGCGGTCGGTGATCCTTGCCAAGCCATCTTTGGTTTCACTGGTGCTGACAATGATTCTCTGGATCAGATTGTCGAAAGCTTCAAGGCCAAGCGCATGTTCCTGACAATCACCTATCGCTGCCCGAAGGCTGTTGTCAAGCATGCCCGCAACTGGGTCTCTCATATCGAAGCTGGAGACAGTGCGCCAGAAGGTTCATATTCAGTTATTCCGATGAAGAATCTGATTCCGATGGTTACGAACACTGACGCCATCATCTGCCGCTATAACAAGTATCTGGTCGCTCTCTGCTTCAAGCTGATTCGTGCTGGCATTCCGGCCAAGATCGAAGGTCGCTCGATTGGCGAAGGTCTGATCCGTCTGTGTGACAAGTGGAATACGAAGAATATTGATGTCCTTCAGGAGCGTCTGGAAGACTACCTGAAGCGTGAAGTGGACAAGGCTCTGACGAAGGGTCAGGAAGACAAGGCTGATCGCGTCAAGGATCAGGTTGAGACTGTGTTCGTCTTGATCGAACGTGCTCGTGACAAGAAGATGAGCACTGTTCAGGAACTCAAGGATATGATCACCACGATGTTTGCTGACAACGTATCCAGTAAGGGGATTCTGACTCTCTGCTCTGCACATAAGTCAAAGGGCATGGAGTGGGATCGGGTCTTTATTCTGGGTCGTTCGGAACTGATGCCTTCGAAAATGGCAAAGCAGGCTTGGCAGCTTGATCAGGAGCGGAATCTTTGTTATGTGGCTATCACTCGTGCCAAAAAGGATTTGGTTGAAGTCACTGGTGTTGAAGAGTTGATTCCGAAAAAGCCATCCATGAATTCAATCATCAGTGATGTGTTCAATGACAATCACTAATCATCTACATTGATTGAATACCAGATTAGCAGCATTACAAGCTTGAAGTGTGCTGTCTGGTATTGCAACAGGTGCTGTTGATCCACCACCAGACGATCCACCACCTCCAGAAACAACAACAGGTGTTGATCCACCAGAATCCCTAGCAATAGCTGCGCGTGTTCTAGCTCTCTGTTCTTCTTGAGCAGAGAGATACTTAGACATAGCAATCTTGGTCTGAATGTTATTCATATCAAAATTTTCTCTATCTCTATCAACCCGTCCTAGATAAGTATTAACTTCTCCGACTGTTCTGGGAACACCGTGATTGTAATAGATAGATTGATTCAACATAGCATTTTTGTGACCGACAATATCTGCTGCGATTGCAGTCGGTGAAGCTCGCTTTAGTTTTTGGGCGTCACGATCACCAGCCTGATGTTCAAGATAAGCTTGAGCACCAGTCACCATCTTTCTTTCAATTCCTTCTCTATTGATCAATGCTGCCATCATTGCATTAACCAATGGATCGCTCACATCCCCGTTTATGATATATCCAAATTGTGGATACTTTTTTCTTAGACTATTCGCAGTTTCTGTAGTAATTTGCCACGGTCCAGTTGCAGAACTATTCTTATTTTTTATATTGTTTGGGTCGTTAGGACGTGTCTCAATATTTTTTATTCCCATTAGAACGCCAGCATCAACACCACCACCCACAATCTGTGCAGCTGCTATTGCTGCCTCGCCGGGTGTCATTGATTTTGTGTCACCAAAAGAAGCTTTCTTCTTTCCGGTCATGGCATCACCAATATAATCAATAGTGTTGGTGAATCCGGGCTTGTCTTTAACTGTATTGTAAGTTTTATCTCCAACCCACTTACCAATCTCCCAACCTAACCAACCGACACCAAGAGCTATTGTGACTTTTCCAATTACATTAGCCAAACCAGCAATGATTTTGACAAGTCCAGAACCAGTAAAGATTGCTCCAATCCCCTCCAAAGCATCTTTGAAGAAATCACCAATTTTACCTTTTGATTCTTTCTCATCCTTGTCGTCTTTCTTTTTTTTCTTTGGTCCATCACCATCAAGAGCCTGATAAATTTCATCAAGTTTGTCAAGAAGTGATTCTCTGAAATATTTCTCTTCTGAAGAATTGTATTGCATGGTCTTGATCCATTGAGAAATGTCAAGTTTCTGAGCTTTTGCGATATTGACCAACTCTTGAATACCACCATCACTACTACCAGAACCACTCATTGCAGAAGCAACTTTTCCAATAGCAACACCGCCAACACGAGCAATACCACCAACACCAGAAATCTGTGCACCAATTTGGTTCATATCATTTCTAGCAGCTGATTCTGCAATTTTTGCCTGAATGAGATTCGTCTTTTCCGCAATTTGAGCACTAATATTCGATCTAGGTGCTGTAATTGCCTTTCCAATATTCCAAAGACCACCAACAGCCCCAAAAGCAGCGTTTGTAAGCCCTGCAGCAGCCTTATTTCCGCCCGTAGCAGCACTGACTAGTCCTGATATACCATGTTGGGTTCCAGACGCTAGGCCGCTTCCTAGAGCGCCTGCAACCTTTCCGAATCCAGACCCACCGAATGGACTAGATTTTGCAAATCCGTTCAGTTCACCTTTGATGGCTTCCAATGAAGCGAACAACTGTTCACCATCCTGTTTGTCTGGAAGATTCTTTGTCTCAGACTGAAGAAGAGTAACTTGCTGTCTGAGAGCCTTTAGCTCCCTACTAGTAACATTGGCTGGATTTATGATAGATAAGGATTCAACAATTGTGTCGGCAATGGCTTTAGCTTCCTGACTATTCAGTTTTGTATTATCCAGTGCACCTTCAGCACCAATGGATGCACGTCTAAACAACTTTTCCCTTCTAGAACCAGATGGTGCTTGAGCTTCACGAATTTTGGCTAACGAATCATACTGTTGATTGATAGAAGCGTTCAGGCGCGAATCTGCTTCGTCTGCTCTACGAAGCAGTTCTTTTAGTCTCTTTTCTTCTGGTGTAAGGGGTGCCTTAGTTGCCATTCTTTAAACTCTCTATCCTCTTGTTTTCGTTATCTATCCATTCATTCAGTAAATCTATAGTAATAGACCGCTCAAAGGGTACCATTGACTCAATGGCTGTTGGTGAATACTTATACTCTTGCATTAACGTAAAGTGAAGGCGATAGTAAGACGCAAGGTCTATCTCACTACAGCCTAGGCGAAAAAATCATTCAATCCCTCTAACGTATATTCCTGAACTCTGTCACACTTTTGACATTTGATAGTAGTTGTGTAAGAAAGAGAGGGAATCTTCTTGAAGAACTCTTCAATTGGCTTCAGAGATTCTTTATCCAAATCTTTGAACCACTTCTTTAATTCTTCTATCGTTGAATCTTTAGCTGGATACTTGACTTCTTTGTCAAATAATGTTACAGCACATCTGGACATCAGTTCGTATGCAATTTCGTCTGTGTCAACTTCTTCTGATCCATTGAATTTTGCAACGACATCAAAATCTTCGAAACCGGGATATCTGAATGCCACAGCTAAGTTATCATTCAATTTTATGTTTGCGACATCCTTAAATTTCGTCTTGGCGAAGTCAGTTGTCTTGTCACCATCCTTGATGAGAAGTTTGACTTTGTCCAAATCGATAACAAATCTCGTAGTTTCCTTGCATAGTCTATTTTCATTATTCGGACATTGAGATAACTGCACAGAAGCTTTTAACTTCTCTCCAATAGAACGTCCACGAAGCTGTAGAAACATCCATTCAATATCGAATGTGGTAAGCTTGCTGATATCCAGAAGGCTATTTGTAGCTGCACCAATAACTGCTACCAAGGCATCTTTAATCTGCTCTGGATCATCAGATTCAGCTGCAGTCAAAAACACCTTTTCTTCTGCGCCTGTATATGGTCTGTATTTGACCGGCTGCTTTGTAGAAGGAATGGTTGTAGTGTAAATTGGATAAATAATGGTGGGAAGGTTAGCCATATTGAATTCTCATGATGTGTTGAATATTTATACAGCAGAACCAAACGATGATGCCAGATTTGCTGCTGTTCCGGTTGCACCTGTTATTGAGAGAACATCTGGAAGATTAATTTCTGGTAGTGGAAGAAGATCACCCAATCCACCGGGAAGGTCTGCAGGAGAAATGGTTTGATATCTTTCATAGGCCATTGAGACCCTGAATGTGACAAATTGATTCTGTGAATCCCAAGACAGACCAACTTCACTCATGTCATATGGAAAGCAATTTTGTAGTCTGCAGATGTGGTTTATTTGACCGACCGAGTTGTAGCAGTTGATCAATAGATTACCAGTATAACTGTCAAAATATCTGACATCGGTATTGTAAAGAGAGTGAGGTTGAACAAAGTCTGTCCATGCATTGAACAAAACTTTTTCTGCCATATTCTGACTCATGATAATCTCAAGGATGACATCACCGAAGAAAGAACCATTGGCTACTTTGATAACAGGTCCATAGTTTCCATTCTGATAGTCAATAGTGTTGATGTGTCGGCCCGGAAGGTTCGCTCTCATACACCTGAATCTGAAATTTGCAAGTCCGGTCACACCAAATACTGGAAGAATACTCATTGGTGGCAATAGGACACACTCAAAGTGAGCCGGGTTTTGGGCTTCTTTAGAAAATGATGCTCTAAATTCTGTTATATCGAATGAAATTTTAGTTCTCCTGACTTATCTTGATGCTGCTTTCCAAATAGAATCTGCCCATACATCTTGTTGGGATTTCTTCTTAAAGTTAGCAACTGGAAGAAATATTGCCGAATCCCATTCTGCTGGATATACTTCAACAATTTTAGAACGAATGTGGCCGTACAAATACCGCTTCAAACATGGAGAAAACGCCTTCATTTGAGAGGCACCTTTCAATATCCGATAGGAAAGTTTTAACTGTGTTTGTGGTGTAAACCTTTTATCACTAGAAATCTTATAGAGTGCATCCATCAATTTTCCACGCAGTGAGTAAGGTAAGTAATGAAAGTTGATTCCAAGGAATCCATCTTCATACATATCAACAGCAAAAATAACTGGAAATATGTCGTAGTATGGGAGTGTATCTTTGTGCTTAGGATCATAGGCATAGAAGAACATTGATCCGGGTCTGACATCTGTGACAGCACGCTTTCCTCTGTTGGCATTGGAAATGATTGATGCAGATGTGACAGAAGTTAGACTTCTAGCTTTCTCTCTATACCATTCTCTTGATTTTTTGTTTCTGGCAGGAAGGAAGCCCTGCTTGATTCCATCCGCAAGTAATTTGTCGAATACAAATGGTTTAAATCCGTCTTCAGTATTTTCTAGCTGTGCTTTTGAAATTGGCATTCTTTATCTCCCACCAATAGGAATTCCAATACTCTGTAGAACATCTTCCGACCAAATTTGAAATTCCATTTTGTTGTTTTTGCAAAAGGCAATAGCAGCTTCCCATTTATTGACATTTTTTGTATACGTGGCAATTTCTTCTAATAGCACATCCTGTCTCTTATTCTTAGTGGCCTTTGGTTTCAAGGTTTGTGAGTGTGGCTTCACCTCTACTAAAACAACACTCCCACTCTTGTAACGAATACAAAAATCGACAAAGTAACGGTGAATTTGATTATCACCGTCATACATGTATGGTACGACAACAGTTTCACTTGTCCACGCAGTGACATCGTCGTTCAGGTCTAACCATTTACAAACACCCCTTTCCCACGACGAACGACAGACGATGTTATTAACATCACCTACATATTTGTACTTGTTGATCGGGTCGTATTTACTTTTTTGCGCTGTCATCTGGATTTTGGTGGTTAAATATCAATACATCTCCACATATTTAAAGCGAAAATGGCAGACCCTACATCTACATTGGCAAGCATCAAGGTATCTTCATCACATTTACAATATCCAGTTCAAAGCATGGAAACTGGTTTGGATAAATTCATGAAATTTGATGTATATTTCAACAAGAAGCCATTTAGACAAGACCCATTACAATCAAATTTAAAGGGTAGTGTTCAGCTTCCAATTCCTGCAAATATTCAAGACAACTATAGTTGGAAATATCAAGACACCCAGTTAGGTAGGTTTCTTGGACCAATGGCACCATCAATAAAAAATGCCATCATGTCCTTATCAAAAAATCCAAGTTTTGGTGGTGCTGTTGGTGCTGTTGAAAGTATATTTGGTTCCGTGGATACAAATGCGTTAGGTGTTGCTGCTATTTCAAATATTGTCGGCATTGCAGCAGAAGGTGCTGGTTCCACTGGCGGTAGTGCAGATTCATTTTTTATCGGTGCTGCCAACCCATATTTGGTTAACAATTTTGCGGGTGTTGGATTTAAAACTTGGAGTTTTCAATTCTTCATGGTTCCTAGAAATCGAAAAGATTCTGAAGCATGCAGACAAATTATTAATTTCTTTAGATATTTCGCATCACCATCCTTTGATTCTAGTGGATCAATATTAGACACAAGCTATACATTTAAACTTGGTTTTTTTGGAGTTCCGGGTAGTTTTCCTAGTGTCGCACCCCAATCTCCAACAGCACTTTCAGCTTCTAGTGCAAATCCATATCTTCCGGTAATTCAAGAATCCGTCTTGACGGATATGCAGGTTGCCTATAATTCATCTGGTCTGTCAGCATTTCATTCAGATGGATCACCTGTGGATTATTTGGTTAGTTTACAATTCAAGGAAACAAAAATCCTTACTCAAGAGAATCTTATTAGTTCAGCATTTGCTCAAGAATCACCATCTTCTTCTCAAAATTCTGTATCTACTGCGAGCCAATAATGCCATCACTAAAATATTTCTCACAATATCCAGAAGTTATCTATACACGTCCGACCTATAGTCAGACACCTATTGTCACAGCCAATGGAACACCGATCAACTATGAAGTCAATTTGACCAATATTTTGATCAAATATGCATTCAGTGCTGAAGTAGCTTCAAATGCATCTCTATTTTATCCATATCAATGGCAGGATAGTGATCGTCCAGACCTTCTAGGTCTTCAATACTATGGTTCGTCATCTTATTTTTGGATTGTAATGTATTCCAATAATGCCATGGATGTAGATTATGATTTTCCGATGCAGTCAAAAATATTCAATGCTTTCCTAGAACAGAAATATAGAAATCCAGTCATGGTCGCAAACGGATTCGATCCCACCAACCCAACATCTCTAGAATCATTTTTAGCTCTTCCAGACACACAACGCTACGTTATGACAGTAGCATATCTGCAGTCACAAATTCAGACCTATACTCTATATTTTACAGACGAGCCAACTAATATTTTCAATATCGATTTGACACAATATAACTACTATTCAGGTTCTGGTTACACAGCTGAAGTCAATGCAGCTGCAGCACTAGGTGTGACACTTCCACCAGCTGTTGTAGGTGCCATCTCACTCTTCGAATATGAAGATACCCTTAATGAAAGTAAGAGAGCAATATCTCTGTTAGATAATGATTTCACAAGTCAGGTTGTCGCAGAATTCAATACTACAATGGGAAATCTTGTATCTAATGCCGCTCAGATCGGAGACATCTAATAGTGGCTAGTAACGCAATCAAGGGAAATTACATTCTGGATGTCTTCACCTTGACCAATTTCGATGGTAGTAATGTTTTCAATTTAAAGACTTATGTCCAAGTCATTGAATTCAAGGAAGATATCTATGAAAATGTTATTATGGGAAAAGCAACCCTGACAGATGGTTATGGCATACCACAATATCTTCCTCTGGTTGGTGAAGAGCTTTTGTCCGTTGGATTCAAAACTTCAGATGATGCGGCTACATACTTCAAAGAATTTCGAGTCTACAAGATAATCAATAATGCTCGTGATGCCAATCAGTCATCAACCAGCACATATTCAATCTATTTTTGTTCGGCAGAAATGATGATCAATGAGAGCATGAGAATCTATCGCGGATACAAGAATATGTTGACATCAGATATTGTGTCTGACATCTATCAATCATATCTCCTGAATGATGCATCCAAGACAGTGAATTTTCAGGTGACTGGTCAGGCTCAACAGATTGTCATTCCGAGTTTAAAACCACTCCAAGCCATGAATATGTTGTGTGGTTATGCTCAACAAACATCCAGTGATTCTGGATTCTTTCTATTCTACGAGAATGCAGATGGATTTAATTTTGTCAACATAGAAACCCTCTATTCTCAGGATTCTGTAGCAGAATATACAGTAACCCATGACAATACAGATGCATTGGGATTGGGTAGCACCGAATCTGCTTACATTCCAATGACCACAAATGTTCAAAAAGGATTTGATCGACTACAAGCAATTTCTAACGGACTTCTAGCAAACACAGTAGAAGGATTTGACATGCTAAGCAAGGGTTCGATTACATCATCCTATTCCTATGCGACTCAATTCTCTCAGACTAAGCACATTGAGCCGAATGCTTATCCAATCACTTCCCTAAAGAATACAGATACCACCTCACAAGCCTATAAGTTTGTCAACTCTCGTTCATTGAGAGGGAACAGTAAATATTTTATAGCAAACGATACAGATGGTGTTTCCTTTTCAAAAACATACGAACAATATCTTCCATTCAGAACATCGATGTTCTTACAGGCCAGTGCTGTTGAGATTGTTTGTATCGTAGGTGGAAATACAGACCTTAAGGCTGGCGATGTGATCACTTTGAATCTCGATGCCAGAAATGCATTGAAGAACACTGAAACTGAGCAATACGATAGATATCTGGCTGGAAGGTTCTTGGTTCGCTCTGTGACACATGTTCTCAGTGGTAAATATTTCACATCTACTCTTCTGTTAATCAAGGATTGTTACACCAAGGCAATCACTGCAGAACCAACATTCATTACCAAAGGTTAAACAGTGTTATTCGAACCATCATTTTTAGGTAGAGCAGGATTTTATTGGTTTGTCGGTGTTGTTGAAGACCGATTAGACCCATTGAAGAGTGGTCGTGTTCGTGTCAGATGTAAAGCTGTTCATACTGCAGATAAGACAGAACTTCCCACAGATACATTGATTTGGTCCAATGTTTCAACTCCTGTTTCATCTTCCTCTACCTCTGGTGTTGGAGAAACGCCAAAATTGGTTCCGGGCACATGGGTCTGGGGTTTCTTCCTTGATGGAATTGAAGAGCAAGAATCCGTCATTTGTGGGACATGGATTGGAATTCAGACTCAGGGTGCCAATTCAAATTATGGATTCAATGATCCTAGAACAGACTTTTCTAGCGAACCACAAAAAATTACACCAACCTATAGTGCTGATGGTAGTGGTAGCACCTTCCAGAATGCCCCTGTAGGCTCTTATCCACGTGCGGATAGGTTAGACGAGCCTGATACTTCAAGACTAGCTAGAAACGACTCTGGGATGGTTCCTGACCAAATTGTAAACAAAACAGCTTCCAGAGCAATTCAACAAGGAATTCCAATAGCTGGTGGTGGGTCATGGTCAGAACCAGCACTATTTTACAATGCTGTCTATCCTTACAATCAGGTCAAAGAGAGTGAAAGTGGTCATGCTCTAGAATTTGATGACACAAAGGGTGCGGAGCGTGTCCATCTTTATCATAGAACTGGCTCATTTTATGAAACCGGACCTGATGGTTCTGTCATCTATAAATCGATTCAGGACAGTTACGAACTTGTTTCTAGGAATGCTTATGAGAGCGTTCTTGGAAGTAAGTACACAACTGTAAAGGCTACTTACAACCTTTTGGCAAATGTGATTAACATTCAGTCAAATACAGCAATAAATATAACATCAATTGGAGACATTTCTTTTATAACACCGGCTGCATCATTCTCTGGAATATTGACAGTCACAGGTGAAATATTTGCTGATGGTGGAATAAGCACAGGAACTGCACCGATTACGTCTGGTGGTGGATTTACAACTGGTGGGAGTGGCTGGTAATGGGCGTCATAAATTTTTCATTTGATTCATCTCTTCCGGGTTCACTTCTCCCTAATACCCTTTATTTTATCAAGGGTGCATCTGACCAATTCTCGCTGGTTCAGACCGACCCATCTGGAACTCCTTATAACCTTAATGCTATAGCCAAAGGTCCAATCCCATTTTTGGATTTCTCTCAATCAACAACACCTAGTAATCCAGCAAGTGGGATTGATAGATTTTATTTCAAGGCTGATGGGAACGCCTATAGACTAGATTCTAGTGGAAGTGAAATATTACTTAACAGTAATAATGCGACATATACAGCTTCTGTTATTCTTTCACCATTTCAGGTGGTTCAGACTATTACAGAAACTACAGTTGGTATTGCAGATTGTTCATCACTTTCAACAGCAATTGGTGTGGTAGGAGTCACTCTCGGATCATCAATCATTGGCGGGATTATAGAAGTTGCTGTTGATGGATCATCTGTCACAGATTTAAGTTGGGCATGGACAGCAGGACTTCCTGTCTACCTTTCGACTGCTGGTGGATTGACCCAGACCCTACAGCCAATTCCAGTGATTGTTGGATATGCTATCAGTGCAACAACGATTACGGTCAACATTAATGGTCCATTCATACCATTACTTGAGGCTGCTAGCGATCCTACCGGAACAAAACTTTATATCAATAGTTCAGATGGAACACTGAGATATTACAATGGATCATGGACATCTCTAGGACCAGTTGATGGAACTACAGTTTCGATGATAGCTGGTGTATTAGGTCTTGCTCCTATAGCTAGCGGAGCAATTTTAGCCAACACAACTGGCTCTATTGCAAAACCTGCTGCATTACCGGTCGGAACTAATGGTCAGGTGTTGACAGTTGTTGGCGGTGTTCCAACATGGGCTGCTGGCGGTGGAGGCGGCGGTGGAGGCGGTGGCTCGCCGGGGCAGTACATCCAGATTGCAGACGTTGAAGTACAGAACACCCCTGGTGGAACTGCAACGGCAGACATCTGGAATGTTCGCACACTAAATATCATCGTCAACGACGATACTGGTCTAGTCACTCTGACCGGCAACCAATTTGTGGTGCCTGCTGGAAGTTATCGGGTGTGGGCAACTGCTCCGGCAGTTGTTGCAGACAATCATAAGATTCGCCTCCACAACGTAACGGATGGCACGTATCTATATGGCACGTCGGAATGGAATACAGCGCCGACACCCGGAGCGCAAACGATCTCCCGCTTGGCTGGTGTATTTTCCATTGCAACGGCAAAGACATTCCAGCTGGAACATTTCGTATCCGCAACCGATACCACTGATCCTACATTGACGTTTGGTGTCCCGACTAATGCAGCAGGTGCCAGCGAGGTCTTTGGCATCGTTGAGCTACTGAAAGTTGCTCCGGTAGTTCCGGCTGTGTCAAAGACCGTGGTTGTGCCGGTGACTGGATTTTCCAGCACGATTCCCAGTTCGGCATCTGCGCCCCTGATCGTCTATGCGATGAATCCAGCAGGAACGCTGGCAACTGGCACTTTGGTCATGCCGGCGTCTCCAATCGATGCGCAGATCGTCACGATCAGTAGCACGCAAACCATCGCCGCTTTAACGCTCAACGCCAACGCTGGCCAGTCGATTACAACCGCAGTTTCGACGCTTGCAGCAGGGCCTAGCGGAGCAGTTAGTTACATCTACGATCTGGCCAGCACGACTTGGTATCCGTCATGAAAATGGATAATTTGGCCTACAATGTGACATCAAGCAGAAAAGGGGATTGAAATGGCATTCCGCAAGATCGCTTAGTAGTTTTCGTCTATAAATAAATTACAATGCCAAATTTCACTTATAGCGATGTTGATGCAACTTTCGGAATAAATCCATTTTCTGGTGATATCACACCAGACTATGATACTGCTGCCATAAACAACAGTATCAGAAACTTGATTTTTTCCAAAAATTATGAGCGTCCATTTCTAGAATATTTGAACTGTGGCATAGAACAAGAGTTGTTTGAGATGGTGAACTCAGGTTCGGCTAACAATATTCAGACGAAAATTAGCAATGTTCTGACTACTTATGAGCCTAGGATTATTAATGTATCTGTAAATGTTGCCGTTAATTCTGCAGACAACGGCTATGATGTTACCATAATCTATTTGCCAAGAAATTCACTTCAAACACAGACTGTCAACCACTTTTTACAGAGAATCATATAAATGGCAATAACTAGAGATAGGGAACAGCTGATCAACGCAGTTGCAAGTTTGGATTTTTTTGATATTAGATCAAATATTCAGACTTTTCTACAATCACAAACCCAATTTACAGATTATAACTTTGAAGGATCAGACCTGTCTGTCATTCTTAACATTCTAGCTTACTACACATTTTACAAAGGAATCTACCTCAATTCACACATCAGTGAAATGTTCCTTTCGACTGCAGTCCAGCGTGCAGCTGCAGTAGCACGAGCAAAACAAGAAGGTTATGTTCCAAGTTCGGTCAGATCATCTTCAGCTGGATTAACTCTCAATCTAATTTCAACAGCTGCTTCACCACCAAGCGCTATTGATGTTCCACGTGGAACACGATTCACAGTCCAGCAAAATGGACAGAGATATAACTTTAGCACACAACAGGATTATTCCGCTCTTCCATTGTTAGCAAATCCTTCTGTATTTTCAATTCCAATTATTATCACAGAAGGACAATTGATCACACAGAGTGTAGATATTACCACAGATAATATTCTTGAGTCAATCACATTAACCAATCAGAACATTGATACTTCAACAATCAGCGTTATTGTTTATCCTACAGAAAGCTCATTGACTGGTTCGATCTATAATCTTCCACAAGATTTTGTGGCTATTGACAGTTCCAGCAATGTCTTCTTTTTAGAAGAGGTTGAAAATCTTCAATACAACATCTATTTTGGCGATGGAATCTTAGGCCGTGCTCTTGCTTCTGGAAACGTGGTTGACATTTCATATCTTGTCTCTAGTGGAACTGCAGCTAATGGTGCCAGCACCTTTGCACTATCCACACCAATTCCAAATGCTTCATTGAGTAATGTTTCTGGATATCCGGGTATTGTCGTGACTTCGGTCGCTGCTTCTGGTGCACCAATAGAAACAGTGGAATCAATCAAGATCAATGCACCACTTCTATGGCAGAGCCAACAACGTGCTGTTACAACAATCGATGCTGAAGCTATCGTAAAGGATAATTTCAACTATATTCAGGCAATTTCAGTATGGGGTGGTCAGGATAACGTGCCGGTTGCTCTAGGCTATCTTTTCATTTGCATCCTACCACAGGGTGCTGAACCTACATTACTCACCTCAGAACAAAAGACCGCAATTGAAACACTACTCAATGGACGATATTCTGTTTTGTGCATCCAACCGGTCGTAGTTGATCCAGATTTTGTGTTTATAGATGTTGATACTACCGTTATCTACAATAGTCTATTGACCAACAATCCCGGCGCAGTTGCATCAGCAGTTCAATCAACCATCTTGGCCTATGGTACTACTCTGCTGAATTTTGGCGACTATTTCAAATATTCCCCACTAGGAACATTGATCGATAAGTCAGACCCTAGCATCACAAATTCATTGACTACAATAAGTCTTGAGAAGAGAGTTACATTCTCTACAACAACAATGAATAGCTACTTGATGAATTATTACAATCCAATCAAGCCTCTCACAATTTCTAGTACATTGTTCACCTATACAACAGGTGAAAGTATATCCGTTGACGCTCCCGGTTCTGGATATTCCATTGGAGATATTGTAACACTTGCTACAGGTTCTCCGGGTGCAGTTTTCTTGGTTGCATCAGTTGGTGGAGGTGGATCGGTTGGTTCTCTTCAGCTACAAGAGACTGGCTATTATTCTGCTGCTACACCTACTGTGCCAGTCGTCATTTCTGGTGGTGCTACAACAACGACAGGTTCTGGAACAGGATTGACAATCAATTATACAACATACAACTATCCTTCAACATTCCTATCAGATGATGGTGCGGGAAATTTGAGATTGCTATACAACAGTGGTAGTAATCAGGTTCCAAATACACCAAGTCTGGGTACTGTCAACTATTCAGCAGGACAGATTTCATTAACAAATTTTGCGGTTGCTGCATTGAGCACACAGCCAATCAGTGTCTATGCAATACCACTCATCAATGATATCTACAGCACAAACAATACAATTTTGATTATTGACAATCAGAGTATTACTGTTACCACCCAAGCTGATATTACAGTAAACGCATAACGATGCCACTACCAATTGCACCTACAGGCGTTACTGCTACAGCCACAGCCAACAAGGTATTGTTGGTCTGGACTGCTGTTTCTGGCGCAACATCCTATAACATTTACAGAGCAACTATTTCTGGACAAGAGGGATCAGTTCCTGTCTATACAGGAATTACTTCAAATAGTTACCTAGATGTTTCTGTTGTAAATCTTACCACCTACTATTACACAATCACTGCACTCAATGGGTCTGGTGAAGGTCCACAATCTACTGAAGTCAGTGGAACACCAGCTTATACGAGCTACAACACTGGAAACAACTTTAAGAGTGTTCTCCCATTTCTCCCAAACCTCATCATTACTCCATTAAAGAGTCCCGAATTTGATCAATTTTCTGAATTGATCACTGCTTATTATCAATGGTTGGAACTGCCCGGAAATGTTCTTGATCAGCTTAACTCATTAGATTCGATAGCAGACTCTTCTATTGGTGGACAAGACCCAGATTGGTATCCATATTTTGCAGCTGAAAATTTGCCATTGTATCCAACTAATGTTCTTGTCAACAAAAGAACACTACTCAACAACATTGTCAATGAATATTTGTCAAAAGGAACTGCAGCATCTCTTCAGTTTCTATTCAAAATTCTCTATAACGTTCCAGTCACAATAACGTATGCAGCACCGGGTGTTACCACATTCAACCTAGTTGAAGATACTCTCATTGTTGCAACATCACCACTATCAGATTCTCCTGTCTCACTCATTCCTTATGCTTCATACAACCTATTGTTGGTTATGGCAACAGGTCAAGGAAATTATTCAGATGGTGAAATCGTGACTCAGTCAAATGGATTTACTGCACGAGTCATCTCATGGAATTCTATAACAAGGGAATTGCTACTCAATGGTATGTTTGAAGGTCAACAAGTATTGGTTAAAACTTTTAATGTAACAAATCCACTGACAGGAACCTCATCTCATGCAACTTGGTTATTTGGTAGCAAATATAGCAAACCAATCATGATTGATTCTGGTGATGGAAATCTCATAGCTCAATTTACATACTTCATAAATTCGTCACTCGACCCATCAGTTTATTCTGCTGTAGTCAAGGCCACTGTGCATCCAGCCGGAACTAACTTCATCGGCATTGTGACATAAATAATAGAGACTTTAACAGAAATATCAATGGAAAATAAAACATTTACTGCATTACAGGTTAACACTGGCTTAGGACAATCAGCACAAGCATCGTTCTATGTTTCTGGAACTGGTCTTGCTACTCATGCGAATGTCTATGGGTCTAATGTTGTCGGATCACCTCTAACTCAACCAATTGCAACAGATGCAAATGGTCAGGTTTCTGTCTGGTCTCCGAATGGTGATGTTGATGTAGAGATGGTTCCTAGTGTCGGTGCAACAAAGTTAATCGAAAACGTAACATTCTATGACGTTGTAGATGATACATCAATCATCAAAACAATTTCCTCAGTAGGTTCTGGGTCTCCTGTTTATGATGCTGCAGCTAGTTCTGGAAGCATGGCAGCATTTAAAAGTGTTGCAGCAGGAGCTAATGTCACAGTCACAGATTCTGGAACCACCTTAACTATCGCTTCTAGCAATCCGGGTGGAACTGTTACTGGCGGTGCTAATGAGGGAGGTGCTCACACTGTTTTAGACACTGGTGCATCAACATCTTCAACATTAATTTTTAAGACAATTGCAGCAGGAGCTAATGTCACAGTCACAGATTCTGGTAGTGTTTTGACGCTGGCAGCGAATACTGGTGGTGGTACATTGAATCCGGCCACAAATGGTTATCAAGTATTTCCTAGTGGTCTTGTGATTCAGTGGGGACAAGCAGCGATGGGATCAGTAAACACAAATGTTCCAGTAGTGTTTCCTGTGGCTTTTAATAATGCGTTCTTACATGGAAATTTCACTGGAGACCATAATGACGGACTTGGTGATAGTCAAAACAGCATCAATTCACCAACTACCACTGGTATGAACCTTGTTCCAACGGTTAGTGGTAATACCACATTATATTGGTTTGCAATAGGACACTAAGGAAATATAGTAATGACCAAGAGATATGCAGTCGTTGACTCAAGTGGATTTGTTACAGCATTTTATTCAGATGACTGTAACAAAAATATTCCTACAGCAGCCATAAATATTACTGAAGCTCAGTGGCAACAGTGGATTTTAAATTCACAGACACTGGCATGGCAGAATGGTGCTCTTATTGCTGCCACAAAACCAGCGATTGTTCTGACAGTAGCAGAATATAAAAGAAAAGCTCAAGCCCTCTTGAATATATCTGACAGGGTGGCATTGAGATGTATCAAGGCTGGAGTAGAATATCCAGTAGTTTGGCATAATTATGATGTGGCTTTGAGAGCGATTATTTCAAATCCAGCACCAGTCACAACGAATGCTTTACCAACTACACCACCATATCCAGCTGGAACATAACAACGAGAATAATAAGTGGAAGCAAAAACCTATACAGTCATTAATCCCGGAAACACTGTAGCATCTGGTAACAGCGTCTACTTCTATGAGTCTGGAACAAGCCAGACAATATTAGCATCTGTGTATGGGAGCAATGTTCAATCAAACCCTTTGACTCAACCTCTATCAACAGATTCTGGTGGTCAGGTTTCTGCTTATCTACCTAATGGTGTCTATGACATCAAGTTAGTACAGACGAGCGGACTTGTTCAGTTGATTCAGGATGTCCTCTATAACGATCCTGAAGATAGTACATTCGAACTTAATGCGGTTGTAAATGAAGGTACTGGTGTTGGTATTTTCGACAAGATTATTGGAAGTTCCATAAATCTGAAAAGTTTGGTTGCTGGTGGGAATGTCCAACTTTCTGATATTGGAAATGGGAACATCGTCATTTCTGCAAATCCTAGCACCGTCAATGGTATTGTTGCTGGACAGAATATTCAGGTCAGCACAAATTCTGGTGTTGTAACAATCTCTTCCCCTAATGGTGGAACTGTTACTGGTGGATCATCAGACGGTTCTGGTGTATCTGTCTATAGTCCAGTTTCCAGCACATCAACAAATCTACATTTCAAGAGTTTGGTTGGTGGAAATAATGTTGCCGTTTCTGATAATGGTGTCGGTGGTATTGTCATCTCGACTGTCATTCCGAGTGGAACTGTTGTTGGTGGCTTCAGTGAAGGATCAGGTGTTGCTGTATTTGATGCACCACATAGCACATCATCACAGTTGGCATTCAGAACACTAGCAGCTGGTGCAAATATCTCTATCACTCAACAGAATGATGGAACACTGACAGTATCGTCTATAGCCGGCACAGGAACTGTTACAGAAGCTGTCAATGAAGGGGCTGGTGTTCCTGTATTCGACTATGAGAATAGTACAGCAACAACATTAGCCTTTAAGAGCATTGCAGCTGGAAGCAATGTTGAGATATCTGATAGTGGCAATGGAACTATATTTGTCAATTCCACAAATACTGGTGGAACTGTTGTTGGTGCTGTATCTGTTGGTTCTGGTGATCCATTATATGATTCAAGCTTGAGTGATGCATCTACTATTGCGATCAAGTCAATAGCAACTTCTGGTATTGTTACTCACACAGATGCAAATGGATTATTAACAATTTCAGGACAGGCAATCCAATCAGGTGTATCAGAAGGAATAGGCGTCTCTGTTCTAGATTCAACAAATAGCACTTCATCTCAGTTGAAGTTTAAGAGCATTGCAGCTGGAGAAAATGTATCTGTAGTTGATAATGGTTCTGGAACTGTCACAATCGCTTCTAGCAATCCGGGTGGAACTGTTGTTGGTGCTGAAACTCGTGGAACTGGTGTTGCTGTCTGGGATTTTTCAGCGACGACAGCACAGGTTCTTGCATTCAAGACATTGCATGGAAGTTCAAATCTTAACATTGTTGATGATGGTGATGGAAATATCACCCTTTCAGCACTAACAGGTGGAAGTGTTCTAGGTGGTGAGAGTGTCGGAACTGGAAATGCAGTCTATGATGCTTCTGCATCTAGTTCTTCAACAATTGCCATTAAGAGTGTTGCTGCTGGATCAAATGTTACAATCGTAGACAATGGAGCAGGAACACTCACATTCAACTCAACAGCCTCTGGTTCATTGACTGGTGCCGAAAATGTAGGAACAGGAACTGGCCTATTCGACTCTTCAGCATCTTCGTCTAGTACATTAGCCTTCAAGAGTATTGCTGCAGGCTCTAATATCACTGTCACAGACAACGGAACAGGAACTGTTACGTTGTCATCAACTGCGTCTGGTGGTGTTACCAGCGCCTCTTCAGAAGGCTCTGGCGTCCCTGTTTTCGATAGTGCGAATTCTACTTCTTCAAATCTAGCTTTCCGTTCAATCAAACAAGGTACGTGGACATCTGTCACAAATGATGGTTCTGGAGATGTAGTTGTTGATGTCCCAGATGTGACTGTTATTACCATGAGTTCAGAAGGAACTGGTATTTCTATTTTGGATGCTGCTAGCACTGCAACCAATATTCTTTTGAAGAGTGTTCTGGGTGGTTCTGGAATAACTGTAACAGATGATGGTATTGGTGATATTGTTGTTTCTAAGACCCCATCTACAGTGAGAGCAGTCACAGCTACAACTGATACAATACTTGCTACAGATGATAAAAATACAGTCACGTACAACTCAACATCGGCTATTGCTACTACATTACCGGACAATGCTACAACTGCAGGACTGGTTGTGGGATTTACTATTGATTATGCGATCATAAACACCGGACAGGTTACATTTTCTATCCAAGGTTCAGATGTCTTGATTTTTTATAGTCCAACATCTGCTACATCTCCTGTTACAGTAGGTAAAGGCGTAGGAGGAAAGGCTAAAATTGTAGCTATTGATGGTAGCAACAATAGAACTTGGGTAGTTACTGGAAACTTTGTTTAATGTCACAACCATCAATTTCCTTCAAAACAATTGGTCCAGTCAAATATCCTTTAAATTATAAGACAGCTGTTCTTAATGACAATCCACTTCTCTATGCACCACTAAACGAAGCTGTTGGTGCTACCACAGCTATCAATCTAGGATCATTAGGTGGAACTCTATCTTATCAAGGTTTCAATATTGCTATCGCTCAAGCACCACTTCGACAAGGCGATAGCACAAGCAAAAGTTATTACTTCAACAGTGCATACTTACAGTATCCAAGCACAACACTAGGAAATTTGGTTGATGATTTTACTGTTGAATGTTGGGCAGTCATTTCAGGTGGTGGTGAAGCAATGCATGGATTGTATTCTAACGATGGAACACAGGGCAACTCTTGGTTATTATATAAGGATTCTAATGGGATAGAGTCTAGTTATAATTTTACAAATGAAGACAACAATAGTGCCGGCGACACCAGTATGAATAGTATCTTTGGCGCATCGGCCAGTACAGTTGTGGTACTTTTAACAGTATATTATAAATTGGGTGGTCCTTCACGCTTTACAATTAATGGTATGGACGTGACTCAAACTGTTGTTTACGGTGGTGGCATGAACGGAAGTCAACTTGGATTTACTTTTGGTTATTCTACACACGCTACTGGGTATGGACCAACACCAAATGATCTTGTTGGTAGTGCATCTGACATCGCAATTTACACCGGCGATCCGGGTTTAGAACGAGCACAAATCAAATATGGAATAGGTATTGGTGGTGGAGATGGATTTAGTCAATATTACTTTGTGACTGATTCAACATATTTAACTTCTTCACAGAATAAAATTATCACAAATAATATGGGAAATTCCACTCAGAATGAGAGTTATACAATTGCAAGGTCTATTAGATCAGGTTCATCCAAACAATATTTTGAGGGTATATATAAAACAAAAGTAGCATCACCATATGTTAATGAATTTGCTTTTGGATTTAGTCAATGTATTCCTGCTTTTCTGGGAGCATCAACAACAAGTCAAAATGTCCCCTTAGGAGGTTCTCCATCGAACTTAAGTCAATATTCGTATACATCTGATGGAAACATTTATGGAAATAATGTGTTATTATCTTCTGGAAATCCAACCCTGAATCAAGGAGATGTTGTTGGTTGGAACATTGACTTTGTTAATGGATTTGCTTGGGTATCGGTGAACGGAACACAAATTGGTGTTGGGGCAAATCCAGTCACTGGGGCAAATCCAAATATTACATTCACACCAGTTTTACCTGCAAATGGTGTAATTAGTACATATTATCCAAGTGTAAGTACATATACACAAGGTACAGAAGTTCAGATAGCATTAATTTCATCTGACTATAAGTATGCACCAGCTTCTGGTTTCTCTGCTTTTCAGACTGTAGCAACGGCATAACCATGACAACTTCACTTTCTTTCAACTTATTGGGAAATATCAATTTAGTTGTACCTCATAATGGGTTCAATCCATTACAGACAAGTTCTAACATGGTATTATCGAATGGAAATAGAACCTTAACTGGATTACCAACTGGTTCTACATGGGCAACTAGCCTTAGCTTAACTGGGCACAATTCAGGAAAATATTACGCTGAGTTGGCATGGGATGATAATAGTTCATTTACAGCATTTGGTGTAGTTCCTGTTGGATATCCACTTAGTGGCAATAATCCGGGCAGTTTGGCAAATAGTTGGGGAATACAAAGCAAATTTAATGCTGGTGGTGATGTAAATTTGTGGCTCAATGGGGTATTTTCTAATGTAGCATATTCAACAGGTATATTAGCAGGCAAATTGGCTATCGATTTTGGTACAGGGAATGGATGGCTTGGAACAGATTCTACATGGATAAACAGTGGTGATCCTGAGACCGGATCAAATCCAACATTTACATTCACACCGGGAACAATGTTGTATCTGGCTGGCTCCATGTTAAATCCAAATATTGAAGTGATTACATTGAATAATTATTCTAGTGAATTTCTACAGACTATTCCTAGTGGATTTAATGCTTGGTCCTAACTATAAATACACACGTAGTAACCTTCAATCACATAGGAGTATTTATCATGGCAAATGAAACAACCACACCAGCACCAGCAGTTGTAAACGCCGTTCAGGCAGCAGTCGTAACTGCAAAGACAGACGTATCCAAGGCAGCAGCAGACGTAACAGCAGCTGTGCATGATGCAACTGGATTCTGGGCAAGCATCAAGGCCCACCCAGTGACTTCTGGCGTTCTAGTAGCAATCGGCGCAATTGTCGGTGGATTTGTCGTTCACCTAGTCTAAAGAACTCAGTCTAAAAGATGTCAATACCTCGTACCAGAGATGAAATGAAAGCTTGGGTGTATCGCGCACTCGGGCAACCTGTTATCGAGGTAAACATCTCAGAAGACCAAGTAGAAGATGCCATTGATGATGGTCTAGAGTTTTGGTATGACTATCATTACGAAGCTACTCAGAAAATTTATATTGCCCACATGTTGACGGTGGATGATATCAATGAAAAGAGAATACAGCTGGACAAGAGCATCATGAACGTCACCAGAGTTTTTAAATTTACTGGCGATGCAAACTTTGGCAGTCCAGATGATATTTTCAATGTGGACTATCAACTTCGTCTCAATGACCTTTGGGACTTGACTTCCGTCAATCTTTCTGGGTATGTCATTGCACGCCAGTATATTTCTTTGATCGATGATCTTTTGAATAGTGATATTCAGGTCAGATTTAAACAGCATGAGGGTATCCTGAGACTGGATTACTCTTCAATGAATATGTTTCCGGGCTGTTACATCATGATCGAGTGTTACCAGAAAATGGGATACGCTTCTTCATATCAGGATGGTTATGATCCCGGTCCCGGTCCTAATAGTGTTCCTAGCCCCGGATCGGTGCCTGTGACGAATACAGACCCTACTAGAAGTATCTGGAATGACCGTATGCTCAGAAAGCTCTGTGCGGCCTATGCGCGACTCAGATGGGGTAGGAATCTTGGAAAGTTTGAGAACGTTGCTCTTCCGGGTGGCGTCACAGTCAATGGTGGAAAGATCATGGCTGATGCTAAGGAAGAAATTACAGAGTTGGAAGCTGATTTTATTCGTCGCTTCCAAGGCCCTGATGAGTTCTGGATCGGTTAAGATTTGTAAAGTTCCTAAATAAAGGTGCCTGTCGCGGTTTACTAGACCCACAGGCTCTACTTTACTTTCTTTAGGAGGATTAGCAGCATGAATATTTATTTGTCTCAAGTCTGTCTTTTGGCACTTGATAACGAACATACAGCATTATACTACAAACTAGTCACTGAATGTTTGAATCGCACCATTCCATCAGAATATATAGAACGTCATCATATTCTTCCAAAATCATTTAAATTGGGTGGGGAGATAGATAAAACAAATCTCGTACATTTTACATTTGAAGAACATTTTCGTGCTCATGAAGCACTTTCTAAAATGTTTAGTGATATTCGTCTAAGAAAGAAAATGGAACATGCGCTTGGTTATATGCAAAAGGATAAACATGGAAATCGAATCTTAACTGCTGAGCAATATTCCATCGCATGTGAGGCAAAGAGAAATGCTCAATCAGGACATGAACATTCTGAAGAAACTAAGAGAAAAATAGGATCAAAACACTTAGGAATGAAACGATCCGATGAAACATGTAGAAATATTGGCGATGCTAAAATTGGTATGAAACATACTGATGCGACAAAATTTATTATTTCTAGGACTCACAAAGGTAAACCAAAATCAGAAGAACACAAAGCTAAGATGAGAAAGCCTAAATCTCCTGAACATAAAGCAAAACTTGTTGCCAACCTTAAATACCTCAATAGTAAACGAGTTAATTTAATTGACAGTCAATCCATACTTCAAAGATAGTTTTTCATCACCAGCTGATCAAAGGCTTATCCAAAATTTGAACAATGAGTCCTTAAAAGCAAAAGGACGAGATATTCTATACATACCACGAGAATTGGTCGCATTTGATCGCTTGTATGGAGAAGATAAACTTTCCCACTTTGAGAGATATTTTTCAATAGAGATGTATATTGAAAATTTCACAGGTTTTGGTGGACAGAGGGAATTTATTTCAAAATTTGGTCTTGAAATCAGAGATGAAATAACTTTAGTCGTTTCTAAGGAACGTTTCAATGATGAAGTAGTTTCAAAATATCCAACACCATATATTTTAAGACCGCGTGAAGGGGATTTGGTCTATTTTCCATTAGATGAATCATTGTTTGAAATAACATTTTGTGACAATAAAAGCGTTTTTTACCAGTTAGGTAAACTGTTCAATTATCGTATCTTCTGTAAAAGATTCGAACTCGCTGCAGAATCTTTCAACACAGGCGTCAACAAGATCGATCAACTTCAATCCACAGTCGGAAACACGACTCAAATTGGAATCACCACACCAAGTTCATTGGTCAACGTCACTCTTGTTCTGGTCAATATCGGACTCACACAAGCTTCATTCAAAGCTGGAGAAATGGTCTATCAGGGTCCAACACCATTGAATGCGACATGGTCAGCTACGGTTGTTAATTTCGCACAATCAACAAATGTGTTGATTGTGAACAATGTCAAAGGTGAAATTGATAACACAGATGCCATTAATGGTGTCACATCTGGTGCTGTGTATGCAGTCGTTCCAAACTATGAAGGAGCTATCACAGAGCCTAGCAACACCACTGATCCAGCAGAGCAGAATACAGATTTTGTCAATTTCGATCAGACTGGAAACATCGTTGACCCAACCAATAATCCATTGAGCTTTTAAATGTCAGTCCTATTAAAAAATTTCTATTATCACTCATTGATGCGTAAGTACGTCACCGCATTCGGTGTTCTCTTTAGCCATATGCAGGTAGTAAGATTCAATGATGATGGATCAGAGAATAATCGTGTTGTTGTTCCGATCAAATATGGTCCAAAGGAAAAATGGGCAGTCAAGACCATTGAAGACCCTGATCTGGTAAGGACTAAAGCTATTGTCCTTCCTAGAATGGCATTTGAGATGATCGGATTTAAATATGATTCTAGCAGAAAGCAGCCGACAACTACTTATACATCATTCACACCATTCCAAGGTGATGCTACTCAATATAAATCTGCATCATTGATGTATTCACCGGTTCCTTACAACATTGAATTTAATTTGTACATCCTGACTAAATCTGTTGATGAAGCTTCTCAGATTGTCGAACAGATTCTTCCAATGTTTGCACCAGATTTCACTCTGACGATGAATACAGTTCCAGAGATGCAACAAGTAGCAACCATTCCGATCTTGCTAGAAGCAGTAGAAGGTTTGGACAACTGGGATGGTGCATTCACAGAGCGTCGAGAAATTATATGGACACTCAGGTTCCAGATGAAGGCATATTTCTATGGACCAATCAGAAATGGAAAACCAATCATCACATCAGCAACTATCAATTTTGTGAATGGTTCTGGTGCTGTCGTTGATTCTATCACAACATCAGCTGCTCCCGATCAGGAACAAAACAGCAGTGATGCAGTGAGATGGATAGGGTTTGATCCTGTTCGGGAACATAATGATCCGACTGATCCATTTGGTTTTATAGACTAAATTACAAAATTGATAAATAATATCTATGAGCAACATTGATGACATTATAGTCAACCCATCTGTGATTCAAAAAGAGACTGACAAGACCCTCAGAACCTTGTTGGATATTCCTGTTCATATGCCTGCTGTTTTGGTGGAAAATTCTCTTCTTCCAGTCAATCAAACAGCCATTTCTCAGGATCAGTTTGACAAGATGGTTGACGAAGACTTCTTCTCAGCCAAGGAGAACGTCAAGACGCTACTGGACAAGGGTAAGTCGTCCCTGAATGCTCTCATCCTGCTTGCTGGCGCTAGTGACAATCCTAGAGCCTATGAGGTGGTTGCAACTCTCATCAAGACACTGTCCGAAGTCAACAATGACATGATGGGTCTCCATAAGAAGAGGAAAGAGGCTAAAGAAGTCAAAGAAGCACCAACAAAGAATACTACCAATAACAATCTCTTTGTCGGAAGCACAGAAGATGCTCTAAAAATGCTCAACAAAGATAAAGAAATTGATGAGGAAACATTTTGATGGAAGTCGTCCAGAAATTCTATAACGGTAATCAGAATCTGATGAGAGTTGGTTCAAAGTTCACTTGGACCAAGGATATGCTGGAAGACCTAGAACGATGTGAAAAAGACATCGTCTATTTTGCAGAGAAACATTTCAGAATCGTCCATGTAGACGAGGGGTTGATAAAGCTTCATCTGTATGATTTCCAAAAGGAAGTTCTAAAAGATTCTGTCACCAACAGAAACATGGTCTTGAACGCGGCACGTCAGGTTGGTAAGACGACCATCGCAACTGTCATTATTCTTCACCATTGTCTATTCAACAAACAACGAAGAGTGGCACTTCTAGCCAACAAGGCAGAAACAGCGCAAGAAATTCTTGATCGTATCAAACTTGCTTATGAATACCTTCCTGCACATTTGAAAGGTTCTATCTTGAAGTGGAATGAAAGAACCGTTGAATTTGGAAACAAGAGTAAGATCATAGCTGCAGCGTCATCTTCCAGCAACATTCGTGGTAAAACTTGTGTATCCGGCGACACTATTATTACAGTAAGAAATAAAAATACTAGAATAATTGAAAATATTTCAATTTCTGAGCTTACAAATCGCATAAATACTACGTCACCAATATACAATGAAAATGAACATAGTAACCCAGAAAGAATTTTACACAGTCTATCAGACAACCAATCTCATAAACAAGAAGATTTATGTTGGATTTCATTCAACTGATTTTATTGAAGATGATTACTATGGCTCTGGAAAACTAATCAAGCGTGCTATCTTAAAATATGGAAATGAAAACTTTAAGAAAGAAATTCTTTTTACATTTGACAATAGAAATGAAGCTGAACTTAAAGAAGCTGAAATAGTAGATATAGATTTTGTTCTTAGAGAAGACACATACAATCTATCATTAGGTGGTAATGTTTGTATTTTATATGGAGAAAATAACGGATTTTATGGGAAGAAACATACATCAGAAACATTGGCTAAAATTCAAGCATCTCGTAATGATACATTTGAAAGTCGTGGATATGGTGTATTAAATAAATTTCATTGTTTCTTAGATGGGATTGAATATTTTAATCTAACAAGTGCTCGTCTACATAATGGAAAGAATAAAATAGGTAAAATGGTTGTTGCTATGTGTGGCGATCCATCTAATGATTGCTTATTTGTTGATGAAGAAATGCAAAATTTTGCATGTGTTGTGTTTGAACAAAGAAGACTTCGTGCCATTGAAATACGAAAACTTCGTCAGAGTCAAGCATCACAAAGATTTAAAGGTGTTCCAAAAAGTCAACATCAAAAAGAGTTGATGAGTAAAATTATGACAGGGAGATACTGTCCTTGGGTACAATTAACAAATAGAAATCCAGAAAAGATTAGAAAAACAGCAGAAAAACACAGAAATATAGAACGTACTCCAGACTGGTGTGAAAATATTGGAATTGGTAGAAGAGAAGCTATAAAAGAAAAGAAGCAAGCTGGTTTATGGAAACCAAGTACTTTTAAGGGATTTTATATCACACCACATGGAAGGTTCACAACGACATTGGATGCATCATTATCAAGTGGTGTACACATTGCAGTAATTTACGAAAGATGTAAGGTTAAGACTGATAACGCCATAAAAAGAAACGAAGATAAAGCATTGATCGGGAAAACATGGAGAGAATTGGGGTGGTATTTTGAACCTATACAAAAATGACGAATATGAGATTTTAACACCAAACGGGTTCAAAGACTTTGATGGTGTTTCTGTGTGCATAAAAGAGGCTCTCTCTTTTCAACTTAACGAAGAGAAATTAACCGCTACAGCTGATCATAAAATTCTTTTGGATGAAATTTGGACAGAAGTTCAAAATCTACCAGTAGAAATAACTTCTGTTGGTAAGATTGAAGTTTATGATCCAATAAATGTTCGTGATGGAAGTTCTTATATTTCGAATGGGTTGGTCAGTCATAACTGTTCAATGATCTATATCGATGAGCAAGCATTTATTGAAGGATGGATCAAGTTCTCTACTTCCGTTCTGCCTACTATTTCATCTGGTAAGAAGACAAAGCTTCTATTCACCAGCACACCACAAGGTTACAACCACTTTCATAAGTATTGCATAGAAGCTCAGAGAGGAACCAACGGTTTCAAATACTTTGAAATCCCATGGTTCATGGTTCCGGGTCGAGATGAGGCTTGGAAGAAGAAGGTCATGAGCGATTTGAATAACGATGAACAGTTATTTGCCCAAGAATATTCCTGTTCATTTTTAGGCTCTGTCCTAACCCTCATCGCCACCAACAAATTGAAGTCAATGGTCTATTCCATACCTCAAGTCAATTCGACTGATGAGGTAAAAGTCTATGTTGAGAATATCAATCCATATTCAACATATATTCTACCAGCAGACGTGAGTCAAGGTAAAGGTCTGGACTATCACGCATTCTCAGTGATTGATATCAGTCAACAACCCTATGAACAGGTAGCCACGTTCAGAAACAACATGTGTTCACCATTGGAATATGCTGAAATCATCTACAGGACAGCCAAGAAATTCAACAATGCTTATGTCCTGATCGAACTGAATGATCTTGGTGGACAGGTAGCCAACTCTCTAGCAATCGATCTTGAGTATGAAAATTTGATCTACTCAATGTCAAAAGGAAGACTAGGACAAATCGCATCTCTGTATCAGGAGAAAGCAGAACCGGGTGTCAAGACATCAATAACAACAAAAGCTGTTGGTTGTAATATGTTAAAATTGATGGTAGAGAAGGATGTCCTACACATCGTTGATGCTGACACTATTGATGAATTAACAACATTTGTCAGATCAGATAAAGCTAGAGGATCATTCTGTGCTCAAGAAGGAAAGCATGATGATACTATCACACCTCTATTCTTGTTTGGATGGTTGACTAACAATACTCTGTTCACTGATCTTACCAATGTTGAAATGAGAACACAACTGAGAGAACAGAGTATCAATGAGATTGAATTGATGTCATCACCTATTGGTCTGATCAATGGTGGTAGTAGTGATGGTGGTATGGGTACTGTAGATAGGAATGTATGGGAACCATATGTACAAGATAGTGGTTCTCAACATCCTGATAGATTCAATCAATATGATGACAACATCCATGAGAAATTCGATTCCAACGTATGGGAACGCTGTTAACAAATTCCCGGTATTAATAATCTATTAATAGTTCTATTCGGAGGACACCTGATTGTAGCATGCCAATTTCAGGATGTCAATGTTTCAGATTCCAAGATTATCACTGTTTATAGAAGCTTGATATTCAAGAGTTTTAGTTGCACAATAGACAATCACTATCTAGGTATATCATGGCAATAACAAAACGCAAGTCAACTATCATTTCAGAAAAGACAGCAAAACCGAAATCCGATAAGTCTACTCATTATGTTGACAATGAGAGGTTCTTTCGTGAGTTGTTAATCTGGCAGGCAGAAGCAGAACTTGCAAGCCGAGAAGGGAGACCTGTTCCAAAGGCTTCTGAATACATTGGTGAATGTATCATGAAGATTTGTCAGCGTCTAGCGACTCTTCACTACTTCCGTGGTTATACCTATGTGGATGAATTGGTTCTCAATGCAGTAGAGAACTGTGTCAGGAAGTTAAAGAATTTCGATCCGGGAAAGACATCCAATCCATTTTCTTACTACACCCAGATTGCATATTTTTCATTCATCGGAACAATCGATAATGAGCGTAACGAAGCCTATGTCAAGTACAAGTCCATAATCCAGCGTCTGACGAGTTCTGAACTAGCCAATAGCCCAGATGACATTACTGCAGTCCAAGAGCACGCCATGGACAACGTAGAGCTTCAGATAGGGCATCTGGAAGAATACATCAAAGCTTTTGAAGACAAGAAGCTTGCTCGAAAGGCTTCTAATAAGAGTAAGAAAAAGAAATCGAAAGATGAAGTGTTATCTCTAATGGATGATGTTATCGAGAGAAAGACTGAACTTAAAGGTGGAAGTGATATAATCAATCTGTTTGATTTAGCCAACAAAGCTACCTTTAGGAAGGGGAATAATGAAGAAAATAAGTTGGAAAATTTGTTACAATGAATGATTTGAAATCTAAAAATATTAAAGCAATGAGTTTGGCAACAATCGGTTGGAAATTATGCAAATAGCACTTATTTCAGATGTCCATTTTGGTGCAAGATCAGAAAATGATCGAATAGCTGAACATCAAAAAAAATTTTTTAGGGATGTGTTTTTTCCATATTTGATAAAGTATAAAATTGATACCATATTCATTCTGGGTGATGTTTTCGAGCGCAGAAAATATATTAACTTTAAATCACTATATCTAGCAGAAAAAATGTTTTTTAATCAAGCTCTAGAGCTTGGATTAAAACTTCATGTGATGATGGGAAATCACGATGTGGTATCTTATGATACTAGTGAGATAAATTCTATAGATTTGTTACTTGAAAAATATAGTAATGTAATCAAGTATACTGATAAACCGACTGAGGTTAAGTTTGACAACCTCTGGATCGGTGTATTACCATGGATCACATCAGAAAACAGAGATGTAAGTCTTAACTTTTTGAGGTCATGCCTATGTCCGATTATTTTTGGTCACTTCGACATCAACGGATTCGAGATGAATCCGGGAATAGAATGCAAGAATGGAGAAGACCCGATGATCTTTTCCAGATACGAAGCCGTCTATACAGGCCATTATCACAAGAAGTCGAGCAAGGGAAACATCCACTATCTAGGGTCTCAGTACGATACCGACTGGAATGACTATGGTGTCGGAAAGTATTTTCATGTCCTTGACACAGAGACCAAGAAATTGACTGCAGTCGAAAATCCAAACAAACTGTTTGTCAAGATTTATTACAGAAATGGTCTGGTAGAAAGTAATGTGGATATCTCGGGAAAGTTTGTCAAGCTGGTTGTTCTTGAGAAAGGTGATATCATAGCTTTCGACAAATGTGTCACTACACTCAAAGATCAACACCCAGAATCTTTCTCTGTCATCGAAAATTTGATAGAAGGTGAGGAAGGAAGTGTCAGTGTTGAAAATAAACCAATCTATACGATCATGGATGACTATGTGACAGAGATGAAGAATATCACAGCCGAGCATAAAGAATCAGTCAAGTCTCTTTTGAAAGACTTGTATGTCGAAGCTATTGCAGCAGGCTCATAATGACGTTCGCTGTCACTTTCAAATCGATCACCATAAAAAACTTCCTCTCGATTGGCAACACACCAATTCGATATGAGCTTGATAGTGGAAAGAAGATTCTTATCACTGGTGTCAATGGAAACGGAAAATCCATTCTTCAAGAGGCACTGATCTTTGCTTGCTTTGGTGTGTCTTATCGCAAGATCAATAAACCACTTCTGGTTAACTGGTTCAACAAGCGTGACTGTCTTGTCACACTAGAGCTTGAGTCTGGTGGAAATACCTATGTGATTGATAGAGGTATTGCACCAAACATTTTCAATATCGATTGTAATGGAAAGAGAGTAGATTCTCAGACTTCGATAGGTGAGCTTCAGAATTGGTTTGAAACCAATGTCCTCCACATGAACTATCAGACTGCGGTTCAAGTTGTGGTTTTAGGCTCTGCCAACTACACACCATTCATGAAATTGGAAGCGGCCAAGAGACGTGAGTTGGTCGAAAATCTTTTGGACATTACAGTCTTCACAACCATGAACAAGTTGTTGAAGCAAAGGATTGATGCCAACAAACAAGAAATTTTGAGTCGCAAGACAGAACAACAGACCAAGTTGAAGTTTCTTGAGAGCATGGAAGTCATGAAGACTTCTGCACTATCTGAAAAACAGGCTGAGTTGGTGTCATGGAAACAGAAAGGTCTTGACCTTATTCAACAACGTTCTAAATTGTTGGCTCTCATAGCTACTAGAACACCACTAGGAGACTCTGAAACAACTCTCTCTGGCGCTCTGAGCACAGCTGTAGGGGATAGGCGCGCACTACAGATTGCGCGTGATTCGCTCGTAAAGAGATTGGAATTTTTTGGAAAGACAAATGTTTGCTCTGAGTGTTCACAGAAAGTCCCTCATGATCACTCGGAAAAGATGCGTGCCACTCTCATGGGAGAGTTTGCTTCTGCTGAATTTGAGATTGGTGAGTTAGAATATCGTGAAGAAGAAATTAAACGACAGCTAACGGAAATTGGTCTACAGAAGAATATCATCAGAGGTGATGAAGTCGCACTGAATGCTCTTAACACAGAACTAGATTCTGTCAAGAGATTTGCCGTCAAGACCATAGAAGAAATTCAGAAGATCGAAGCAGCTTCTAATGATGGAGTTTCAGGACAGATTGCCAAACTGAAAGAAGAGTTGATTCAGTTGGACGAGCAGCTGAAGATTAATGTACTCACGACTATTAAGCATGACACTACCGCTCTTCTATTGAAGGATAACGGAATCAAGGCTGCAGTCATCAAACAGAGTATTCCTACTATAAATTCTCTGATAAATCAATACTTGAACAAATTTGAGTTTCATGTTAGATTTGAGTTTGATGAAAATTTCAATGAGACGATCACTGGAACTGGATACAAAGACCTAGTCTATAACTCATTCTCCATGGGACAGAGGTTTCGTGTTGATCTTGCTATGATTTTTGCGTTCAGGGATGTGGCTCGAATGAATGCTAAGGCAGATTGTAACGTCGCCGTACTTGATGAAATTATGGATGGCTCCATGGATGCCAAGGGAGTTGATGACATGCTCGATATTATTTCTAGGTGCTTAGAAGATCATACGGTCTTTATCATCAGCCATAAGAACGACATTTCTACTGAAAAATTTGATGAGCATTATCATGTTGATATGGTCAATGGGTTTACAAAGATAGCCAAAGTCTGATCCGACGAACGGTAGTTGTTGAATTCTAAATTTTGTTTTATACTAGTTTCACAGTATCTAAACCAAACGGAGAACTCAAATGTCTGAATATCGTGAGAAGTGGTTGTCTGATCTGATCGTCGCTCTGGTTCCTCATTTTGCTGACCATGGCTACAATATCAAACCAGAAGACATTCGTGTTTCCTGTGGTTTTCCGGGTGGTGGTAGCAAATTCCGTCGCATCGGTGAGTGTTGGTCTGCAGGTTCTTCTGAGGACAACAAAGTCCAGATTTTCATCAATCCGATTCTGGATGACAAGCTGAAGGTTGCTGAAGTTCTGGTCCATGAACTCTGTCATGCTGCGGTTGGTGTCAAGGAAAAGCATAATGGCATCTTTGGTAAGTGTGCTCGTGCTGTAGGTTTGATGGGCAAGCTTCGTTCCACGACCGCGACCGATGAACTAAAGTTGAAGCTCGTTGAGCTGTCGATCCGATTGGTGAATATCCTCATGGCGCAATGAAGATCGTGCAACGTATCAAGGGTCCGTACAATGTCATGGTCAAGGCTCATTGCTCTTCCTGTAGCTATGAAATCAAGGTTCCGAAAGGCTGTGAGGTAATGCCAGTATGTGGTCAGTGTGGTGATGACTTCGTCAAGGGAGCACTGTGATGTTAAGTGATGATCGTGACGCAAGACGTTGGCAAACACTCATGAATTTGATTGATGAAGGAAAGGTCAGTGTTATCTTCGAAGATAGACTGAATACCATTGATGGTGGTGAAATTCTCACTGATTGTGGCGATGTTTCTGACGCCATTGATGATTGGTTAATTTTGTAAGGCCCCGTAGCTCAGTTGGAACCTATGGTATATCAGGTAGATAATAGATGCTAAAGATATTTTAGGATTTTTAGACATAGGACTCTTCTTGAGGAATCAAAACAAAAGTTTATGTAAAGCTATAGATTTGCATGAATTAGTAGTCGAGGGGAATCATCTAAGTGTAAGAGCAGCACCCTTCTAAGGTGAAGGTCGGTGGTTCGAATCCATCCGGGGTCACAAAATTAGCTGATAGACGGTACTTGTTGAATTTTAAATTTCGTTTATAATAGCTCCACAGTCAGAAACGAACGGAGAACATAAATGGCAACCCTCAAAGATGTGATGCCGCATGAATTTATGGGTATTGAGTATGTTGATAGTCAAGCTCGTAAGTTTGCAGATGTTGAGGTCGTTTCTCAACATGGTTCAACTACTGACAATATACCTTGGATCGGTAAGCGTACAAATGTCTTTTACTGGGTGAAGCTTGCCAACGGCAAAGCGGTTGGTTGGAATGAAAGCCCCTCTCGTGGTTGGTCTTTTGAAGTTGTAAAATATTCATGACCTGTAATCTCGTCAGATATGGCAAAAAGTCTGATGCCGAACTTCACTTCATCATTCGTGATGCTCGTGAAGCCGCTAAGGCTCAGAAAGGAATGTCCAGTGAATTTAAGTATCTGGATCAGGTCAACGATGCCTGTACCATTTTGAATCGCCGTAGAAATGCTCATAACACTCGTATGGACAATTGGTTTACTACAACGTGAAACAAACCACTAATCGATCAAAGTTGATCAATGAAAACACTGGAACAGACATCCTAGCCAAGATGCTTTCAGATGTTGGTATCACTGTTGTCTATAAGAAGGTCAGGACGGCCTACTGTGACCTTGAGAATAAGGTAGTCATCATTCCCTTCTGGGATGTCTCCAAGCTCACCAGCATCGCCCTGAGAGCGCATGAGGTAGGACATATGCTCTACAGTCCACTCAGTGACTTCCATGCTGTCACGACCCTAGAGCATCATCTGGTTAAGCAAGCTGGTATCAAGCACCAGAAGATGATCAAAAAGTATGTCAATGTTCTAGAAGATGTTCGAATCGAGCGTCTGATTTCCATGAAGTATCGTGGTCTGTCTAGAATCTTGGCTGCTGCTCATACCGAGATGTTTCATTCTGGTTTTTACAAGGGTCATGAAGAAAAAGAAGAATTGATCAATGTCGAAGGTGTCAAGACGATCATTGATAAAATTCTGATCCTTTCTCGTCTCGGAACTCAACAAACCGGTGTCCAATTCACACCAGAAGACATGGAATGGTATGAACTTGCCAGAACCACCGAGACGTTTACTGATGTCGTTGCACTAGCTATCCGAATCTACATGCTGGAAGAGCATAGTCAACAGAACTCAGATTTTGACGGACTCCTTGAAATGATTGGAAAAGTTTCAAAAGAACTTCTGAAACAGATCAAGGAAGATGTTGCCCGTCAAATGAAGAAGGAAAAGAAAGAACGAGCAGAGAAAGAAAAGAATATGACTCAGGCTGAGAAGGAAGAAGCTGAGCCATTTGAGGATGATGAAATCGTCAAGATTGATGGTGAGTCAGAAGAAGGTGAAGAATCAGGTGAGTCTGATAATGAATCAGATAGTGAGTCAAATGAGTCGGAAAATAGGTCAGAAGAGGCTTCGTCTGGGAAATCAAAGTCTATGGAACATGGTTCTAATTTAGAAGAACTTTATGATGCTGCCAAAGAGAATCATGCTGTGCAGGATGGCAAGAGTGGTTCGATTACTGTTCAGTCTGTTGCCAGAGCACATGAATACTTTTCTACTATATCCAAGAAACTGAACGAAAAGATTTTCTTTTAACTCTTGTAAATTTGAAATTTTGTAGTATAATTTCACCATGATCTACGAACTGACTACTGCACCACAACTGAACAAAGATTTGAGTGATTCTTATGCTCAGTTCCTTTCGGCCAGCAATACAGCCATTTCGGTTCTGGTGAACGAATTTAGGCGAAAGAAAGATGCATGGGAGTCTGCTGAAGTCACTCATCGACAAGAGGGTGAGATTGACTTTTCCAGAATCTATAACTATAAAACCTCCAATGATATTTTCACTTCGCTGGCAGTCAAGCGAAAAGGAAAAGGTCATGGGATCATCATTCTTATTGATGCTTCGTCTTCTATGTCGAATGTCTTTCCTTCGGTGATCAAACAGGCAATTATTGTTGCAAAGTTTGCACAGAAGGTTAAAATTCCGTATGAAATTTATCTGACTGGAACTCGAATCGACCACGAATCTAAAAATGTGACCAACAAGTTTCAGAATGTTGTCAACATTTCTAGGATGGCTATCGTGATGATTGCCAGTAGTGATGGTCCTCTTGATATGCAAAATAAACAGCTTTTTGCTGCATGGGCTTTCACTTCTGGGGTAATTATATTTCCTGAGGTGAATGGACATATTGGTAAGGATAAAAATCAAAAGTTAACAGAACTTTCCAAACAATATCAACTTGTTGGTTACACTCTCTTACACGAAGCCATCTTTGCACTGTCACAGGTGACAAGAGAATTCAAGGTTCGAAAGAATATTGAAAATGTTTCCACTCTTGTCCTGACAGACGGTGGCGATAACATGGGATTTTCTGTTGTTGATGGATCACAGACTGACGATTCTATTTTCACAAGTACATCCACATATGGAATGAAATCAACTGGATTGACTACCAATCTGGATGAGTTGTCAAGAATGTATATTACCGACAACAACACCCGGAAAACATATTCTGTTTGTGATCTGTTGAGTAAGGATGTTTTGTCAGATGTTGGTGTCATGAACGGAATATCAGTCATGACTTCAATGGTTGTTGGGTACTATCGAGCAGTCACAGGCAGTAAGCTTTGTGCAATCCATCTATTGTCTTCTCAGTCCATGATACAAGGGTTTTATCAATTTTCTGGTATCTATAATTCGAAGATAAAGAATGAATATGCGCTGGAGCGTGCTATAAAAGACGATTACTCCATATACGAGGGTCTTCTTGGATATGATACTGTTTCTATTGTTAAAAATGAGACTATCAAAAAACAAGCTCTGACCAGATCGGAACTCAAGCAGTCAATCGACAAAGCTACTACGCTTGGTGAAAGAGGTGGACTCAGTAGCGACTCAATGGCAAACATGGTTTTCAATAGTATTGTCGATAATCAGAAGTCTGGTGTGATCTTGGCTCGAAATATTGCCGACCTTATCTGTCGGGATTTTGAAGTTATCAAAAAGAATCGAAAAGTTTGGTATGAAATGGCTTGACAATAAGCCAATCTTATAATAGACTATCAACATAATAGTACACACGGAGATTTAAAGATGGATGGTGGAAATCAAATTGGACGAGTTCTCTCTGATCTTCCAGATGTTTGTATTCCGATGCGAGACGAGAACTTCGTTCCGTTCGGAGAGTTCAAAATGGTTGAGTCAGCCATCAAAAGTCAAGAATTCTTTTCAATTTTTATTGCCGGCGAGTCTGGAAATGGAAAAACTTCCATGGTCGAACAGGCTGCTGCACGAGCACGCCGTGAATTGATCACAGTTTCAGTCACAAAGGCGACTCGTGAATCTGACATGATTGGTGATTTTCGTCTGATTAATGGAAATTCACCGTTTTATTATGGTCCAGTACCAGAAGCCATGCGGCGCGGCGCTGTTCTCATGTTGGATGAGTTGACTCAGGGTGACACTCTTCATTTGATGGCATTACAACCTGTTCTGGCTGGTAAGGCTCTTCACATCAAAAAGACTGGTGAAATTATCTATCCGGCCAAGGGTTTTTGTGTGATCGCAACCGGAAACTCTGTCGGTGAAGGTGATGAGTCCAGCAATCAAGTCTATACCGGAGAGGAAATTTTAAATGAGGCTTTCCGTGATCGAATCACGGCTGTTATTCGTCATACCTATCCACCAAAGACAGTTGAAATCAAGATTGTTTCGAATCAGCTTGGCTCTGGGCATACTCAATTTGCTGAAAGTCTTGTTCGATGGGCTGCATTGACTCGTGAAAATTACGACAACAACCGCTGTGATCGTCAGATTACTACTCGCCGTCTGCTTCATATTTGCACCAATTACAAGCTGTTTGGTGACAAGCTGAAGGCGATTGAACTGGCTATCAATCGGTTTAATACAGAAACTTATGATGCTTTCCGATCTGCTTACTTCGTGGTCGATCCTTCAATCGATCCAGCAAGGTTGAATAGTGTCAAGATCGAAGTTGATCCAGACACGATTGTGAACATCACCAAGAATCCAATACCACAGTCACCTTTTCCGGGCGGTGTTAATCCACCAGCATCACCTTCAAAGATTCCGTTTTAAGAGAAATTCACAGGTCTCCGTGGGTCCGCTGTCAGAAACTTTGACAGCACTTGGTCTGGACTGATATCATGATGGTCCAGACCTTTTTTAATTTTGGAGAATCACGTTTGAAACTTTCACAATCAACCATTCAAGTCCTGAAAAACTTTGCAACAATCGAGCAAAGTCTTTTGGTCACAACAGGAAATATTCTCAAGACAGAATCACAACAGTGTAATATCACTGGTCGAGCTATCCTAGAGGATAGCTTTCCAACACAATTTGGTATCCATGATCTTTCTAGGTTTCTTGGAATCATTTCTCTTTTCAGGAATCCAGAGTTGAATTTTGGTGATCGATCCATGACCATTGAAGAGGGGAATGTCAAACTTCGATATGTTTATGCAGACGAAGATTCTGTTTTGATTCCAAAAAGCCCGGATGCACCAAAGACTGATGGAGTTTGTTGTAAGTTTGATATTACTCAACAAGATATCACATCCTTACAAAAGGCTGCTGGTGTTATTGCAACAGAAGATTTCACCATTCAAGTCAAGAGTTCAAAGGTTAGTGTATTGGTTCATGATAGAAAGAACCAGTCGAGTGATGAGTACCGTCTGGACCTACCAACCGCAGAATCAACGGTTACAGATGCATCATGGAGCACAAAGATAGAACTTTTGAAAATGTTTCCGTCAAATTACACAGCCGAAGTACATAAGCGTGCTAATGGTAAGTTTTCATTACACTTTTTCAACGATAAGTTCAATTATTGGATTGCAACCACGCAACAGATGAAGGGATAACAACTTGAACGGAATTGATCAATCTGATAATCCACTATGGTGTGAAAAATATCGTCCTACCAAAATAGCCGATTGCATTCTTCCAAAGCAGATTCAAGACATGTTCTCTAGCTATGTTGCTCAGGGGAAAATGCCAAATCTTCTGTTGACTGGAACACCGGGAACTGGAAAAACAACAGCGGCTCTTGCATTATGTTCACATTTGCAATACGAAGTTCTTTTCATCAACGGTTCCAGTGAAGGAAAGTTGATTGACACTCTTCGTGTGAAGATCGCTGGCTTTGCATCCACTGTGAGCCTCTACAACGACCGTAAGTGCGTTATTATGGATGAGGCTGACGGTATGCCAGTCGATACCCAAAAGGCTTACAGAAGCTTTATAGAGCAGTACAGCAGTACCTGTTCATTCATATCCACGGCCAACTATAAAAATAGACTAATTGATGCCCTTCATTCAAGGTCTGGAACCATTGAGTTTAAGATTCCACCAGAAGAGGCAAGTTCTGTTGCACTGAAGATCTTCCAGAGAGCGTGTTTCATTCTGGATGACAATGGAATTAAGTATGAAAAGGCTGTTGTAGCCACCTTCATCAAGAAGTATTTTCCAGACTGGCGTCGAGTCATCAATGAACTGCAGTTGTATAGTGTCAACGGACAGATCGATTCTGGCATACTTGTTGCCAATGACAATGATGCGAAGCCCCTATTGAAATATCTCAAGGATAAGGATTTTGCTGCCTGTAAAAAATGGGCATTCTCTACACCCAACATCGACATGGCTCAGCTTTGTAGAGAACTTGACACAGGATTGTATGATATGTTACAACCAAAGAGCATTCCGGCATCGATTTTGATTTATTCGGACTACCAACACCGACACGTCACAAGTATTGATCCGGCTTTGAATGTACTTGCGATGCTCACACATCTCATGATGGAAATGGAGTGGAAGTAACATGGCATCGTATATAGCATCGGAAGAGAAAAATGGAACGTGGGTACTACACATCAATAATGAAAAATGGGAATTTTTGTCCTATGAAAACTTGGAAGAATATTGTAAATATTTTGGAATTGAGTTTATTGCACTAAACAAATTTGGAGAATGGGTGAAGTAACATGGGAACTCAGAGACGAGTGGTGTGTGCTGCAAACAAATTATCATCTGAATATGGTCCATATTTGATATTGGGTATTAGGCACTGGGATCATACTATGTGTCGTCATGCTAATGATATATTCAAATCGGATGTATTCAGTAACTTTGACTGGGATCAAGGATTTGTTGACCAATATGGAGTGTGGATGGATAGGCTTGAAGCATGGAAGGTTGCAGAAGCAGCAGGACAAATTTTATATCGTTGTGGTGGCGACACCACAAATGGTGGAACTCTTTACAGTGAGAATCTTTACTAATGGAATATCTATATCGTTTTGAAGCTGTTCACTACTCATCTGGAACAGATGAATGTGGTGATACTCTCGGTGGTCAGGGTCCGATTGAACTTTATCTCAGGTTTTAAAATGAAATGGTAGAATTGAAGGACTTCCTCTCATCGATCAACGTCTCAAAACAAAATTTGATTCGTTCTGATGAGACTCCAGATGATGCAGAGCGATCTTATGTGCCTTTTGTGGTACAGAGAGCCATGGGATCATTTCTGGACACCATCATGTTTGCCAATGAGTTGAACACCAGAGGAAGCTATCTAAATCTTACCAATCGGCAGCACTATGAGTTTTTGTTACACTCAGTCAAGAAAGGAAAAAGATTCACTCCATGGATCAAAACCGAGGCGAACGAAGAGAAAATTCAGCTGATCATGGATAAATTTTCCTATTCAAAGGAAAAGGCTGAAATCGTTGTAACTCTGATTCCTGATTCTCTACTAAAATCAAATCGAGGTGGGTGACGCCAATCTGTAAATAAGTGCATAACAATAAAATGTGGATGTGCTTATCATGGACAACAAGACCGAAACAACCGGCGCAGAATACAGAATTTCAATCATCGAGAAGTTTCTTGAGGTAGAACCTCTCAGCACAGATGATTTTCTCAAGGTCAAAGAGACATTAACCAGAATTGGTATCGCCAATCAGAAGACCAAGACACTTTTCCAATCTTGTCACATCTTACATAAGCGTGGTAAATATTACCTAGTCCACTTCAAGGAACTATTCGCATTGGATGGAAAATGTGATGTTGTTGATGAGGAAGATATCACAAGACGAAGTAATATTGCTTTAGCTCTAGAATCTTGGAATATGATCCAGATTCTTGGTATCAGACCAGAGAGAAATCTCATGTCTGGGAAGTTCACAGTCATTAAATACACTGACAAGTCCGACTGGACCTTCTCACCAAAATATATCGTGGGTGGAAACAAGATTAAGAGGAATGAAAATGACTAACGTGATACTTCAGAGACTAGAAACTTCAGATGAGGGAACTTTTGGGACGCTGACTCTTCCAGACGGAACTTCTTTTCATTGTGCCGAGCTTCCATGGAGAAACAATGCATCTGGAATGAGTTGCGTCCCATCCGGTAGTTATCCTGTGATACTGGTCTTCTCACCACATTTCAATCGACACATTTACCAACTACAACAAGTTCCGGGCAGGAGTGATGTAGAAATTCATCCGGGAAATTTTGCTGGTGATACAAGTATGGGTTATTCGTCTGATGTCGAAGGTTGTATCCTTCCCGGAATGAATGTTGGTTCTATTCCAAATAAGACAAGCACCCAACAGAATCCAGTCATGCAGAAAGCTGTTATCCAATCTGGAAATGCTGTAACCATCTTTATGCAAAAATTGAACAATCAAAACTTTACAATCGAAATCAGACCTATCACACAAGGCGCAAACCCATGACAACATCTGTAAAGGTAGAAGCACATTGTCCAGATGATATCGAAGTTGTAGTATTAACTTCAGCTTCTGGCAAAACCCTTTCGACTGCTGTTCTTCAAGATGGTGACACTGGACTTTTCTATGCCTATGACAATCAGGTTGTGACTGTCAGAGAACATAAGAAACGCTGAAACTTTGTATCCATTGATGTTTTTGATGTATCATGATTGTCTATGACAGACCTTGCATTCTATACAAATTTTCAGGTCCACGGCAATAAGCTAAAAGTTCGTGGGTATTCAGCAGACCATGATAAGCCTGTTTTTGAGACACATAAGATTGATAGTTCTATCTATACAGACAAGGCATCTGATCGACTCGAACTGAGTCAGTTCAAGACTTTAAAAGAAAATCCTCTCTATAAAATCTCCTTTGAAAATGTGAAGGATCGCCGTCAATTTTTAAAAGATCAAGGCGATGCTGTCTATTATGGTGCCACCAATCTTGATTATGCCGGGATAACAGAATTATTTCCAGACGGCATCAAGCTTGATAAAAGTATGCAAGCTAAGATTCGTATAGCCATCATAGACATCGAGGTTGAGAGCGAACAGGTTTTTGGAAAGCCAAACAATCCTATAGAGAGAGTCAATGCCGTTACTGTTCTCTATCACGGAACAGCCTATACCATGGCTTTGATGCAGCATACGCCAGATGAAAACACTCAATTTAAATTTTGTGAGAGTGAAATTCAAATATTTGAAGAGTTGAAAAAACTCTTTCAATTGATCCAACCAGATATTATTTCTGGGTGGTATTCAGATTGGTTTGATATGCCATATCTCATAGAACGAGCAAAGATTCTCTATGGAGATGATTCATGGGGGAAGGCTATTTCACCGTGGGGATATGTTTCTGAGAGCGAAAATTATGAGAATGGACAAGGTAAGGTCTATGAAATTGCTGGTATCGTTCTACTAGACTACAAGCGTCTCTATGAACAGTACGGCAAAAAACAACCTGATATGAAACTGAAGACAGTTGCCAAGGCCGAGCTAGGAGAAACAAAGCTAGAATTTGAGGGTTCTTTGCGAGACTTTTACCTTGCTGATCCTCACCGCTTCATTTTATACAACATACAAGATTGTAGACTTATTGAAAAAATGGACAAGAAGCTTCATTTTTTCACCATTGCTTTTATGTTGTCCTATCGAACACTCACCAAATATACAGATATCTTCTCTCAGGTACGTATGTGGGAAATGAGCATCTATCGTGAGTTGAAATTTCGCCATGGAACTTTGCCTCATATCAAGCACTTTGGAAAAAAGAAAGACTCAGAACAATATGAGGGTGCGTTCGTTTTTGATCCAATTCCAGCACTCTACAATTGGTGTATGACATTCGACGTTACTGGTCTGTATCCAATCCTGATGATGATGCTCAACATTTCTCCAGAAACTATAATGGAAATGGTTGAATGTGATGTTGATACCTTCGTTGATAGAGGTGAAAAATTCAACAATGTTAGGAAGTATGCTATAGACAACGATTGTATTCTGGCTGTCAATGGTGCCCTATTCACAAAAAAGAGGCGTGGTTTTCTTCCATTGATGTTAGAAGATATGACTGGAGAAAGGGCACGTTATAAAAAATTGATGTTGGATACAGAACTTCAGATTGAAAAGCTAAAGGCAGATACATCGACTGATCATAGTGTCGAAATTGCTGAGTTGACTGATGTTCATATTCTCTATGATGCTTCTCAGTTTGCCTTGAAGACTGGTGCTGCATCTTGTTATGGTGCTTGTGGATCAAAAGATTTCATGTTTTTCAATGTGAATATTGCAGAAGCTGTTACTATTAGTGGGCAATATTCCATTCAAAATGTGTCAACAATTCTACAAAATTATCTTCGTTCCATTTCTAAAAATGAGAAGGATCGGTTCTGGATTTATAGCGATACCGACAGTGTTTATTTATCATTGGAGTCCCTAGTCAAGAAATTTCTTCCAGATTCTACTACAGACGAGATTGAACAGTTCATTGACAAAATAGGAAACACTAAACTCAAAGAAAAAATCGAAGAGACTTTCAATCAACAGAGATTGGATCATAATGTCTCTACAGAACATAGAATTTCGATGAAGAGGGAATATATTTGTGATCGTATTCTCGTGGCAAAGAGTAAAATGTATGCAATGCATGTGCTCAATAAAGAAGGTGGTGTTCATCTCACAACACCTCAAATCATAATCAAGGGTTTGACTTCTGTAAGAAGCGACACTCCGAATGTTTGTAGGTCAAAAATCAAAGAGTGTCTTAATTTGATCTTTACGTCCGATGAAAAGACGATGATCGATTTTATCACCAAATTTCGAGATGAGTTTGAACAACTTCCATTGGAAGAAATCGGCGCACCGATTGGTATTAATAAGCTAAGTAAGTATTATGACGAAGAACAAGATGTGATGCAGAAGAAAATCACTCAGCAACTTAGAGCGACTGTGGTTTATAACAAACTCATCAAAGAGACTGGTACAGAACTGAAGTATGACAAGATTGTGGAAGGTGATCGCGTCAAAATTCTTTTTTTGAAAATGCCAAATCGAGCCAAAAGCAATGTCATAGCCATTTCTGACAAACTCCCACCAGAATTTCGACTACACAATAAGATTGATCTTGAAAGACAATTTGAAAAAACTTTCTTGAAGCCTGTCACTCGTCTTTTGGATATTGTTGGATGGAGTAATGAGCATGTTGAAACACTACTTGATTGACATACAGGCCAGTACGGCATAAATAGTAGACAGGCGAGGTAGCTCCAGCCTAAAAATGAAACAGCATAAAGGAAATTAAAATGGCAAAAGAAAAAGTATCAAAAAACTCACTGATGGCTCGACTTCTCGAAACTAGCACCATCAAAGAAACATCGGTATTGGAAAATTCAGAATTTTTCAATGACAGAGACCAAATCAAGACGGATGTACCAGCACTCAATATTGCTTTGTGTGGTGATATTAATGGTGGTCTTACTTGTGGAACTACAGTGTTTGCAGGTCCATCAAAGCACTATAAAACTGGTATGGGATTGGAATTGGTAGCAGCCTATCTAAATTTTTACAAAGATGCTGTATGTATCTATTATGATTCTGAACATGGTAGTACGCCTACTTATGTTGCTGAAGCTGGTGTAGACATTGCGCGTGTGATTCATTCTCCAATCATGCATATCGAACAGCTTAAATTTGATATCACCAAACAGCTTGATAATTTGTCTCGTGGTGAGAAGGTTATATTTTTCATCGATTCTTTGGGAAATTTAGCATCCAAGAAAGAGTTGGATGATGCTCTTGCGGAAAAAGAAGTTGCTGATATGACAAGAGCAAAAATGATGAAGCAGCTATTTAGAATTATCACACCGTACTTGAACAGTAGAGATGTTCCATGCGTTGCCATTGCCCATGAGTATAAAAGCCAAGATTTTATCCCAAAATCGATTGTTTCTGGTGGAACTGGAATCATGTTGAGTGCCAATAATGTTTTCTTGGTCACTAGAGCACAAGAAAAAGATGGCGATGAGCATACTGGATGGAAGTTTACGTTAAATGTGGAAAAGAGTAGATTTATCAAAGAGAAATCTAAAATTCCAATCATTGTAACCTATACAGGCGGTGTGGAGAAGTGGTCTGGTCTTCTTGACCTTGCATTAGAAGGTGGATTTGTTAAGAAAATTCCAAGTAAGCCAACTACATATCAACGTAATATGGCTGATTTAGATGGAAAGGTTATCGAAGATAAATCATGGCTTCTTAAAGATACAAATTCAGAAGAGTTTTGGAATCCAGTACTACTTGATGGAACATTTAATAAGTGGATTGGCGATCAGTTCAAATTGGGATCAAATTGATGGAAGACTATATTTTTAAATACGGTATCGCTGGTGCTGATATTCCATCTGATTTACGTCTTGTTTTTTTACAAGAACATCCTTGGATTGATACTTTCGCCGTAGTCAGAAACAAAGAAATAGACCTTGGATCGGATGGGAAAGACTATGACACTATGTTCAATGGTGTCATTCTTGGTCTGGGTGAGTTATCCAGTACTGGAAAGGACAGCAATGGAGCACCAATCTTTAACATTCAATACGAAATAATTGGATGCCCACCAGACCTAGAAGCTGTTTTTCAAGACGTAGTAGCAGGAAAGGGAGAAACGTTCGACAAACTAAGAAAGCTTGTAGACGCCCTAATATCATCGTTTATAACGGAAATTTACAACGAAACAGTTGCTGACCAGTCTGCACCAAAAATATCATTAGATACAACACTACCAAAAAAGGAAAAATCATGAAGTTAGTCCCTATGAACGACCGTGTCATCTTGAAGCGCGTCGATGCTGTAACCAAGTCTACCGGTGGAATTATCATCCCAGACTCAGCTACAGAGCGTCCAGTAAAGGCAACAGTCGTTGCTGTTGGTCCTTTGAGCAATGCAGACACAAGAGCATTTACACTTGAACCCGGTGACGTTGTATTGGTCCCAAGAGGTGGAATTCAAGAGATGAGAGTTGATGAAGAAGTTTTGATTGTTATGAAGCATGAGGATGTGTTGGCTGTTTATCAGGAAGAAACTCCTACAGCTGCATAAACGATTCACAATCAAAACGAGGTGTTTGTATGTCTATTAATATAGATTCCGGTATTCCGCTGTCAGAAACACTCATTGAGAAGATAAAAATAGGAACTGCTCAGGAGTGTATTGACAGTCTCAGACGCATGGTACTTGAGAATCCTGAGAAGGTCATCACAAGAAATTATTACAGAGTAAATGGTGTCTATGCTGAGTCTGCATGGAGCAAGCATTTTGGGTCGTTCGATGAATTTAAAAGACAAGCCGGTGTCATTCTTAATCGCTATCAGCACGCTCATGAGCGGAATATTGCAAAGCATTCTTCTGTTGATCATCATCGTGCTTTGAATGAACGATCAAACTGGGATGAAAATTATCTCAGACCAACATCTGGGAAATTCAAAACCATGTTGGTTGTTTCCGATCTTCATGATATCGAGATTGATCTGTTCTTTCTCAGAGTGTTTATCGATACAGCCAAGAGAGTTCAACCGGATGTCATTGTTCTTGCTGGTGACATCTTTGATCTTCCAGAATTTGGAAGATATACTGTTGATCCTCGTGATTGGAATGCAGCTGGTAGAATAGAATTTGTCCATGAGAATATTTTAAAGCCGTTGCGTGAGGTATGTCCTCATGTACAAATTGATTTAATTGAAGGAAATCACGAAGCTAGAGTTCTGAAACATCTGGCCGACAACTCTGCAGCTTTCCGTGATGTGATGGACAAGGTGCATAAATTTACCATCCAGAAATTTTTGGGTCTTGATAGATTCGAGGTCAACTACATTGCTAAAGCTGATCTATCTGCATGGTCGAAGAGTGATTATACAAAACAGTTAGGCAACAACTACAAAATTTACTATGACACAGTTCTGATTCATCATTTTCCACATGGTAGAAACTTTAACATGCCGGGTGTTAATGGTCACAATCATCGTCATGTGGTCTGGAGTGAATTTAATCCAATGTTCGGTGCTTATGAGTGGCACCAGCTAGGAACTGGACATAAGAGAAATGCAAGTTATTGTGAGGGTGAGAAATGGCATAATGGGTTTGCTCTTGTTCATGTCAACTCTGAGACCAAATCAACAAATTTTGAATATATTCCAGTAACTGACTTTTCTGTTGTTGGTGGAAAGTGGTATCATCGTTCAGAGGCTGAGAAATACTAGAAACATTGAATATTCAGGAATCATGTGGCATAATGTTGTCTGGGTGTCAAGTGCCCCCCACTTGTAAATTAAATTGAAGAGGAATTTATTGTAATGTATACAGCTAATCTCAAGCCACAGGCCATCAAGGTCTACGAAAAGCTTTTTGCCAACGAACGCGGTCTTTCCGTTGCTGAAGCACGCCGTTTTGGTGTTCAGAATCTGTCTGCTCGCATTTCCGAGTTGCGTGATGCTGGTGCTCAGATCGTGACCAAGGAAATGGTTACTCGTCCCGGCGCACGCTACGTTCTGGCTTAACAGTTTCATCGTTGTTCTCCTGTAGTAACATTGGGGATTCGAAAGAATCCCCCTTCTTTTGAGGTAGTCTTATGTATCCAAAATTGATATTTTATATTCGGCGTGTTTCTGTTGAAGAGACAAAAGAAAGAGCGATTTATAATCCGATGTCTCGTGAAGATTATGAAATTCTTCAAGGATATGAACCATCTAAAATATCCGGTACATATGAAGAATATCTTGCTAGAAGTCAGATAGAATATGAAAGTATTTACCCACCAAATAGTGAAATTGGAGAATCTTTTGAAGTGTTAAAGACACATGTTGGAAGTCCTGAAGACGAAATTGTTGTTCGAAATGAGTTGAAGTCTCGTCCAGATTTTGATCGGTTTATTGGTTGAAATTATGACTAACGATGAAATAGCTGACTACTTGTGTGATCTAGCAGAACAAACAAGAGACCGTGGAAATTTTGCAGTTTCGGCTTTGATCTTGGATGAAACTGGACATCTTGTAATTGACGCAGTAAACACTATTTTTGAAAATATTTTTCACAAGAGTTCAGAACATGCAGAGATGAATGTTATTGATTATGTTGAACAATTTCATTCTGATTTGGACAGAAGTAAACTTACACTCATAACTTCGGTGGAATGCTGTCCGATGTGTCTAACTAGAGCAATCATGTCTGGGATTGGAAAGGTCTATTATCTGGCCCCTGATCCTGCAGCTGGTATGATCAACACCAGAGAATTTTTACCAAAAGTTTTTCAAGATTTGTCCAAGTCTATGATTTTTGGTCAGTTTGAATGCTCAGAAGAATATATCGAGCGAGCTACTAGACTTTTTCGATCCAATGTTGTAGAATTAGACAAGAAATTATCACACTGAGAGGCAACAAAGTGACTCACCAGACGGAACATTGGCACACAGCACACGTAATCGCTCGTGCTCTGGATGCGTGGTGGGCTGTCTCCCCTCATTGGGAACACATAGCATTCTGGTGTGCACTGGTCTATTTGTTGTTTGCAACAATTGGATTTTTTGTCAACCTGTTCCTCCTGATTTTTGGAATCAGACGTTCATGGGGACCGGTTGCATTGTTCATCACTGGTGTTGATTTGTTTGTCGTGCTCTTTGTGGCACGAGCTACTTATCGCTTCATCACTGACAAATAGTATGAAAACTTGCTATATTATGATTGGTGTTCCCGGTTCTGGAAAGAGTACTGAAGCATCAAATATTGCAGAAAAACATCGTTCTCGTGGTTACTCCACATCAATTCATTCGACAGATTCATATTTTGTTGGTGAGGATGGTGTTTATCGCTTTGACATCAACAACCTTCATGAAAATCATGAACGAAATATGAATGCGTTTGAACAATCGTGTAAGGATGGTATCGATTGTGTAATTTGCGACAACACCAACATCTGGAAGAGAAATCGTGAACCATATGCTAGAATTGCAGAGAAGTATGGTTATGGCTTGTTTTATATCACAGTTGGTGATTTTGATACTAAAGATCACTTGAGAGAATATCATGCCAGAAACACACATGGTGTTCCGTTCGAAGTGATTGAAAAGATGTGGGAAAATTATCAGACGAATAGAGTGCATTTGTGACCAAACTCATAGAATCACCAGTTCTTCCAGCGTGCCCAAATCATCCTGATGGACCAGATGGGACTTATAAGATTGCTGACTGTAGAGTATGTTTTGATAAATTATGGTTCGATATCCAAGGCCATAGTTTAATTCGACAAGTTAACAACATGATAGAACAGCTGGATAAACATATTGCTCATATGAATAGGTGGAACTCTACAAAGCCCTGTGGGGCTTGTCTAGGACATCCGGGTAAGGAAGAGGATGAAGGTATCAGTCAGTGGTTTTGGAATGATTGTGGCGTTTGTAAAGGAACAGGAAGGGTAGAGAACTGAGTACAGAAAAATATACGGTTGGAAGAATTGTTCAATTATCTGACCATCTAGGACATCAACCCACCACATTGGGTGAAATGATTAAAGCATCTTCATATCATCCAACAATTGTTGATGAGGAAAATCAGATTGCGCTTGACACTTCTGGTAAATGGGTTGAATTGTCACAAGACGATCTTGATAAATTAGAAGCATTGGCTGATTTCATTCGATTGAAATTTAAATCTGGAAACTCTGTCCCGATTGATCGAGTCGTTATCAGATTGGAAGAAGTGGAGAAGTGGCTTTGAAAGCAGTCATTCATGTCAACCAGCATGTCATCAAGGCCAATCGGAAGAATGGTACAGACTATCCAGTCCTGACTGTCAAGACCTATAAAGAAACTCGATACACAAATAAAGTCACCATCAACGGACCATCAGAGATTGTCTATAAGCCGAATGATCCGTTAAAATGTGGTGCTCATTGTTGGATAGTTTGCTCTGCAGACGACCTAAAAGTTGATGGTATTTCTCTTACTCAATGATGTCAGCAACCAAGAAATAAACCTTCAACCCTTCAGAAAACACCTTTTTCTCCAATTTAAATCCGGTCTCATCATCCTCGTGGTGTAGGAGAATGCCGGTTATTAGGTCAACTTTATGTGATCTAACCCAAATACCACCTCTGGATAGAATGACGTAGACATAGACTGCTTCGTCAACGTTTTCAATGCTCTTGACCAGTTCGCGTCCTTTCATATCTAAACTCCCTTTGGTTGAAATGCAAGCTTATCACAGAAAGTTACTGTTCGCAAATTCCAATGAAATCAACGACTTAAAACTTGACATTTGTAAGTGCTTGATTTTACTCACGTTCTATTTGTTGACAAAATCTGAACTGTTGGGCATACTTCACCCATCATCTAGCAACCTGCTAGTGATCTTGAGGCAGAAGTCTCAACTTTGATTCAACACAAGGAGTAGTGAACATGAGCAAGCGTAATCGGTCGTACAGAAGTCTTGATACCAGTCCGGCCAGTAAGCCGAAAGTGGAATCCATCAAGACAGTTACTACAACGAGTATCCCAAAGAAATACGAACTGACGGATCAGATTCGTGTTGCCTACGGGCGGACCTTCCATCGTATTCGAGCGTTGCATGATTTTGGTAGCGTTCGAGCCGGTGATTTTGGTGGATGGATCGAAAAGGAATCCAACTTGTCACACGCTGGAATCTGTTGGGTTGCCAGTGAGGCACGAGTCTACGGCAATGCAAAGATTCGTGACAATGCGTTGGTGACTGACTCAGCACGAGTCTACGGAGATGCAGAAGTATACGATGACGCACGCCTGTATGGCTACGCCAAAGTTTACGATCAGGCCAAGGTCTATGGAAAGGCCCAGATGGCTGACGATGGCAGGGTCTATGGAAGCGGCCTGTTATTCGGTGAAGCCAAGGTCTATGGTAACGGTCGAATCCATGGCAACGGAAGCGCCTGTGACCATGTCAGGGTCTTTGGTGGTGGTCATCTCTTCGGACATGCAGCTGCAAGCGAAAACTCACAGGTGTCCGGTCATGGTCGTGTCTATGCACATGTCAAGATCGCTGGAGATGAGCGTGTGAGCAACATGAGGGATATCAAGCGAGTCGTTCATGGTATGATCCCACAAGGACGCCATGCGATGGGTGAGGCGAGAATGGATTCCGTCCATTAACCCAGTCCAAGAGGCTGGCTTGAAGGATCAACCAGCCTCTTGGGACGCGCTATGAAAAGTTATGTAGCCATTGCTCTAGTGAGTAGAGTCGATGGAAAAATTTTGGGTTTTTATTGGAAACGGAACTGCGATCAAGTCAGTCGTGTTCAGCAGTGCATTTGCGAGCACATTTGATACCAATGAAGCAAATGAGATTGTCAATCAACTCAATGCCGATGAAACCAGAGTATGGAAGTATAAAGTAGTACCATTATACTAAGAAATTATAAGAGGAAGCATGGGTTTATGTACCACAACGCATTACAGCAATGCGCAAAATTCAGCTGAGTTGCTGACGTGGTCTAGGAAGCAAGCAGGACGCATGATGGAATTTTACCAAGGATCGGTATACAGACCAGTATTCGTTTATTGCGGTATGTCAGGTGTAGCAGCGGCAACTGCGTTGTCATTGGCACTCTCGCAATATTCCTTTGACTTTATGTTATGTTACGTTCGCAAAGATGGTGAACAGTCACACGGAAATCGTCTTGAGGTGGGTGGTATGCTTAAGAATCAATATGAAGAACAGGCAGTCTTCTGTGACGATTTTATCCAGAAGGGAAAGACTCTATCCCACTGTGTAGATACGGTCTGTAAATTTGGTGTGAGCACTCACGTCTGGTCTCCTAATGCACCGATGTGTTTGATGGACGACACAGATTTGAGGCTGGATGCTTACTGGAGTAAAAAGTGCTTCAGCAACATGAGGCCATCTGAGACTTCGGTACGATTCAGAGATTTTATGCACTAAATTTTGTTGTAAATCAGTTAGTTAGGATGAAGTTGGAACTTTTGGTAGATTTCTCTGTCAAAAGTTCCTAAATAGCAATAGAAGCAGTACAACAGATACGCCCTACCAATAGGATGATGTAGTGTTAACTCACTCTAGGGCACCAATTTAAGAAAGGAAATATGAAGCAATTTAGTACACAGCTATGGTCAAGACTCCCCGGTAAAACAACCGAGAGTATTGTCGTGGCCGGGTTGCAATATAATGATGCACAACCAAAAATTTAGGGTAGCTTTCTTTAAGGTCGTAAACAAAGCCACCCCACAAGGTGGCTTTTCTAGTTTTAGAGGTAGGTAAATAAGTAAGTGGCTGGTTTCAAAAGATTTATAGAGTGTTGACATTTTCTTGAATGATGTGTAAGATACTCAACATCGAAACACGGAACGGCAACCGCCGAAAGTGAATCGAAAAGTGGTAAGATAGAAAAAGTTGACAAACGGATTTAGAAGTGTTTTAATAGCGACATGGTGAGACGACAAAGAAACGAAGTCTTGACATGAAACAGAAAAAGAAGTAAAGTAGCAAAAGTGGTAAAGGGTAGGGGTTTGGTTCTAACCGCTTATGAGGTGTAAATCCTCCCGGCGAATCAAGCGCAACTCGTGCAGACACCTTAAGTCGTAAAGCACGCCCAGTATGGGGAGCAACTTGTCTTCGGACGATGCCCCGTAAAATCATAATACTATGTGATTCCTATAAAACGGAATCACACTTGAGAGTGATGGTCGTAGCTCTCTCGAATCAATGTTTGGACGACTCGGTGCAGTAGATTGAAAATATCTCGATAGTGTGAATACCAGAGTTAACGATAAGGTCAACTTAAAGGTAGAGACAGAAAGTTCACATACAATATACCTCACGCCACGCTCCGTAAAGGCTGGCATCTTTTAAGTAATCCCCTGATCGGCGGGACTAGTGAAATATTGTCGATTCCAATTTCAACAGTTGAGACATGTGCTCCTGTTGTTTCGTCTAGCGGAAGATATCTGGTTCGATCCCAGACCACTCGTAAGGGTGTGCAGACCAACGGCAAAGTCGTCCGCGCTTTAAAGTGTGGTGTTGAGTTCGATTCTCAACTACAAAAATCTGAATGTCTTGCTGGATATTCAGTCCCTTAAAAAAGATCAGCAAGTCTTAGGGTGTAGCTGCTGGATATAAGCCCACATATTAAATTCGTGTTACGGTTGATGACCGAACATTGTTTGAAAAACATGTCTAATCAACATGTTTTAGAGTGATGGAACACGCACCAAATTACTGTAATCCGGCTGACACCTTCTGTTGGTGCCGAAATCAGCAATTAGTAAAGGGAAAGGCGTAACCCTTAAGGCAGTTTCCTTCTGATTTGATCACAGAAGGAAATCAATTCGGACGTGATTGTCCAAACGAGCACGCTGTCTATCAAGAAGAAAGCTATACGGTTAAATGTATAGCTGATTGGTCCTGAGTGGCCTAAGCGTCAACAAATTTATTCACTGATCGTGCTAATTGGTAGGCCAGCAGACTTTGATTCTGCCGTCGAAAGACAACTCTAGGTTCGACTCCTAGTCAGTGATCCAGTTTTGCGGTGATATAGCATGGCAGCTAGGTACAGATGGACGCATCATAGAGTGTGAAGTAGATCACTTTACGTTCTAGTACTTGAAGTCAGGTTCGATTCCTGCACACTGCACCAAACAATATGCACCGTAATGCAAAGAGGCGAGCGCCCATCCTTTCAAGTTGGTAAGAGAAATCTGTTAGTGGGTTCAAGTCCCACACGGTGCACCAAATTTATAGAAGTAGATGTCTTGTTGTAAAACCATAGTGAACTATGAAAATTTAATGAAAATCTTAAAGCATAATTGGCGATGTAGACCGTAACAAAATATTTTAAATTGATTATATAGATGAGTTGAGCTGTAAACACTTGCGGGCGCATTCGACGTGTCAATGCAAGTGAGTTGACAGAAACATGAGTTTGATAGACAGATATTGGATGCTGGAATCGAACAAATGTGGAAGTTGACATAGATGTACCAACTAATTGGTTGTGCTGAGGTTTTCGGTTATCCAAAGCACTTCTTGTAAATACTAAAACCGAATTTATTCAATGCCCGCTTGGCTCAGTGGCGACAGCGGCGCTCTTGTAAGGCGCAATTCAAACATCATCGGTTCGACTCCGGTAGTGGGCACCAAATTTGCTCTTCGTCTGACTCGAATTTACCTAAATAGAATTGGGTAAATTAAATAATGAGTCAAGTATGAGAATGAGTAAATCAGAAGCTGGAAAACTTGGTGCAGAAAAAAACAAGAGTAGCATGTGCCATAGCTAAACAAGAACGGGTGGGTGTTTATAATATAAATCCATTTTTATGTAAAGAATGTTACAAACCAATTTCTTATGATGACAACATTAAAAGGAAGGTGTTTTGTACTCAAAGTTGTGCTGCAATTTATAATAATAAAAATAGAGTAAAGCGGTTTAAGATATGCACACATTGTGGTATAGATAAAGTTAAAAATTATCGATTACAGTTTTGTTCAGAGAAATGTTCATCAGATAATAGACATACTTTACTTTAATAGTTAAAGCTTGGCTTTCTGGTGGTGTAGTGCCGGGACCAAAAACAATAAAGAAATATCTCTTTGTTCGTGATGGAAATACATGTTCTTGTTGTAAGATATCAGAGTGGCAAGGAAAATCAATAGTTTTTGATCTTGAACACAAAGATGGAAATTCTGACAACAATTTTGAACAAAATTTATGTTTGTTATGCCCAAATTGTCATAGTCAGACAAATACATACAAAGCAAAGAATAGAGGTAATGGGCGGCATTCAAGACGAATGCGTTATGCCGAAGGAAAAAGTTATTAAACAAATATGCGTTCGTAGTCTTCTGATGAAGGCGGTTCCCTGTCACGGAACATTAGGTGGGTTTGATTCCCATCGGGCGCGCCAAACAATCCGGTAGACATTATGTGTCATGAGTGATCGTACAAGTAAACTCATTGATGGTGGTTTATTCCATCCTATCGGTCCAGTAAACGGTGATGTTGTCAGCAGACAGAAGTTCTTGGGGATTGGAAATCTGAAGAACGCCGTGTATTCTGCTAAGATAAGCTAGAGTAATATTCCTAGCGAGTGCTGAACTGGTCGTGCGAAGGAATATCCGCACCGTAGGGCATTTAAACTGCTGACATCGGGGTAAAGTCCTCAGATAATCCATCTAATTCGCGTGATGCGCATAGCGGCTGGTGCAACTGCCTTCCAAGCAGATTTGGCGAAAGTCATCCGAGGGTTTCGACTACCCTATCACGCTCCAAGTTTCAAAAGACGATTCCCGGCTTTCGTCGTTAACAGAGTAACCGGGCCAAACGTAGTGGCGACACCTGCCATCCTATATCGATCAATGGGAAAGTGGTGTGACTCAGGACTCAGAGAGTAGAGTCCAACTAATTACATGTTGTCAATCCCTTAGTTGACGGGACTGGTGAAATATAGTCAACCACAAATTTCGGGGCCACCAGCGGGCTGGCAGGAGCACTTGCAATGCACCTTATGGGGATCGTCCCCCCATGGTTCCACCAAACATATGGAAGGGTTCTAGCCGTCTCTAGTGCGGTCGAGTTTAAATCGATTGATAAAGCTTCCACCTGACCAGCAAGGCAGAAATGCCCCTATATGGACTCTGATTACGTGATCAGCTAGGCGAAGGCGACCTAGTGATGCTTGAGAGCATCAAATAAACACGTAGCTAATTTTAACGGTGTGTAGCTCAATTTGGTAGAGCTTTCGCTTTGGGAGCGAATGGCTGCACGTTCGATTCGTGTCACACCGACCAAACAATATCTGTGCGTGGGTCATTGGCTGATCCCAAGTTTTGGAAGCTTGTTCAAGCAGGTTCGATTCCTGCCGTGCAGACCAAGTCAGTGGTGAAGACGCAAGTTCGGTACTTGCTGAATGCTTAGTAATCTAACGATGAAAGGTGTTTATAGTTCAGCGGGAGAACGCCATCCCTTAATTTCACAAATTTGTTAGTTTTCATCATTTGTTGAAAGAGTGTGTTTCAGTGAAAATTTGTAGAACGTTTACAGGTGGAAATGACTTAATTGTCAACGGTAATGAGTACGCGACCAGAACTGTTTTGAGTACTACACTTAGATCGGATATTGGATGCCGATAAGTTAGTAATTTCAAGAATCTACCATGTAAACGTTTTACTGAATTAAAGATTAGATTTGTATAAATAGTAAGTATTCATTTGAGAGTATTTACTATGTCGAGATATTCAGTTAGTAGAAAAACAGCAAAGCGTTACATTGTAGAATGTCCTGCTTGTTTCTCTAATATAGAAACAACACATGCACAAAATAAAAAATATTGTAATATGAAGTGTCAGCACATTCATAAGTGGAATAGCATCACAGTGCCAGAAATTTTATCTGGTTCTGGTAGTGAATATACATGTAAGATATATTTGATAAAAACTCGCGGAGAATTTTGCGAGGTTTGTAAACATCCAAATATATGGAATGATAAGCGATTAGTGTTACAACTTGATCATGTAGATGGGAATAGTGATAATAATCATTTGATAAATTTGCGACTAATATGTCCCAATTGTCACAGCCAAACTGATAGTTTTGGTGGTGCAAATAAAGGATTTGGAAGAGGTGCTAGACAGATGGCACGTCTTCAAAAAAGAAATGCGGGTATGGTATAGAGGTTGTGCCCTGACTTGCCAAGCCAGTGATAAAGGTCGGTTCGAATCCGACTACCCGCTCCAAGTTTTAAGTTTCACATCCGCTGAATAGCTCAATGGAAACTACTAAAAGGCCGGATATTGGATGCCGGATGACATGTAGCAGAGCACCACCCTTGACAGGTGAAGATAGGAGTTCGATTCTCCCAAGTGGACCAGTTTTAAAAGATTTCTACACCCTCTTATAGCTCAAATGGAAATCTTTCGCTGTGGGCCGGATATTGGATGCCGGATACATAGAGGTAGAGCACACAGCCTGAAAACTGTGGATGCGGTTCGAATCCGATATAGAGGGCCAGTTTGTCGGTTATGGAAGAATGTAGCCAGTGTCCGAAAGGATATCAGTGTAACTAGTAGACCATAACCGCATTTATACCCTTGCTGTTGGATCAGTGTCAGGTCTTCGAAACCAGACTAAAAGAGTTCGATTCTCTTCAGGGGTTCCAGTCACAACAGGCCAGATATTAGATGCTGGATATTGTGTGTAGTCCAAATCTTAGGTAAGATAGGATTTTTATAATATCCTAGATGGATCGTTACCATCGTGGACTACTTTAATTTTTAAACGTCAAGACAGAACGACGATAGGATGACTGTCTTTGAGTGTAGACTAAGCTATCTACACACTAATATATAGTTCCTTAGCTCACTCGGGAGAGCGGCGTCTTTACACGGCGTAGGCAGTCGGATCGAAACCGACAGGAACTACCAAACATGCCCCTATCGATGGATTTCGAGCGAAGGTCTTCTAAACCATCTGCTGAGTGTTCGATTCACTCTAGGGGCACCAATTTATCGCGGGGCAGCAGGTTGCTCGATCAGCCTCATAAGCTTGATTTGATTTTCCGTTCAATGTCGGAACTCCGCTACCAAACAATGCATCAGTAGACCTTTAAGGATAAGGGAGTGGCTGTAACCCACTTGTCATTCGACCAGCTAGGATCGTTACCTAGGTGATGCACCAATTTCGTTGTACTTCACCCTTCGGTCGGGGCTGCAAGTTTGAAGACTCTCTGCAGAATCCGAAGTAAAATAAGTTCCGCAATCTTCACCAATTTAAAGAATGCTTTCCAGAGCAGAACGTGTAGCTATATGCACACCCATACAGGCTGGAAAGAGACGCTGGAATGTTTTCGTGAGTGTCACCTAAATTTAAACAAACATGGAAAGATAATTCATCAGATGATGGGCGGAGTTTGCTAAACTTTTGACACGGTGAAGAATCGTGTGGGGATCGAGACCTCATTTTTCCGCCAAACATGATCTGTAGTCCGAAGATCAGGCCCATGGCAAGCAGGGAATACATAACCGCGCTGTTACCTTGGGATCGGACGGTCGGAACTACCAAAGCGTAGCCGACAACTAATTTGCGAGTGAGGTCTGACCTTTAAACAGGTTGGTAAGTCCAGACGCTCGCGCCAAACACAGATGATGTCAATGAATCGTTAGAAATAGTCTACCGGATGCAAGTCTTGTCGTAGTGAAGAGATGATTCATCTGGTTTTCGAGCGGGCTTGCACCCCTTGTACTACAAAGGAAACGAAGACATCAACTATTAGCTGCACATTGGACTTGGCCTTTTGGTCCCTGATGTGCTATTTCACGCACCTATCTTCTAATCGGAATAGGAATCCTGCTTCTCGAGCAGATCAATGTCGGTTCAAATCCGTCTAGGTGCACCAAATATGCCCGGTATGTATGGTACAATCTGCGGATGATCGTTCGACTCGATCAACGGGCACCAACTTTCAATGAGAAGATCATGAACAGATACTCAACCATTAACTATATTCTCATGATGAAAGATGCTGGAATGAAGGATATTTTTGTTGATGTATGTGGACAGCGTTATCAAGTCCCTACGAGGCATTCTGGTGAGGCTTCTAGTTATCTCAGTAGTGTCATGGATAGTAATGATGATGCAGCTGTCTATGTTCCAGAATTGAAAACGTTTTAAGGATTTTGGGTCCGTAGCATATTGGCAAACGCGGCCTGCTCATAACGGGTTGATCTTGGTTCGATTCCAAGCCGACCCACCAAATTTACGGGAAGTTAACTCAACTTGGCTAGAGTCCTGCCTCTTAAGCAGAGAGACGAGAGTTCGATGCTCTCACTTCCCACCAATTATCATAAAATTGATATTCTGTCAACAGTGTAATATACTTGTGACATGAATATTGATAAAATTTCAAAGACAACAGACTCTTTAATTAAACATAAAATTATTCCAGAAGTTGGATTGTTTGACATAACTGAAGATATGTTATGTGCATACATCTCGATTTATAATCGAGTAAATGGGCTTTATGGAAGGCGATATGACAAACATCATGCACGCAGACTGGCCGGTTTAAATTTGTTAAATTTAAAATTACAGAATCGCGGTGGATCGCCTTCAAATTGTAAAGAAGGAATGGTTTATTTGATTGAGAATCCATCTTTTCCAGATCATTATAAAGTTGGTATAACAACATCCATTCCAAAAAGACTAGCAACATATCAGACATGTTCTCCATATCGAGATTATTCAGTTAAGAAATATGAATTTTCAAGGGATAGAAAACAAACAGAAAATGCTATTTTTGCCTCAACGAACATTTCACTTGCCAAAGGCGAGTGGATACTTAAAACAACAGCGGCTGAATTATTCATTCATTTATTACGAACTATTGGTGTGTGACAGGAAAGGCATACTGAGCGGTCCTTTAAACCGACTACATGAGGGTTCGACTCCCTTCACACCAACCAAATTTATCCTCGCATCATCCAATGGTAGGATACCCACCCGATTAGTGGAGGATCACAGTTCAAATCTGTGTGCGAGAACCAAACAATATTGCTACTAACTCCCCAAGGTGGGCTGAGGCTTGACTGTTAATCAAGAGGCGGCAGGTTCGATTCCTGCAGTAGCAGCCAATTTTATTCCCAAATAGCTCAGTGGCAGTAGCGTTCGCCTGTTAAGCGATTGGTCCTTCGTTCGATCCGAAGTTTGGGAGCCAAACAATATAGTCCTTAAACTAATCTGGTGAAAGTGCAAGTCTGAAAAGCTTGAAAGCGGGGATCGTAACCCCGAGGGACTACCAAATTATCAAACCGAAAATGTAACACTTCGGCGTAATGAACCGAATGCTCATAGTAGTTGCCTTTATGTTTTCTGGCATCCTTAAGAACTACGTGATGAGCACCAAACATGTTACGATAGTCATCAATTCGTAGTGGGAGTCCGAAAGACTAATAGGCCCTGACAACTAATGTACAAAATTTTGATACTTACATCAAAATTTGTGCTATAATGTATCGAATATGATACATTGATCAAATATACGCACTTGCATGTAACCGGCAAACAGCGCAGACTTAAAATCTGTAGGAATGAAATACTTCGTGTGGGTTCGAATCCCACAGTGCGTACCAAATTTAAGGATATTTGCAGCATTCAATACTCAAACCGTAATTCCGAGGTTCGAATCCCGGCATCCCATAGGGATGAAGTTTGGTGGTCAAAGAATGGTCAAAAAAGTCTATCCTGTTTACTAAGCCGTAATGATGCAATTTGGTAGACATCCTATTCTCAGAAAGTAGGTTTATATCGGTTCGAATCCGATTTGCGGCACCAAACAATATGCCCATATGATGGAATTGGTAGTCTTGGCAGTCTCAAAATCTGCTGCTGAAAAGCGTCTCGGTTCGAGTCCGAGTATGGGTACCAAACAATGCGAACCTTTGATAGTGGCATCACTCAGCTTGTACAGAGGAAGTGTGACGTTATTCTAGAAACTAACTCACATCAAAGGTTGAATCCCTTGGGTTCGCACCAAATATCGAGTTCGCGTAATGGCGACTAGGCATCCTATCAGCTTACGCGATCATATGCGCCTAGAAGACGGTGTAAGTCCATCAACTCGACCAAGCTTTCAATCACGAGCAATCGCTGGATATCGTAACTATTCAGAGGAAGTTCGATACATCGGCGTGACCTGTAGAAGACGAAAGTCGCATACACTACTGATTTGCGAAAGCAGCCGATGCAAGCCAAACAGTTCGAGATAAGTCACATTCTATGAGAACGGGTTGGTGCAGTGATCCATAACCGGACACCAGTTGAAAGACTGAGAAAAATGATTGCTCTAGACAGAATATCGGCTATAGTGATTGAAAATTTATTTGCTCTTGTGGGGAAATTGGTAGACCCATATCCTTGAGGTGGATACGTCTTCGGACATATCGGTTCGAATCCGATCAAGAGCACCAACTTTAGAGTATCTTCAGCAAACTAAAATAAATGGTTCGAATCCATTCTTTCCTTCGGGCAAGAAATTGTTCATGGTGAACAAAATACTCTGTTTAATTTATGCCCTTGTGGTGGGACGGTTTACACACTTGCCTTAGAAGCAAGCGACGAAAGTCATGCTGGTTCGAATCCAGTCAAGGGCACCAAACAATATGGGAGATAAGTGTTCCGGTAGCACAAGAGCCTCCAACCCTCTTGGAGTCAGTTCGATTCTGACATCTCCTGCCAAATTTCCTCTTGAAGAGGAAACGTTAGTTGACAGTAACGACAGGAATATCTCTATGGCTATATTGGAAGAGCAAAGAGTCTACCGAAACCAAATTATTAACGGATAGCACAATTGGTGGTGCACTTCGCTCTGAACGAAGAGGTTAGAGGTTCGAACCCTTTTCCGTTAGCCAAATTCAATGTGTTAAATCCCAAATTTTAATACGTTCTTTCAATTCATTTAGTGTTATACTTGATGTCTTATGTTTTCTAGAGTTTTCGGAATGAATCATTAAGCGACAATTTGCCGGATGTTTTAAAATTTTTGGATCAATTTTATTAGAAAATCCATCGTATACAGAATATAGATGATCACGCGATACGCCAGTCATATTGACTGCACGATTGATACTAGCTCTCCCATATGGAATATACCAACCATATTTTTCAATAAGACTTAGATCAAAATCGTTAGGATAATGATTGACAACAAAATCAAACCTACATTCAGCCCTGTACATTTCAATATTTGGTTTACAATTCTCACAAAACAATTTCATAGATTTGCTATTATCCAACTTAAAATATTTCAGGCATTGTTTACAACACCGAATAAAACTTATTAATGGTTTATCTGAATATATAATTTTCTTAATGTATTGCTTTGGATTTTCCTGTGGTATTCGACCATAGATGCGCTAGTTTTTAAACTGTTTGGTTTATATCCATTAAGACTTCTAGTTTTATTAACCGCTGTAGCCGAACATACATGATTACAATATTTGCCATATCTATTTTTATATGGTAATGGTTTTGAACAAAACAAACAAAATCTTTGATTATAAATACGCATGCCTGCTTGACTCCTTAAGTAAGATAAAGTAGAGTGCATGGTACGTTCAATACGCGATGCACACTTATATTTATGGATACTGAGTCAGATGGTACGACACTCGCCTGCAAAACGAGAGTGGAAACACATAATTGGTTCGATTCCAATAGTATCCTCCAAACAATGCACGCTGAATCACTGATGTAGTCCGGACTCGCGGTGAAGTCGGTTGATACAAATGGTGGTGAAATCCATCCAGCATGCTCCATAGTTTATTAAACAAGTCGTCCCATCCAAGCTATTATTGCCTACGGTCGTGACTTGTTTATCCTTGGCTAATTTAATGGATAAAATATTGTCCTGATAAGACAAAAATTGTTCGGGTCAGTACCGATCCCAAGGACCACTTAAATAACATCACCACACCCAACAGGGCGCTCTATGCGCAATGTGATCATCATCGCAGTCATCTTTATGTCTTCCTGTGCATCAATGAATGTCATTGTCGAAAAGCATAGAATCCCAGAAACTGGCTGTGTAGTCTTTCCTAGAGGCGGTTTTGCCCATGGCAATGCTAATCAATGGGATATGAATATTATGATTCGGTGTTCACTTGGTAGTGGTGTAGAAAGTCATTAAATGCCCCTGAAGTTCATATGGGTGAATAAGTCCTTGGTAAGGACGAGGCAGTTGGTTCAATTCCAATCTGGGGCACCACTCTAAATACATTTTGATACTCTCTTTCGAGGTTTCAAAATGATCAAGATTTTCATCATCGTCGTTCTGGTCTGGACCTCTCATGGGAAGCAACTCCATCAAGAGACATATTATTCCTATCCGACTGTTTCGGTTGTGGAATCACATCTCGTCTGTGATGTCAGAGCGCCTGTTATAGCTGCTAAGGTAGCAACAACTGCAAAATTTAAGGGTAGACCACCAACAACAGTTGATTGGTCTTGTGGTGTCGTCTTCTAAGGAAATATATGAATAATGATAAGCGTGTAATGAGTCTTGGTGTCGATCAGGACGGTAAACCAGTGATGTTGAAGTTTCCAAATTCTGCTGAAGAGCCAAAGAAGAAGCAGAGCTATTCACAGTTTCTTGTAGGTTGTCTTGTTAAGCACTATATGAGCCTTGCAAAGCCTGCTAGCAAGCATCGTGGTGGATGGGCACAACATTCTATTGCTCGTGAAGAGAAGCGCGCCAAGAGCCGCTTACAGCGCCGTGCAAGACGTGTGATGAGATTGAATTTGGCTTGATGTTCCGATAAGCGGTAGTTGACCTCCTAGTTCGAAAGTTATAGACTACTCATGTCACAACACAAACCAACCAAATGAGGATTTAACAATGTTCAGCGTTGCAGTTTCAGAGAAGATCAAGAGTGCTGCTGAAGAAAAGGTTCGTCACGGCAAGACTCAGAAGGATCATGGCAAACATGCTTCCAAGAAGAACCGTTCCAATCAGGAAGAGCGTCACAATTGGATCAATGAAAGTCGTGGTGATTTTCGTGCCAAGAGTGCTTTCCCGCTTCACACCTGTGGTGGTAAGGGAAATTCTTCGGTCGCTGTCAAGATGGTTCATGGTCAGCGCACTCGTGTTCATAAGGAACGTGCAGTTCGCGTTTAATTTCAACAAAAAATTGAGAATGGATAAATTTATGAAAAAAGCTATTTGTTTGTTGGTACTTGCTGCATCTATGCTGGCTTCTGGTTGTACCAGTGAAACGAGGTATGGGTCTTGTGTTGGTATTTATGACGACGAGAATCCAGCACTTGTTTACAAGTTGAATGTTGTCAATGCAGTGGTTGGTCTGGTCTTCGTTGAGTTTATCGTTCCGCCTGTCATCGTTCTGGCTGATGAGACTTACTGTCCGGTCGGAAAGAAGTAGCACAAAGTTATCGAGCGACACATGCCAGTCCCTAACAGGATTAAAGTTGTGTGACGGCGGGAGAGTACCGCAACAGATTTTGGACATCGTTACCAGCGAGGATGCAGGCGCTGCTTGGAAAGCAGATGAAGTGACATAAGTCGCTCAGGTTTCGAATACCTACGTGTCCGCCAAGTTTAAGGCTCTCTTCAGCATTCACTTCTATGATAAGAACGGTAGAGCCTGTATAGTTCGAAGGAAAGCCAACTTCTTAAAGTGGCTTGACAGGGAGACGAGAGAGTCTCCACCTATTTTAAAAGGTGAATCTCATGTCTGAAGTTTTTGTGAATAGTTCAGTAAGAAAGACCGTCAAGCACAACAGTAAGATGGTTGAGAGAAGTCGGACTGTTGCGTATTGGAAAGGTTATAATGCCTCCAAGACAACGGAGAATCCTTATTCTTCAATCTCACCAGAAGGTTGTGACTTTGCTGCTGGTCAAGCAGCTGCTGAAAAGGATAGGGATTCGAATTAAATATACGTCTATAGTTCAATGGTAGAACCTATGCACGACACGCATATGACCTCCGCTCGAATCGGAGTAGACGTACCACTAAAACATAAAATTGCAGATTTTATTCAAATACTCTTGACAATTTTATTGTATGATGTATACTGGACATCCATTAGATTGATAAAGAGGATTGAGAGATGGAAGGTAAAAATTTGTCTGTAGATGAACGAGTTCGTTTGTATCAAACTGGAGATTCATCCTTGGATGGATTGACTGGATTGGTTATGGGAACTTCGTCTAGGGCCTATATGTGCAATTTCAATATTGTTTTGCTCGATGTACCATACAACGGTGAAAAAGCAATCAATATCATTGACTCTTGCTTGGAAAGAGTCTAAATAGAATTATGGTTCAGTTAGCTGGCGGGCGTCAGCATCGGCCTTGAAAACCGACTATATGCGAAAGTGTATGGGGATCGATACCTCATTGAACCGCCAAACAAATATGTGATACAACCCAAATGGTGCGGGCGCGGACTGTGACTCCGTTATATGCGAAAGCTAGGCTACTTAGTTCGATTCTAAGGTATCACCCCAATTTGTTCAAATCTGGATATAACTAAATATTATGACAAGAGCGTTCGTCAGCATTCTCAATGCTCATTCAATCGGTGACACTATCAATCAGATGTACATCGATCTATTGGTAGAAAAGACATCTGATGATCAATATTGGTTGTTACACACGTCTGATAGTCCATCTGTAAATTCAGGACTCACTGATGGGTGGATTCACTTCGAACTTTTCAACCTCTATCGTAAAGCCGGTCTGTTCAAGAATCTAATTTACATTGACAGACTTAGCAACCGAAATTACAACGAAGGTCATGTTGCAGGAAACTGGATTCACAGAGAGACTTGCAGAAGCTTCATAGCCAAGGTCTACTCAAAGCATTATGATGAAGTGCATCTTGGTATCCCTGTTGAGATTGGATCGACTGTGTACATGCCAGAAGAGCTTAGAGAGAGGTTTTCTTTTCTGGATAGTGACGAAGAACCATATTCAACCATTCAGTGTCTGAGCACTCACTATAACACTGTAAAGATTCTTCCTAAAATTTACATGGATGCATTCTTGCATGGTCCACATCAAAAGATAAAGTTTACCGGATCATTGGTAGAGAAGCAGAGAGTTCAGGAACAGATTGATATTTTGAAACTTGACAATCCTGACATAGATATGGTAAATTGTTGTGGTGTGAATATTGAAGAATATTTTCGAATCATCTATAATAGTGAGTCAAATCTCTCAACCGAGAGTAGTAGTTCATTATTGGCTGCTCAGCTTGGCATTCCTTCAATCATCCATTTTGTGTATCGTGCCGAAGTGGACATTTGGAAGAAGAAATTCAAGGATGTTCCTACTTTGACGTTTGTTTAGAGAGTGATAAAATGAGATTTGTATATTTTATAACACCAGAAGCGATGAATTACGACTGGACAAAATGGAAGAATGAACAAGTAGGAAAAATCTATAAATCACAATATGAATTTGCATTCACTTTTTTCAATTATGATGAGAGGAATGTTTCTTACTATATGCAGGGTGTTGAGATGGCAATCCATATCAAATTTTATGAAAATGCTTCTTATATAGAAGCTTGTAGAGATAAGTGTCAATTGAATTCTTTTTATAAGCGCGGGTATGAAAATACTTCTGGCGCAATAGAAAAATTAAAGAAAGTTTAAATCCCCTCGCTGTTGGATTACAGCCGAAGCCCTACGAAGGCATCTGGTGCAGGTTCGATTCCTGTCGAGGGGTCCACTTTAAGTTGTAGAGAACGGTTGGATGAAGTGTATCGAAAGCGGCTAGGACTCGGCTTCAATGCCGATAGGTCCACCAAAAACATCTTCACTGTCATAGCCCAAGACAGTTTGCGAGGATTAATGCAATAGAGGATGTTTCTGATGGGCCTAAAAGGATTCGACTGGCAGGTTATTAGAGAAAATGGACAACCCGAGAAGAACTCTCGTTAAAAAGATCAAGCAAGTAATTGCAGCAGCAAATGATACTTCTTGGGATATGGCACTCGCTGCTTAAACCAAGCTGGGATTTGGCAGTTGTTCCTTGTTATCCAAACAACTGCGCTTTCTTTTTCTATTATTGAATTTACCAGAACAAGTATTACTACAAAACATTCGTTTTGTTAGATTTGTTTTGAAATTTGAATTACATTCTTGGCACACCAATTCTAATATTGGTAGTTTTCTAGTCTTCCAATATATCTCATTTCGCCTTTTACAAACTGCACTTTGTCCCGGTCTTCGTATTCCTTTTGGTGATGCATTAGTCCAACCAAGTGCAGTATTAGTAGTCATCCATCGTTCGATTACATCTTTTCTAAACATAGGATTATTTTCTTTCATAAATTTTGAATATTCTGACTTTGCAATAGTGTATACATGAGAAGTTACTTTATATGTTCTATTGTTCCACTTTCTTGGTGGTACCGACATCGCCCACAGTGCCCGATACATCTTAGATTTATCACTACCTATTGTCATTTTAACCAAAAGACGATGAAGAATGAAATGGACTCTAGCTGGAATTTTTGTTATATTTTCAGAAGAATTATTTCCACCCATACTCTTAGGTAAAATATGATGCTTTTCTCCATATTCAGAGCCGTTAAAATGCTTGATCAAAATGAAATATAGATTAGTGTATTTGTTGTTTAGAAATTTTGAATAAATATCCATGCTGCTGACCTCCTAAAGAAAGTTAAAGTAGAGCACATGGGTCTGAGAAACCGCGATGTGCACCTTTATTTATAGAAATCGAGTGAATATAAATGTTATTGACTGATCCAGCTGAAATTACACTGATTGAAAACTATAGAAGAAATCTGAGCACTCAGGGAAAGTCTATAACAGTCGATACAGTCCAAGGCGTAGGAGACCTCGTATGGGTCTATCAGAAGCTTGCACCATACTTCGGTAAGATCAACCTGAACATCCTCGCAGTAGATAACTCAGAGCTTCAAATGAGAGCCAAGAAGTTCATCGAACTTCTCCCAAAAGTTGGAACAATCAACTACAAAATCACATCTTCTGAACATTACAACAAAGTAGCATGGACACACCACAAGATGGGTCCAATTCTTATTGACCCAAATAAAATCCATGAGTATGCTGTCAACAAGCCAATGGAAGAAGGAATGAGAATTGATGCTATCGATCCTGATACCCAAGTTGAATGGGACTTGAAGTTCAATGTCCCTGAACCTAGATTTCATGCCGGGAACTACATCGTTCTCTACATCTCAGGATCAAAGAATAATATGTCATGGGACCACAACAAGTGGGCAAGTTTCATCGTGACCATGTATCGTCGCTACAGACTTCGTGACACACTAGTCCTTTTTGGTGCCAACTATGATGCTGCTGTTTTGAGAGCCATCGTTCCAATTCTTGCTAGAGACAAGATACCTATCAAACTACAGATCGATGGGACGCCACAGGACGCAATCAGATGCATCCGAGACGCACGTCTGTTCATAGGGTATCAGTCTGGAATGAATATCATTGCAGACAACTACAATGTCCCACAGATCATGTTGTATTTTCCATATCTAAAACCAATGTTAAACACTTGGTGTAAACCCGGTCATGCTGAGCGAAAGATTTTCAACGGATTCACATTTGATCAAACACCAGAAGAAATCTTGACATCCTGTCAGACCGTGTTAACATCGTTGGTGAATGGAAACAAGTTGTAAATAAAATATGCTCCTGTCTTCTAATGGTAAGAAAGCAGATTTATACCCTGTAAGCCCCAGATTAGGGCGTAATACGTGTTCAAGTCACGTCGGGAGCACCAAGTTCAAATTATGGTGATATGGCAGAGCGATCATGCACTTCCCTCATAAGGAAGATTAGACCAGTTTAACTCTGGTTATCACTACCATATTTGTCATTCCAAATTCTAATATTTTGATTCAATTCTTCAATGGTAATAGAAGATCGACTAAATTTCTTCATATTTTCTCGTTGGGTCATAAGGGCGCAATTTGCAGGATGTTTCATTATGTTATGTGAAATTTTTAACAGAAATCCATCATAAATTGAAAACTTATGATCTCTAGATAATCCATTTTGATTATTTTTTGGATTGAACATTTTACATTCTGAGAGAAGTTTAATATTAAACTCTTTTGGAAAATCACCAATGTTGAAAGAAAAATTGCATAATTTTCTATACTCGAAGAATATAGAATTGCGACAGGTCATGCACAATTTTGATGATATTGATGTTTTTCTGGCTTCATATTTTTCACAATTAACACACTGTTTGAAATAAATTAGACATAAAGTTTTCTCTTTTGTAACTTTAAAATTTGTTGGTGAATCTTTGATGTAGCAAAAATCTCCAACAACATTTAAATCTTTATTAACTGCTTTTAATGCAGATACTCTAGATTTTTCTGGATTCGAACAACCTGCTCTATTTTTATAAGTAGCACTACATGAATGTGAACAAAAATCTTTATTATCATGTCTTTTATCATATGGTATAATACTCTTACATTCAAGACACAATTTTGGATTTTCGTTATACTTTAAAATATTCTTTTGTTTCTTTGAATGGTTTGCTATACTAAGCACAGTGTAGTCGATTGTACTATGATTGTTAGATGAGTGACCACCAAGAGAGCTTTTATTTTTGGTAGTGAAATCGCAATATTTACACTGATAAATAGTCATGCTACTAATCTCCTAAAGAAAGTTATGTAGAGCTAGTGGTATTGATAGTACGCGACTAGCACCTTTATTTATGCTGCTTTAATTTAATGGTAGAATGACGCCTTCGTATAGCGTATGTAAGTGTTCGATTCACTTATGCAGCACCACAAATTTTAGGAAACTATATTATGCAACCACATGAAGAAAGAGTCTTTGAAGTCAAAGAACTTGATGAGAAGATCATCAATCTGACAAAGTTTGTCCATGGCGCAAACGATGGATGGTTGGAACATTGAGTGCAAAATTTCAAGGACTCGATAAAGCAGAGCAAAGTCGCATGATGTCTCAGTTGCATATCATGCGAGCATATTCAACAATTCTTCACGCAAGAATCAACGCATTTCCAAAGGATTAAAATATTATGAGCGAATGTAAAGAAAAGAAGCAGAAGAAAGACGGTCAGGAAGTCTATCGAAACAGAGAATTAATTTTTGCTCAGTTTCGTGGTGGTAAGTCTCCAGCCAATGATTTGACATGCAAGTTACTCCCTCATCTGACTCACATTTCCTGTACCAAAGAATTTGCATTCAACATGTCTCTGGTCAAGGATGAAAATTTTGAAGTGACTCAGCATGGATGAGATTACTCGATACGTTCTCGGCTTCATGTTCACAGAAGATATGAAGCGAGTCGTCCTGATCAAGAAGAATAAGCCAGAGTGGCAGAAAGGTCTTCTGAACGGTGTCGGTGGGCATGTTGAAGAATTTGAATTTTCTGAGAATGCAATGATCAGAGAATTTGAAGAAGAGACAGGTATTAAAACAGTAACTGGTCAATGGTATAATTTTGCACTGATGACTGGAGAGAAGTTTGATGTCGATTGTTATTTTTGTGTGAGTAATTCTGCTCTCTTTGCAGCGTCTATGACAGAGGAAGAAGTTACGGTTCCATTTGTTAATCATCTGTCAAAGGACCAAATACTATCGAATATATCTTGGCTTTTAGGGTTGTGTCTCGACAAGGATATTAAGAGAATTTTCACACATGTTTCATATAGAACGGAAAGTTAAGCTGAGAGGATCAGCCGCTGCCTCGAAAACAGTAGGATCATAATAGATAGAGTTTCGAATACTCAATTTTCCGCCAAATTTACACCGCTGTGCCCGGAAAGGATACGGAACATTTTCCTAAAGTGTTTAATGCTGGTTCGAGTCCAGTCAGCGGTTCCATCAACAGAAATAGTATTATGATTTTACGAGACATCGACATGTTTGACATTCTAGTACATGTCGTTTATAGTGGTCTTAGATTCGGTTCAGCAAAGATTACCAAACTTAGACCGGAAGGTCTGCCAGATCACAAAATCGGCAAATAGTACACCTGTGGGTTGATCACCATAAACGTATACGAGTCTGTTAAAGTTTTAGACTAGATACTGCAACCAAAATTTCGTCGAAAGACGCATACTAGCTGGTCACAAAATGGGCAAATAATGCACCTTCGGGCTGACCACCGAGAACGCACACTAGTCTGTATAGTTTAAGAATGTTTGCAGCACTATAAAATTCTCCTGTAAAGAGCCAAAACACATTCTGTTAGAAGGAAAATATATCATGAACACATTTGCACAAGCGGTAGAGAACACTCAGGAATATTCTTTGACTGAGAATGGCGCATTGACACTTACCTCGTCTCTGGACAAGAATGTTGATTTGTTCTTCCAGATCGGTGCTTCTCGTCAGCGTCCAGAAGTTGCTCTGAATCTATTCAACTCAGCCTTTGCTGAGAATCCAGAGCTTGCGACCAAGATTCTACTATGGTCTCGTGATGCTCGTGGAGGCGCTGGAGAGCGTGCTGTACCTCGTCACATCATTCAGAGCATGTTGGGTATCCGTGCATTCCACAAGTTCATTCCTGCCATCATTGAGAAGCTTCCAGAGCTAGGTCGTTGGGATGATCTTTTGATCTTCGAAGGAACCAAGTTTGAGACGGAAGCTTTTGAGAAGATTGCATCTGGTCTAAGAGACAGTAATGGTCTCTGTGCCAAATGGATTCCTCGCCAAGGCAAGACCGCAGCCAAGTTGCGCAAGTTTATGGGAATGTCTCCAAAAGCTTGGCGTAAGGGTCTTGTAGCTCTATCCAACACCGTCGAACAAAAGATGTGTGCCAATCAGTGGGATGAAATCAACTACAACCACGTTCCTTCCATTGCAGCTGCTCGCAATCAGAAGGCATTCGGTCGTCATGATCCTATTCGCTATCAGGCATACGCTACAGCACTCACTAAGGGCGATCCTGCTGCCAAGATCAATGCATCTGTAGTTTATCCATATGATGTCCTACGTTCGTTACTAGCTGGTAATGCAGAAATTGCTGTTGCTCAGTGGGAGGCAATGCCTAACTACTTGGGCGACAACGGTTTCATCCTGCCTATGTGTGACGTTTCTGGATCGATGGGAACAGCTGTGTCTGGATCATTGACTGCATTGGATGTCTGTGTATCTCTAGGATTGTATCTTGCAGACAAGCAGAAGGGTCCATTCAAGGATATGATGTTAACTTTCTCTGAGAATTCAAAGATTAATGTTCTTCGTGGTGACTTGCAACAGAAGGTCAGTCAGATCAAGACATTGGATTGGGGTATGAATACCAATCTTCAGGCTGGTTTTAATGAGATTTTGCGTGTTGCAAAGTCCAAGAATATTGACCAGTCTCAGATGCCGAAGTATCTCCTTATAATCAGTGATATGCAGTTCGACTCTTGCTGTTCTTCACATACCAACTTCGAAGAAATGGAGTTAAAATTTGAACATGCAGGATATGAGCTTCCAATGGTCATTTTCTGGAATCTATGTGGTCGTGGTGGAAACGTGCCTGTCAATAAATTTACAAAAAATGTTGCTTTGGTTAGTGGGTTTTCACCAGCAATCATGTTGTCTGTTCTAGCTGCAAAGAGTATTACACCAATAGATGTCATGTTGACAGCTGTTGACAAGGAACGGTATTCGGTTTGAGAAATCTAGTCGAATTTCCGGTAACGAAAGACGAAATTGTGCGCTGTCTGTTAGATTTGGCATACAATCGTATTAAAGAGAATGTGACAGAAGTGTTGGTCGGTGATATGACACCACTTCTGCGCACCACAGCTGCTCAGATTATCAGTGAGTTAGATGAAACCCAGTTAAAACACTCAGGAAATATATGAACGTCATCAGCAGAACACAGTTACCAACCTATCTACCAATAATTCAACCTATTGTGTGGTGGTTGTTATTGGATCGTTTGAACGCAAGTCCCACTATCTGGGGTGTTTATTATACACTCTATGCAATCGTCTGGATTTTGTGCTTGGTAGTTGCTGTCAAGCAAAAACAAGTTAAGATTGAGTTGTAAGAAATTATGAATCAACAAGAAGAAATTGACAAGTTGAAGAGAATGCTCATCTTCATCTGTAAGAAGTACGGAAAATAGCCTATTTCTGTCGAAATAGATGAATATGGGGTATACAACGAGTTGTCAGAATGGTGGCATCAAAACTCAGGAGAAGGATTGTGACAGAAATTTTTGTATTTGGAAGCAATCTGGCTGGTATTCATGGCGCTGGTGCTGCTCGAACCGCTCTTGATGAAAAGAATGCTATCTTTGGCATCGGTGTTGGATTACAAGGAAACAGCTACGCCATTCCAACAAAAGATTGGAATGTCAGAACACTTCCATATGATACAATCAAACTGTATGTTGATCAGTTCAAGCAGTATGCCAAGATGCATCCAGAAATGTCGTTCTATGTGACCAAGATTGGATGTGGTTATGCTGATATAAAGACCATCACATGGCACCATTGTTTGTCGGCAGTCGAGATAATTGTACATTTGAAAATTCATGGTCTCAATATCTCGGTCCTGACTATACTTATTACAAGTTTGAGGAATAAATTTAGTTAAATACTTCTGAAAGATCACCAATTTCAGGAATTTAACCATGCTTGTCACCAAAGAATTCGTCACAACCGTCCTATCCAGATTCTTGACAGAATCAGCTACAGAACAGGTCTCAGAACAGACTGATTTTGTCCGCAATAGTCTGTTCGAAGAAGCACCACACATTGACCCATCCCATGAAGGTCGTCTTCATAAGGCTCTAGGAATCCCTTATGGGCATAAAATTCCAGCGTCTGCTCTTAATAGAGCAAAGCACTCAAAGAATCCTCACATGCGCCAGATGGCTAATTTTGCAAAGAATGCAAAGCACTGGGACCATGATGTGAATGAAGATTTTAGACAGGGTGATGACGTTCAATTTAACCATAATGGAAGAATGAAGCACGGTCGTGTAGTTAGAGTTGAAAAGAATCCTAGTGATCGTGGCTCATCATTTGCAGTTGTCAATCATGGTGGTTATGAATCTGCAAAGGTTCCTTTTCATAAATTGCAAAAAGTAGAGGGAATGCCTCTTCTAGAAGCTGTCTCATTCAACAAAGGTGATCGAGTCGTTCCGAATGAAGGCCCACACGCCGGTCATGAACATGAAATCATCCACAAACATCCAGATGGAACTTTCAATATCAAGCCTACTAGAATTCCAGCACATAAGATTTCCTATCGTCTAGGTGCTGCCAGATGTCATGCTGGACAGATTGAACATATTGATGAGGCTGACTACATTGGTGTGAGTGAATCTGTTGATCCAGATACCACCCATCCTGAAGTTCATAACTTCAGACGTGAAATGAGAAATCAGCATCCTGAATATCTTCATTCCAGCCAAAAGACTGCTCTAGTACATTCTCACACATGGACAAATCCACACAACGGACATGAGTTTAGCCTGACTCATAAAGGACCACAATTTGGTGGTCATGCTACTCACTTCGACTTTGTTCATAGTGGTGGTAACTATGATATTGGTCATTTACCAGCCACATCTGACCATATGTATAGTGCATTCAGACAAGGTGCTAATAACGTTACATGAGAAATGAATAATGGTAATGCGCATCAGTCCAGAACCCGGAGATTGGCTTCTTAATAGCACAATATTTCACAATGCTATTGAAGCTATCTTGAATCAAATTAGAGTTGATCGAACAAAAGAAATTCCTGACGTGGCTGGATATTCCAACAATGGAAAAGTATTTTTCATCGATAGAAGGATGCCTCGTGGATACAAGAAGAATGGTCGAATCATTCTTACAGACAGATTCCTGATTTGTCACGAAGTAATCGAAAAACTTCTATTGTCTACCTATCGACTCCCTTACCAATTTGGGCATCAGATTGCCTTGAGAATTGAGAGAGACTATGTCATCTCTGAGAGAGTGGACTGGAATGACTATAATCGATTTATGAATGTCTGGATCAAACACATTGGAAGTGATCCTGCTGGTGATGCACCAAAACAACTGGATTTGGAACCTTACTATGATGAACATGATTTTAGTGATTTGAAGAAGATGCACAAAAGTTTGATCCTTCCGAAGAGAACTGATGTCATTCCAGCCGGTCATGGTGTTGCTATTCATGGCAATCATGGAAATTGATAAATACAAAATCAATACAGGACCACAACAAAATGAAGACTTTAGAGCAATTTGTACAGACAATCTCAGAGGATAACGGAACACTATCACCAGCTGCAGAAGGTGCTTCTCCGTTCAGAAATAAGCCTTCTAAAGGGAGATTCACTCGCTATAATAAATTCAATGGTGTTGGTCGTCTTCCGGGTGTCAAAAGTAATGAAGTGAATGACTACGAAAAGCGTCTGGAAAGAGATGTTGATTCTGCTCGAAACCAGTTTGGAAGATTGGGTGAAAGTGAGTCTCATGATAAAAATAGAGAACTCATCCACGATCATGCTATACGCCGTTTATATCAAGCCGTTGACTCTCATAGAGCAGCAGTGAAAGCAAAATCGGAAAATGACACTAAAAATTATCATCGTGGTATGAGAGATTTTCATACTAATATGTACCACCATTTGGATAATAATGAAGTTTTGAGTGGGCGTCGTAACTATGAAGAAAAGATGGCTCATTTGGATGCTGCAGTCGATCATTCAGATAAAATTGGGACAGCATAATAAACATGAAAACACTTTCCCAATTTCTCCAATCTATCACAGAGGATGTTGAGTTAGCTCAGCTTCATCCTCGTGATAGATCATCACCAAAGATTGACAATGATACTGCAATTGATCATCTCTATCATGCTGTGAAATTTCATTCTGCTGCAGCCCAAGCCAAGAATGCTGGAAATCCAGAAGCATATCACCGAAATATGCGAGAACATTATGCTCATATGTATCTACATATGAAGCATTCACCACTCCATCAAGGTTTGGAATCCAGAACCATCAGTCGAAAGTATCTGGATTCTGCGTTGGGACACTCTACTGCTATACATACTGGACAATTTTAAATGAAGACAATCGGACAATTTCTCAATGAACAGCACGAACCTCTAGAAGAGACCTATTTTCTTCTGGAAGATTTCTCACATATTTCAGAAGAAGATTTGATCCTTGAGGACGATGAAGTTATATTTGAAGAAATGAATTTTGGTGATAGATTCGCTATGATGAATGAAGACGTTGCACAGACTGAAGCTCATACCAATCCAAACTGGAGGGAAATGCGTGCTGGTGCCCAGAAGTATTTTTCATCCTCTACAGAACTTCAGGGACACATGCAGAAAGAAGCTGGAAAGATGCGTGCCAAAATCACAGGTCCAGAAGCATCCAATCCTAAACTCGCTAAGTCTGGTAAGTTTATGGGTAATGAAAAGTCCAATCCAAAATTTGGAAAATATGCCAAGAAAATTCCAATCTATAAGACACTCGGTGTTTCTCTAGCACCATCTACCATGTCTGGAATTGATACTTGTCCTGCTGCAACACCAGAATGTAAAGCTTCTTGTCTCGGAAAATCGGCTGGTCGTGCTGTCATGTCTGGAACCAGAAATGCTCGTATTGCAAAAACTCATTTTGCCATGAATCATCCTGCCCACTTCTATGCTGGACTAGATAAGGAAATCACTGGTGCAAAAACTGCGGCTCACAAGGAAGGAAAGAAACTTGCTGTCAGATTGAATGTTGCTTCTGATATTCCACATGAACATCTTGCACCAGAACTTTTCAAGAAGCACCATGACGTTCAGTTCTATGATTATACAAAATTGTCTGGTCGAACCAAAAACAAAAGTCTCCCTTCAAATTATCATCTGACTGTTTCTTCTACTGGATTAAACCACCCTACGTCCAACTGGCATCAGGTTAGACAGCATCTGGATAAAGGTGGTGTTGCATCCATGGTCTTTGCTGTCAAACAGGGACGAAGAGGCGCAGCCGATTCAGCACTCCCAAGTCATGTTCATGATGAAGAGACTGGAAAGAAATATAGAGTCATTGACGGTGATCCACATGATCACAGACATCTAGATAAGGCTTATAATGAAGTTCCTCATCATGAGGGCGTCATTGCTGGTCTTCGATTGAAGGGTGGTGGACCAAATCTAGAGCGTGCAGGAAACTTTGCAGTTCGTCCAGAAGCTGGTGGACACGTCGCTATTGCTCGTAAAGGTGCCTCACCTAAGAGTGAGCCACATCCAGCGGCTATGAACCACACAGCTGCTTCTATAGCGCCTTCTGTAGGTGTTCACAAACCTATCAAGCTACATGACTTTGTTGCTCAACATGGAACTGGATCAAGATGAAAACTTTACGTCAATTTTTAAATGAAAATGAAGCCTATGATCCACTTCCAGAACATATGAAGCATCTGGAAAAAGCCTTGGATCATTTTAAAAATGCTCGATCTTATAGAATGCTTCATGATGAAACTACAATGCCACATGAAAAACAGACACACCATGATCTTCAACATGAAGAATTGGCAAAGCACCATTATCACATGAGAATGTATCATACAAAATCTCATATGCACGATGAAGTTGGCAACAAACGTCTAGCCGACCAACATCATGCTCGTCAGGCATGGCACAAATCATTGATTGGGAAGACATCATTTCAAGGATTTAAAGCTTGATTTTCTGAGTTTCATGCTTTAAGATATGGACTATGAATAATATACATAATGTTGTGGAAGAATATCTTGTTTCTATTGAAAATAAATCTGTAGGGGAACGGATTAACGCAATAAATGATTTGAGATTGCTTGTTCACCAGTACAGTCCATTAAAAAATGAACCAATTGATTGTGTTCTTTGGGTTCATTCTGATTTGGTGCATGCGAATGATTATAATCCTAATTCCGTAGCACCACCAGAAATGGAACTCTTGAGAGTTTCAATCATGGCTGATGGTTATACCCAGCCTGTCGTAACAAATCCAGAAAATGACAAATATGAAGTTGTGGATGGATTTCATAGAACCAGAGTGAACAAAGAATGCGAGGATGTTCGTTCTAGGGTTCATGGACATGTACCGATTGTCAAAATCAAACAAAGTCAGGCTGATCTTACCAATAGAATGGCATCAACTATTCGCCATAATCGAGCAAGAGGAAAGCATCAAGTTGAAGCTATGTCTGATATTGTGATTGAATTGAAGCGTAGAAATTGGTCTGATGAGAAAATTTGCAAAAATCTTGGGATGGATGCTGAAGAAGTTCTTAGACTCTGTCAGATCACTGGACTTTCTGAACTATTCCAAGACCAAGATTTTTCTCAGTCATGGGATATTGAAAACATGGAAGAAAACTTTACGCCATTGAGTGATTGATAATGAAACGAATATTTCATACATGGGAAAAGTGGGAATGTTATCCAGCAGGATTTTACGAATCCAGACCAAAAGATAAGTCATTGACAGATGAAGATTGTGAATCAATCTATAAAAATCTTTTAACCAATACAGAAGAATTTGAGGCAGCACTCCAAGGTGTCATTGATACTTGGAAAAATTCATGCGAACATTACTTGTCCAATGAAAACATGAATCGAATAGCATGGCTAGGACAGGCTTCTTTATGCTATGCTAAGGGGATACCATCAGATTACAGAGGTGGATTCAATTTACTTACAGAAACTGAACAAGAACAAGCAAATAAAACGGCATTGAAGTATCTTAATATATGGCTAACACGACGCGGTGAAGAACCAAAATCACTAGAAGATTCGAAGTCAAAAACTCAGGCAAATTTATATTGATATGGGAATCAAACAATACAATCAAGATGTTAATGTATATGAAGCTGCTGTTAGCAGAGTTAAGTATGCATTTGATAATTTTGAAAAACTTTATATATCGTTTTCTGGCGGAAAAGATTCTTCTGTCATGACTCACTTGGTTATGGCAGAAGCTATCAGGCGCGGTAGAAAAGTTGCGCTTTTGATTATTGATTTGGAAGCACAATATTCAGCTACCATAAAACATATAGAAGAAATGGTAGAAACATACAAAGACCATATTGAACTTCATTGGGTGTGCCTTCCGATGCTTCTACGAAATGCAGTATCAAACTATACACCAAGATGGAAGTGTTGGGATTCAGAAAACAAGGAAATTTGGGTTCGTGACCTTCCTAAACTTGGAATTTCTGATATCAACTATTATCCATTTTTTCAAGATGGATTGGAATTTGAAGAATTTATGGTCATGTGGGGGCTTTGGTATGCAGATGGAAAATCTTGTGGTGGGTTTGTTGGCATTCGCGCCGATGAGTCATTAAATCGATTCAGAACCATTGCATTAAGTGATAAGAGAATGCATGGAAATAAGAGATTCACAACACACATTGATGATGAACTTTACAATGTGTACCCGATCTATGATTGGAAGACAGAAGATATTTGGAGATTTCATGCAAAGTTTCCAGAAAAGATTCATAATCCAATCTATGACCTGATGCATAAAGCTGGTGTTCCAATATCTCAACAAAGACTTTGTCAACCTTATGGTGATGATCAGAGACGCGGATTATGGCTCTATCATCTACTGGAACCTCAGACGTGGTTTAAGCTGATTGCCAGAGTCAATGGAGTAAATTCTGGTGCTCTTTATATCAATGAAAATGGAAATATTACTGGTTATAATAAAATTTATAAACCAGATGGGCATACATGGAAATCATTCTGCAACCTTCTTCTTTCTTCGATGCCAAAGAAAACTCAAGAGCACTATATTGAACGATTTAGGGGATTTATAAAAGGGTGGAAAGGGCGTGGTTATGTCGATGGTATTCCAGACGAGGCACCAAAAGTTTTAGAGGATAAACAATGGGCACCATCATGGCGTCGGATGTGTAAAGTTCTATTAAGAAATGATTGGTGGTGTAAAGGTTTAGGTTTAACTCAGCCAAAGAGTGAAGCATATGGGAAGTATCTTGCGATGAAGAAGGAGAAGGATGAAAACAATAAAATTAACTAAAGGGTTTTCGTGTATTATTGATGGAGTATTGAATTCAGAACCAGATAGTGATATAATATAAAAATGAACAAACTATATATTCAACAGCGTGCCAAAGCCCTTCTAAAGGTCCACTCCCATTCCTTTGCACAAGAATGTCTCAATCTTGCAGCAGGTGGTCTTCCTGTTATTATGGACCATGAAGGGAATGTAACGATCCTTCCTCGTCCTGCTCAGAAGGTCAAGAAAGACAAGTACGAGAAGCGTCGAGAACCAAGAGAAGAATACGAGCCAGAGGCTGTCTAATCATGCAATGGCGTATTTTAAAAGAGGATGGAAAATTATACCCACAAATTAAAAGTGGGTGGTGGATATTTTCTGGTTGGGATTACCTTAGCATTTATAATCATAATGAATCACGAACATCAAATTTATATGCTTCCAAGTATGAAGATAATGAACGAGGTATTTTTTTATTGTAAAGGTAGAGTTGAACTATATATTAGCTCTAGGCGTGAAAATATCATAAAGAAGACACCAGAAGTTGTGTATCAAGGTGAAATGTGAATACCATAGCAACATGGACAGTCGAACTCAATTGTGACTGTCCCGGATGTAAAGAATGGGTTAATCTATTGAACTATCCAGATTTCTTTGATGGGAGTACTTTAAAGATAGCCGAACACGGAACACCCAAGACCACAGGAATGGAAGTCGTCTGTCCAGAATGTGGACATGAATTTTTAGTTGATTTGGAATATTGAAATGAATGAAGTGAAACCGATGACTGCTCAAGACGCACTTTTCGCCATTGAACGTCTTAATGAACTTATTTCTACACTGAATACTATCGGACGTGTGTACGGTCTTGAGACTATTAAATTGGAAGGTGGGTTTGTAGATCAACTTCGTGCCATTGCCATTGGAAAACATGAAGTTCATCTATTTGAAACAGAAGAAGTTAGAAATTTATCTGATCAACTTCAACTAGCTCAAGAGCGGATTGATGAACTGATGAATGCACTCGAAAAATCTGTCAAGCTTCAGGGATTTTATGCTACACTTTTAAATCTATATGATGGTGGAAAGCGGATTGAATTTGTAGATGCAGCCGAGTGGATGCAGAGGTTGAAAGGTGGAATCTGAAGAAATTTACACCAAATTGAAAGTAAAAGAAGTTCATGACTCTGGATTCTTTTACGCTCCATACATTCCTACAAGTCGTTGGTCAAGAGTAAAACGCATGTTTAAAAAGCTTCTCGAATTTCTATTCAGACACATCGGTCCCACTAACCGAGAAACACCAAAAGAGTCAGATAAGATTTCATATCTGACTTGGAGAGAGTGATGAAAGTAGATTTGACTGAATGGTTTAAAAATCAATTCAAAGATCACGTTCCAGAAACTAGTTGGATTCGAACCAAAGAGCGTCTTCCAGAAAAAGAAAAGTTGGTTCTTGCTCGTTATGAAAGTGGCTGTCATGTTGGATCATATTTTGACTATGCCTTCCTTGAACTTACTGCCGATGGTAGCTGGTATTTGAATACTGGTCGTCTACAGAGAGTCAAAGTTGATCCTCCAAGTGAATGGGTCTACCTACATTTGACACTATAATTTAGAATGACTTTTAAAGTTGCAAAATTTAAAAATTCGTCGTATAATCTCCCTATATTTTGGAGACCAAAGATGTTAGACGAAATTGTTAATCTCATGTTGACAGACATGTCTTGGTATGAAAAAGACGGATTTCTTTGGTGTCATAGTTCAAAGACCAATAAAAAATTTCCTAAACAAATCAATGTCACCAGCCATTGGACTGGAAGACAGGTTCGATTTGTAGTCGATTATGCACGGAATGAAGTCAACGAATGGTATGATGGTGAACAGTGTGATTATCGTCCTGTTGATCCATCTGGAAATGTTGAGAGATTGAGTGTTTGTCACAACTGACGAACGGTAGTTGTTGAATTCTAAATTTTGTTTATACTAGTTTCACAGTATCTAAACCAAACGGAGAACACGAAATGTCTACTTACATGTATGGCCTGAAGTCGCCGCGTCTTGTCAAGCAAGTTGTGGTTGAATTTAAGGACGGTACTCGTGGAACTGTTTATTGTGGTGCATTTCAGTTCCTCTTTGGACATGCTTATGAACGGACTGCCTACAAGGCTCGCCGTATGGGTCTGGTTCAGCATATGTGGGATGGTGAAGTTCGTCCCGTCTTTGCTGCACACATTTCCAGCGAGGACAAGAAGCTTTCTGTTGGCAAGGAAGTCTTTCACTGGCTGAATGGCGCTCCTACACTTTTCAGTGATGGCAATGGAACTGTCGGTAATGGTGCTCTGGTTGGAAAGATTGTGGAGATTTTGTAATCTATTGATTTCATTCAGATTTTAAAGTTTGACAGAAATCAAAATTTCCTCTATAATCCTCTCATCAAGTCGAGAAATCAACGGAGAAAAGACATGAACAACGCCGATATCGAATTTTATCATGCTGCAATTGTCATGACTCTTGCAAAATTTCTTGCACCAAAAAATCGAAAATGGGATTCTCTATCATACCGAACCAAACAGAAATATCTTAATAAGGCTGTTGAAATCGTTAAGATTTTTGTTGTTGACACCAAGTCTGTTTCTGGTATATAATTCTTCTATCAAATCAGGAATCGAACGGAGAAAACGAAATGGATTACATGAATCAAGAGAAGAAGGCAAAGATCGCAGCTGCTCTCAAGCTGGTCATGCCGAAGGACTGGAAGTACTCTCTTCGCTGTGATCAGAGTTCGATCACCATGACCGTCAAGTCTGCTCCGATTCCGGCTGGTGATATGGTTGAGTTTGGAACGCATCCGACTTCTGTTGCGAATCTGAATAGCTATCAGCTGAATACCTACTATCCCGGAAACGTCTTCTCCGGTAAGACTCTGGAAATTGTCAAGGCTGCTATCGCTGCCATCAATACTGATAACTACGATCACAGCGATAGCCAGAGTGATTACTTTTGTGTGAATTTTTACGCCTATCTGCAGTTTGGTAAGTGGAACAAATCTTTTGTGAACACGGCGAAGTGATATGACAATCTCAGTCGTCAATCAGCGCCAGAAACTCTTCTTTGAGAGTTTGGTCACTCTGTGTAAGCAATACGATGTGACAATCACTCTCGGGACATCTGGTCGTGGGTGGAGTGAACATCCAAACATATCCTATGAGTTCAATTGGAACGAACGATTTCAGGATGAATGCAACACACCAGATGTTATTGATTCTTATCTCACTGGTGATGATGAAGTTAAGTTGAAAGGTCAATGAAGATTCTCAAACAAGAAGAAGTTGATGAACTTCGGTTGAGTGGTAGAAGATAAAAAGTTTTTATAAAACTTCAAATTTTAATAGAAAACTTTTTGTTGCAAACAATTCAAATTTGAAATATTATACACACATCAAGTCAACACCAAACCAACGGAGAACTTAGATGTCTGTCAAAATCACCAGCGACGAAATGAACACCCTGCGCACTAAGTTTGGTGACAAGGTGACTACCGCCGAACTGCAGTCTCTTGGTGGCACCCTGTATTGGAGGGCTTCTCAGGGTGGTCTACAGAAGCTGTCTCGTGCTCTCTACAGCCTGTCAGACGTTCCGGTCGTGGTCGAAGAAAATGAAGAGCCGGAAATCGAACAGATTCAGCCGATCACC